>Ga0307510_10012172_pt1 | contig 10200 bp, 6 predicted proteins | sample 12_EM_MG_FD_207224 | JGI IMG/M metagenome (GOLD analysis project Ga0307510, IMG submission 207224) | Populus trichocarpa ectomycorrhiza microbial communities from riparian zone in the Pacific Northwest, United States - 12_EM | ecosystem: Host-associated > Plants > Roots > Unclassified | place...
GCAGACTTTGCATATCTCCAATCCCCTTTCTTCTCTTCTTCAGCTTCTTTCTTTTCTAAAGCTTCTTTCTGTTCTTGCTTTAATTTTATTATTTATTGTTCCGCATCAATTTTTCATGTCGTGTCAAAAGAGTGTTTTTGACAACCTTGATGGTGAGAATGATGAAATAAGGTAAAAGCCTATGTATGAAGTACCGCAACTAGTAGATGATTAAAGTATACCTAATAGTCAAGGATCACAACGTGTTAGAAAAAGGCCTACATGGATGAGTGATTATGAGGTAACTAGAATTGATCAACCTAATGATCCACTTACCTATTTTGCTCTATTCTCATATTATGATCTTATGAATTTTAAAGATGCCATTAAAGAAATAAAATGGTAAAAGGCTATGAATGATGAAATTGATTCCATTGAGAAAAACAACACTTAGAAGTTGTCGGAGCTTGAGAAGAACGAATGAGACCCTAGAGGCACATTGAAGCTCTAGTGATGACACCCCCAATACCAACAAAAAGATCTTGACAATACAATTTCAACAACATCAAGGAAGATCACCAATGGTAGTTGGAGTGGGCTCCGATGATGATGCCTAGACAATGCGTGTGGCCCACTCGGGCCATTATTGGTGACCTTCCTTGGTGTTTTTGAACTCGTCTTATCAAAATCTTTTTTATGATATCAGGGGTGTCATCATCAAAGCTTCATTATATCTCTGAGGTTTCATTCATTCATTCATTCTTTTCTTTCTCTTCTTTCTTCATTGGAATTTGTGCTTGACAACGAGTGTGATCCACTCTAGCCATTGTTGGTGACATTCCTTGGTGTTGATGGATTTATCCCATTGAGATCTTTTCGATGATACAAGGGTGTTATCATCAAAACGTCGACTTCCAAGGTATCATTCTTTCTTTCTTTCTTTTCTTTTTTTTCTCTCTTCTTTATTCTCCTTGGAATTTATACCAGCTCATTTTAACAATTTCTTTAAAATATCGTTATTCTTAACCATGACTTTTTAAAATGTCGTTATTCTCAGCAACAACATTTACCAAACTATGTTATTTTGCCAAAAAAAAATTCAACTTATGATAGTTTTCTATTTTTTTTTCCAAACATTGCTAATTTTTTTAAAAAAATCATAATTGGAATGGTGGGCCATCTCAAGTAACTATTTTGATTAGAATGACAATTTTAACATGTTGTGTTAACTTTTTATGTCCAATGAAAGTTGGATGAGGTATAAATTTATAGGATGAAAGTGAATTCCATATTTTTTTTGTTCTCATTCCCATCTATTAAGTCTCTTACAACATGTTTAAAAGAAATTTGAATGTAAAGAATAGAATTTCAAATGGAATTCAATATCTAAAATTGATCCAAAAGTAAAACGGAGTCCAGTTCTGTGATTTACAATTTCAAAAAAAAAATTAATGTTAAAACTAAATTTCCCAAAATATTAATCTACACTTCTATTTTTTTTAGAGACCCTTGAAGAAATAAGATAAAGGTGATGAGGGTAATATAGAAAACAAAATGAATTGACTTCTATCTTTTTTAAACATGTGAATTCAACTTATTTATCAATTGAATTCAAATTAAACACTATAAATGAGTTCAATTACAATAGAGAATTGATTCCAAGCAATCTAGTAATGAATGAATGTGAAGAAAACAAAGGGAAATAATTAATAAGAAGAATGAAGAAGAAATGATTAGGTCTTTGCTCTTCGATGAATCATACACAAAAAAAATATTAAAAGAAAATTTCAAGTAGTCTATATACTTGAAATGGCCAATACAATTTTAGAGAGTGTTAGTTATTGTGATAGCTTTTGTGGTTGCGGTGTAAAAAAAAACAAGTTTTGAAAAATCACTTTTTTCAATAGTTGGTGTGGTTGAAATATAGGTTTGGTTTAAATTGTGGTTCAACTTGATGTTCATCAAAAAGCATGTCAAAGGTGTTTGGTTAAAAATTATGGTTCAATTTGATGGTGGTAATATAATTACCTAAAAGGACATGAATCATATTCTTAATTTCTAATTACATAAAAGTTAATTTCATTACCAATACAATATTGTAAATTGACCTAAACATATTACAACAATGGTTTTATTGTTCTATTAAACTTGTTGCAATCTTATCATGTACATAATTCATACGAGGAAGGCTTGTGGTTTCCATGGATCTACGAATGTGGAGCCACATCAGTTAAAAAATCATCGGGAATAAAATTGGGATGACGATCAAATTCCATAAATACCGCATCTTGTAGTGAAGTTCTTCTAATGTAATTATGAATTGTCATAGATGCAACGACAATCTGAACTTGCGCTTTGTAAGGAAACGAAGGTATATTCTGTAAAATTCGCCATCTTTTTTTTTTCAAACTCCAATTTTATGTTCTATCACATTACGTAATGAAGAGTGGACACGGTTGAAAATTTCTTCACAAGTTTGTGGTTGTCCTCGGCTGCGAAATTCCTGCAAATAATATCTATAACCTTTATATGGACCTAAAAATCCACATTCATTAGGATATGCCGAATCAACCAAGTAGTATTTCCCTGTAACAACATATAATGACTTTCTAATGTATTTTTCAATAACTAAAATAACATCAACTAATCAGAAATAAGATCAAATAACACACACATATATATACATTACTACCTTTTGGTGGATTAAAAAATTTTATATGTGGATTGTCACTTGCCTCGAGAAAAATCCGTGTATCGTAGGCACTACCTTCCTTATAACACCCTGTAATTTAATACGATCGTAAAGGAACTTTGAGCCTTAACTTAAGAAAATGGGTATTTTTTTTTTTTGGATATAACAACAAGGTAGTCTCTATTCGCCATCCAATAATTATATCAATGGATACAATAATACACAATTTATCTTTACACATTAATAAGGTTTCCATACTTTTCTAGATTACACACACACACACGAAAGAGGTATTGAGGCCTTTATTGGGAAAAATACCTAAAACGCACATAGAACCATAAAAATCATAATAATCATTTACATCAATGTAATTGCTAACTATTACTAATTATACAAACAAAACCCATTTCTTTAATTTTTCTGTGAACTCCTCAAACTTGTATCAGTTCCTAGACTTGGTATATTCTCCTTAACTAATGTTGAATTATCTTTTCATCATTATACACATCAATCTGTTATAGTCACCTTGTAATGACTTATACATTTACAATATAGCTTAATGTCGCTCAATACGGTATTTGTTTCCTCTCTCTCTCTCTCTCTCTCTCTCTCTCTCTCTCTCTCTCTCTCTCTCTCTCTCTCTCTCTCTCTCTCTCTCTATATATATATATATATATATATATATATATATATATATATATATATATCAATTCTAATCCCAACATCTGTTATATCCATTATGGCTCATCCATATAAATCATCAAACTTGTTATGTTTTCGATCCAATTTTGGCTTATAAATATATTCAACTTACATATTTTTTGTGCCTATTTTGGCACATTCCAATGTTTCTTTTATATTTTCAGTAAAAATCTCCCCTTATCATAGAACCTACCATTATTTTCACAATATTTGTATCAAATCCATCTTCAAATAATATGAATACCATACATACATCAATTAATTAATTTATTTAATTCAACAACCTAATCTCATTTGGCCACCATAATTAAGGCCAAATTTCATTATCCATCACTCATATAACTGACTAATTATATAATTCTTTACTTACTTTCTTACATCATTCTAAATAGTAACCAACTTACTTGTTGTTGAATACCGCACATCTGATGTATAAAAATTTTAACCCTGGTAATTCATTTTCTTTAGATTTTAATATTATAACAAATTATTTTTGTGCGTCTTCAATGTTTGAACCAAGCCTTCTGTGATTTTATACATTAGGTAGAACAATTGGTAGTCATTGTAGTATGTCGTTTCATCACTGCTATTAGCATTTTATTATACTGTTATAATTACCACCAAATTCTTATCATGTCAGCAACAACATAAAACCTTAATACAACATATTTACATTATTAGTCATAATTTCTTTGGCATCCTCCATGTGCACAGTACATGATTCCCAAATTGTATCAATTACAATTCATCAAATAATTCAAAATACATCACATATATACCATTGAATTCCTTAATTGTACAACACCTACTATGATCAATGAACTTCTATTCTTACATCCCAAATGATACGATCTTTGTCTCCGTCCTTCACAATGATTAGATCTTCATCAATTTAATTTTTTTTTTATTTCTTTAATAATCCATAACATAACACAATTTACCACTTTTGTTTAACAGTTAGGTTTCATCCAACATTTCATTTATAGTCTGAAAAATCAGTCATCCCGATAATATTAACACCAAACAGGTCAATTTAACTCAAATTACATATTACAGTCATTAGAAAAACTTATGTCACTAGTTTATTATCGGGTAACTAGTTCTTTTGCCCATTTTATTCCACAAATTCCAATCAATATCTGCCTCTTTGAGGCCGAAGAAATAATCCATCAAGATGTCAATCCCCATTTCATTTACACTTTTAATCATTCCCTATCAAGAATACCATTATAACACCTCTCCCCCAAAACTTAGAAGGGAATGCTGACACTAATGAATTTTCATTAGTGTCATTAGTCGCCTATATTGGGACCAACTAATCAAGTTTGTTGTAAATGCCAACATCAATGCCACCGATTGATGTCATTGATTATTTCCAACCTGAAATAGCCAATCAAATTCTTCTTTCCATAACACCTTGGAATATTTTCAGAAATGCCGATGTCAAGATTCTTGATATCATTAGCTTTCACTTCAGGAATAGCTAATCAAGTTTCATGTGATTGTCGATATCATTAACTATTTTCACCTGAATAGTTAATCAAGTTCAATATCCCTCATTTTTAGGGATGATCATTCGATGTTAATAAACCTTACTAACATCATTAGCCTCCACATTCGGGACCAGCTAATCAAGTTCCAAGAACGATCATCATTAAAGTCCATTAATGTATTCATATTTTTAAATCAATCAAGTACTCAAATCCTTTTTAATTTCTTGTTTATTTCACTTTATTATTTCCATTTGTGGTTTCACCCATAAATGCAAAGACCAAGAATTTAACAAGTTAGTAAAATCAACATTACATAAAAAGTGTAGGTATAGAACACCTACCTGCTGCAAAAGCTCGGCTCGCACTCCCTTGTTGTTGTTGTGCCCCTCCTGCAGTCCCTTCTTAAACTCCTGTTATACAAGCTCCTAAATGATAAAGTTTAAGGTTTAGGGTTTTATTAATTGTGATTCTTATTCGTCTCTCTTGGAGGAATACCTTATATAGGCAGATATATATGGAGGTTACAAAGTTCCTATTCCAAAGGAATACATCAATGTATATCTTTCAGAACTCCTATAGTGTATATCTTTTATATATGGAAAGGTACCCTCTAATACGGCTAATTACACGTTAACGCTTCCCCTCAAGTTGGTGCGAAAATATCTTATAAGCCTAACTTGTCTAGAGACTTATGAAGAGCTTCAGCAAGAACTACATGAGTTAGAATATCTGCTAGTTGCTCACTTGATTGAACAAAAAGAATGTCCACTAACTTCAGAAGTAAATTTTCATTGATGAAGTGTCGATCTACCTCAATGTGTTTAGTTCGATCATGTTGGACCAGATTATTAGATATCTCTCGTGCTGCTTGATTGTCACAGTATAGTAACATAGGTTCCTTTAGTTCATAATCTATTTCGGTAAGTAAGACCCTAAGCTATAACAGTTCACATATTCCATGTACCATCCCTCTATATTCTTCTTCTGTCGAGGACCTTGTTGTCACATTTTGTTTTTTGCTTCGCCATGTGGCAAGATTTCCTACAACAAATGTAAAACAGCTAGAGGTAGACCTCCGGTCAGTGAGATTCCCTGCCCAATCTATATCAGTAAATCCCTTCATTTCCATATGTTCATATCTTTTAAAAGTCAGTCTTTTTCCTGGAGCCTCTTTTAGGTAACTCAAAATTCTCATTATAGTTGTCATATGATCTTCACTTGGAGCATGCATAAACTGATTTACCACACTAACAACATAGGCAATGTCTGGGCATGTGTAAGAAAAATAAATTAATCTCCCTACCAATCGCCGGTATCTTTCCTTATTTGTTGGTACTTGATCTGGGTGAATGACCAAACGATGATTCTGAACAATAGAAGACTCTACCGATTTACATTCCAGCATACCAGTTTCAGATAATAGATCCAGTATATACTTTCGTTGTGACAGGTATATACCATTATTGGTCTTTACAGCTTCAATCCCCAAGAAATATTTCAGTCCTCCTAAATCTTTCATTTTGAATTTAGTAGACAAACATTCTTGTAGCCTTTTTATTTCGTCTGTGTCATCACCAGTTACAATCATATTATCTACATAAATAATGAGCAGTGTAACTCTACCATTCTTGCGTTTGATGAATAGAATGTGATCAGAGTTACCATGGTGATAACCAATTCATTTCATAGCATCTGTGAACCTCTCAAACCATGCTCTTGGCGATTGCTTTAAGCCATACGATGCTTTCTGTAATCTACCTACTTTTCCGCTAAATTATGGACCATTAAACCTAGGTCGAAGCTGCATATAAACTTCTTCTTCCAAAACAACTCACCTTCGTCATCTGAATCGTCATCGTTGTCATTATCTGAACTGTGATTATCACTAGAATCTCCATCGTTTCTAGTAAAATCACCATAATTAAGATAATCAGCTACGTAATTCATTATGCTATCATAATCCCCCTTGAAAAGCGCTTTAAACCATTGTGAGTCCATATCTATTATGACATAATTTATTGTGTTTAATGCCAACATAAATTGAAAGTAACTGTTACATAAATTAAAGATGTTGTATGAAACATACATTTCTATTATCCTAAAGTCACTTGAATTCAATCAACTTTTATGTACTTATTGATTTTTTTTTAACAAACTTGTTATTAACTTGAGATGTTAAGTCTGGCGAAAGCTTATTGTTGCTTACAAATTGAAAACATTACGCTAATAGTTATGGGGAAAAAAAGATGTTAGGTAGTTTAGCCTCTCACTAATAGTTCAACAAATCAATCCTTGCATAAAAACCAAACCATCACACATGAGGGAATAACTACTTAATGGAAGCATCACATTTTCACAACATATAAAGCTAAGGATGCATTTTATTTATAATAAACTTCATCATATTGAAATTGATATGCTATAAGCATAAGTGTAGACCTGAGTTATTCTTATTTTAAATTTGTCAAAGATTACTAAAATAACATAATGCTCTAATTTTAAGTAGCAGGTAGAAACATAAATAAGAAATATAAATCTTTTTAATTAAAACATTTGGTTATATGAAATTAAAAAAAATACTTACTTGTTCAAAATAAAAGCAATGAGAAACTAACAACAAGTTTCTTACAAAGTAAACTTTTGGTTTGCTCTTCACAATGAGACAATATGAAAGTAACATCCTAACCATACTTCATATTGTTATTTATATAGCAATAGTAAGAATGGACCAAACATTCAAAATGCATTACCAACTGAACTTTCGGTTTTCATATAGGAAAGCTAATATTGAAAATCAAGTGACCAAACATTCAAAGTTCATTGCCAACTGAACTTCCAACCTAACAACATTCAATGTTATATAAGGTGAAAATGTACATAGTTCTACAATTCAAGTACTTGGTAACAGAAATACATAAGCAACATGACATGATTCAAGCAATAATTACAACATAAAAGTCTGGAAAGGACAATGGAATGACAGTACAGACAAGTGAAAATTTGTTAGATTATAGTATTTAACATAGATTAAATGGCATAAATAGGTTAATAAGTTAACACCTGACCTTTTCCATCTGTGGTTTTCTTCGTTGATCAAACATTATTTTCAGCCATGATAATTTCCTATCAATAAACCTTATTGCAACCCACATCTCCCTCTTGCTTTTCGCATAAAAAAATTTAGTGGCAAAGGTATGCAATGCACTACCAAAGCTAACTCCATCTATAGAATGCAGTTCTTCTATAACCTCTTTAACGCTACATCATTTTTTATTTCTAAAAGTTGATGTGCATTCTCTGGCCATTTAGATGCTTTCAACAAGTCGATCCAGACGTGCGGATAATTATGCTCCCATTTCAGTCCCCCTCTTCTTTTTCTAATATTAATGGTGTAGTATGTTGTGCACCCTTTTCTCTTAGCACTATTATGGTTGTTGCTACTGTTCACGACATTGCTTCCATCAACCATATTGCTAACATCATGTATAAAATCAGGTATTGCATTCTCTTCAGAATTTCCATTTCCTTCTTCTATATTAGTTTCATCATTAGTTATATTTCTCATTCTAGTCGCCCTATTATCTTCATCAGATAACACTCCTTGTAAGGGAGCCCAAGTTTATTGTCTCGTGGTCACTATGTTATTAAACATGATGTCATCATTGGCACACAACGAAGGCTTTATTTCGACATGCCTAAACTTTTTTGTTCCTCTCATTTTCTATGTAATGAAAGCTAAATATGGTTAACAATGCTAGAAAATTAATTAAATAATGCAACAAGACAAATTAAATTGTGAAGCTATCAACAATGATAACTAACGATTCTTGCTTTCCACCATTCATCATTTGCAGAGATAGTCCCAAGTTCACTACTCCAACCAACTCTAGTTACTGATATTAACTTTTTTCATACCCTCCAATCTTTTTTAATCTCATCCCATTTGTTTTTAAGTTATGCTCTTGTTAAAGAAAGACATGTTTGTTCTTTGAATGACTATATGATAAATTTCCAACCAGCTTTATCCAAATGGATGTTTAGTCTCATGCCTCTCTCAATAGCTTTAATGCATGTATTAAAACATGTGTAACATTGTTTTGGTCCAAGAAGCTTTATCACGTGTGTTAGGCCCATCCATTCTTATATGTTTGATGGTGTAATAAAAATAAAAGAAATAATTAACGATATTAAAAAAAATTGAATGTTTACAGGGGATGAAATAGGAAAATAAAAGTAAAAAGTCCAGAACTTTTACAACATTTATTGATAACCCTAAACCAAAAAGATATATTAAAGTCTATTTAATTTTCTTCACAAAAAAATATTCAGCAGTGATGATAAAATAAAACAAATAGTTTAGATATAAGTATATGGATAAGTCAAAACAAATGTGAAGACTTCCTATTCATTCCCATATTTTTAGTGATTTTCATTTTAATTGATTGAATTATTTCTTGTCTTCAGTTAAAAGTCATATCTCATTTCGTAATGGTATACTGCTCTTGAACCAACTACAATCACAAACATATTGCTATAAATATTGTTATTTTCTATGAGATGTTGCAATTGAAGCTTGGTGTATTCCATTTAAAATATAACTCAACTCTAAAGAACAGTTTATTATTCACATACATATACAATTCTCTAGTGATGTAGATCTCTTTTGGCAAATGAACCAATTAAATATACGTTTAGCATTAATACTTTTGTCAGCCTTTCAATGCTTTATATCATATCATGCCATTAAATTTGTGGACTGAGTAATGTTTGATTGCTTTGGTATTTCTTAACAGGGGAAACAAAAAATAAGATGGGCCATTCACCATTGTATTGTATCCTACATAAACTATATGAAAGGGTAGGGGTGAGCAAAAAAACCGAAAAACCGATTAAACCGAGAAAATCGAGAAAAAAATAACCGAAAAAACCGAACCGAAAAAAAAACCGATTAAACCGATTAAAATTTGTGTAAAAATTTTCGGTTCGGTTCGGTTTCGGTTTCAGAAACCTGAAACCGGAAAAACCCCAACCGAACCGAACCGGTTCGGTTTAAGGGGTACTATAAATATAAAAAAAAAACGCGTTATCTTTCTTAACCCTAGCCGTCCTTCTCCATGCTCCTGAGCCGCTCCCTCAACTCACAATTCACAATTTCACATCTGTAACGAAATCAATCCATCTTCATGACTTCATCTACAGGACCACAACCAGCCACATCCCTCTCTCACCATCTTCATCTTCAAACGCCAGTCAGCCACATCCCTCTCATCCCTCTCTCACACGGTCACACCCAACCTTGAATCGTAGGACACATAGTCACACACCACACCGGCA
>Ga0307510_10012174_pt1 | contig 10200 bp, 17 predicted proteins | sample 12_EM_MG_FD_207224 | JGI IMG/M metagenome (GOLD analysis project Ga0307510, IMG submission 207224) | Populus trichocarpa ectomycorrhiza microbial communities from riparian zone in the Pacific Northwest, United States - 12_EM | ecosystem: Host-associated > Plants > Roots > Unclassified | place...
ACCACCTCCACCTACGACAATCCAACCGCTACCCTTAAAGAGAAAAGAGAAGACAACAGAACTACCCACCCTCTGCCTTATTTTTTCGCCTCATCTTGCAAAGGGGAAGGAGAAAAAACACATCACGGGCCAGTCCCCGATCACTTTCCCATTTCGTTATACATAAGACATGAAAGTAAAGGAGAATGTGGAATACGCGGAGTAATGAAGAGTAGAGAAGAATTGAACCTATGAGACAGTAGAGGTAACCCCTTGGGATTAAAATTTCGGGAGGAAAAAAGAAAAATCAGAGGAACCCCATGTTCGTCCACAAGTACTAATATGTCCATTAGTCGGTGGCTCAGCCAGGGACTTGAATGATTGAATCTTTATTTCTTGAAGCTTACACTTTGATTATTCCGAATCCGAGTCATCGAGCCCCTCATAAACGTAGAGGGCCCATTCAGAGAGTTCGTTTTTGGGAATCGTAATATCGCTTGCCATGTCCACGGGGTCGCCGGTGTCAAACACACATTTGTAGGGAATAAGGAGATCGGGGTGGTCAGGATGGTGGGTGACATTTCCAGCATGATCGATATCGAAATATTGTACGTAGCCTGGTGTTGTTGGGACCCGAGATCGACTTGATCGCTGGTTTTCATCCACCACCCTTTCCCATCGTTCTAAACGCATCGACATTGGATGAGAATTAATATGGATTATAATTACCATGCGGGTCTGGTTGTGGGAATGGTCGAGCCACCAATGGGTATCTTGCCGAAGATGTGGGAGGTTCTCGGAATATCCGACCTCTACCATTAACGATGGCCATTGATTTTTTTTAGCTCTGGTGTTACGAGGCTTTATTCCCTCGTCCCCCTCCTTACTCCGCACTCCGGGTACTGAGAATCTTGTACTTCCCACTGCGATGATCGAGTACCGATTATGGCCTGGGATAGCGGTAATCTTTTCCGACAAGTTGACCAAAAAGCTGCGACTAGTCTTCTCGTGTTCTTCACCCGGCATACATTTGATAATGAGTGCGTCTAGGGTGGCTTCGTAAGTTAATCTCAAGGCCCCAGTTAGGCCACGATTGCAGAACGTATTATCGATAGCGTCAATCATTCGCTCCCCAACGCCATCCACATAAATGTAGCACCCTCTCTCTTTGCTGACGCAGTCTTGAATTCTAGCTGCCATGGTATTCCCAAGGCGAGCGGCACTAGTAAACTTGTATCTATGGGATGGAGAAATAAGGGCGGCAAGAGCTTCGAACGCCGTACTTGGTGATGCACTGCTAGGTGATTCGCGATCGGCAATCGCAGGTGAGTCTATCTTGGTCACCACAGGTGATGCTGCTCTGGTGTCCTTTTGACTCATAGTTTCTGGGAGACTCGAAGGTGGCGTAGAGGTCGTTGCGGAGGATGACGCGGGGGTTGAGCTACTTTTGGCAAGAAACGTTTCGACTGGATGGTTGATAGTCGAAGATTGGGCCCCAAATCTCGGCCATTGTGGTAGTGATTGTCGGAAAGCGGATCCAATTCCGGTGGGTGGGGCTTGGGTGTCGGGGGAGCGGAAGAGATTTTACGGGTTATGGGTGGCCAAGGTGATATTAGGGGACAAGACAGTCACAGTACTTGGTATACGCAGGTACGGTAAACCTTCGCCCATTGGTGAAGGCTCAACCCAGTCTTTTTCCGCCATTGGCTTCACATGGCAAGTTAACAAAACAATGAATACCAGCTAACTTAATGATATCTAACAAGCGCAGCCTTTCCAAGTTATACATGATCGAGCAAATATCGCGCATTTGCCATACCAATGATTGTGTATTTAGAGTACTAGATCCCTTGTTATCAATACCGTAAAAACTAGAACAATTGCCGAGTGTGCTATCGTGTTCAGAATTTGCTTGTCTGGAACAGGGTACAAAAACACTGCAATAATACAGCCATTTCTCCTTTCCAAGATGTAAAAAATAAAAATATCTCAATGTGACTGAGAGGTGAGTCCAACAAGATAATACACAGTTCAATTACGCCAGTGCCAACCCTCGTGAGGTTTGTGAATTGCAGCAGGAGTTCCGGAAGGGAGAGCTGTGCCATCTGATAGCACTTTGTATCTCAATGATGTATTCAGCTTCCATCAATGACGGAGCTTTGCCTGACCCCGTTCTGAGCTTTCGCCTCTGCACAGCTAGTGTCACACTCGCTACTTGCATATATTGAAATGATGTTTACAAAGATTTCTTTTTTCAAGAAATTGGTATATAAGCAACCTCTATATGGTAGATATGAAATATACAAGAGAGCAGAGATATTCTTAGGTAGTGTGAAATTCTCTTCTACCAAGTATTCTAGTAGCCTCTCCTTCCTAGAAGGAGAAGAAGTGTCCGAACAGAGCTCATAGGCATTTAGCTTCAAGAGGTCGAGGTAAATTCATTGCCGACTCCTGGTCAAGGTCTTCGGTTAGGATCGACTGCTTTCAGCCAGGTTGCAGCCCCCCAGGTGCTGTTACGGGGTAGCTAACAAGGGAGGATTCAGAACTAACTAGGCCGAGAATATTCAAGACAACGGATTAATAGTCAGGAAGGCTCGTAGGTAATTGTTTGGTAAAGGTAAAGTAATAAAGCATAGTCTAATATCAAAGAGTTAAAATATCACTCGCTAACTTGTTATATTGTTAAGGTCACTTCTCCGTTGCTTCCTGACTCCTCAACCACTGGGGGAGAGACCTACTATTTATACTAAGGTTTATGCTACTTCGACTTCTTTAGTCAAGAAGTATCTTGTTAAGAATTGAGTTCGTTAGAATAAGACGCGAACACCTTTTGACCCTGAAAACTTGCCCAGCTTAACTCAGAGAATCTCCCAAACTGCTATTTCATCTGATGGTGTCCCCACTCTACCAGTAGACAGTCTTCGATCTCTTCATCATGATAGACTATATATGAATATGTGGTCCAAATGCCTACTTACCAATAGTAATATGGAATATGGAGTGATCAGTTCCGATATCCAGCTATCATAGCATTATGCAGCAATATGCATATGCAACTAGATAATGAGAGAAGTAGTGTTCACCAAACATCATTCCAATCAGTTAAACATATCTTGAAACGTGCTCTCATCCAGTAGTCTGAGTTGTCTTCCAGATGCCTCTAGGAAGCCGATAGCTTTGGGAGCCAAGGTTCAGATATATGGTCATCTTATGAAGCAATATACCTCACTCCTAAATATTAGGTAATCTATTCTTGCTAGGGTAATATTAGCTCCCTCCTCATAAAGATTTGTCCTCAAATCCCTTATTTAATAATACATGCGAAGCAATATATAATAAACATTCATGCCATTTAGTACTCTACAAGGTATGGTGAAAAACATGCCGTGTTTGCTTGGCCATGGCAGGAAAAGATTTACGAGTTATACTACTTGGCCCAATCTTGGCATATCCCGATTTTCTCTATGAAAATCTGCTACCAATTCCTGTGCGCTTTCTAAGTGCTCCGGTGATTCCCAGGTGTTCTCATCTTCTGAACACCCTCTCCACTTGAGAAAGTAGTGGAGTTCTTCCAAGATCCTGGCCCAGCCACAGATTCTTCGATCATGAGCAATTATTTTACTCTTAATCATTTTTTCCACCTCCCATTCGAGATCACTGGCAATCTCTTCAGGTGCCATAGGTAGTTGTTCTCAGGCTGGTTGGAGAGATGTTTGATAGGGCGCGAGTAGCGATACATGAAATACTGGGTCAATTTTCCAACTTCCGACAACTCGAGTTTGTATGTGAGTTCTTCTCATTGTTCCAGGATTTTGAAGGGGCCGTATAGCTTACGTGCTAATTTCTAAGATGGACATTTAGTGCGGATATTCTTGGCATTAAGCATAACCATATCGCCTATTTTGAAGCCAGGCTGTTGCTTAGCCTTCCGATCGTAATAACGTCCCATGACCTTCCTGGTTTTTTCAAGAGATTGTCTCGCTTGCTGATATATCATTTGCATCCAGTGAGTATAAAGATTGGCTCCTGGACTTCGCACTTCACGTTCTTTCAGCCATTCATTTTGAGGATGATAGCTGTAGTTTGCGAAGAAGGGAGTTATATTGTGTGCATTAGTTACTGAGTTGTTATAAGCAAACACAGCTACAGGTAGCAGAGGGTACTAGTGGTCCTGATGGTAGTTGACAAATATACTGAGGTAGCCTGCCAGTACTTGCTTGACTAGTTCTGTGTGTCAATTAGTCTGAGGGTGGTACGCTGTCAATATTTTTCGTTTGATGCCGAGCTTTAGCACAGTAATTCCCAGAATTTTCCGGCAAACCTTGGATCCATATCTGAAATGATTTCTGAAGGTAGGCTATGAAGTTTCCATACCTCCTTAAGGAAAGCTTCTGCCACATCTCTTGCTGTCGCTTTTGCTTCTAATCGGATAAAGTAGGCCATTTTTATGAAGTGTGTCTACTACCACAATCATCAGGAATATCCTGCTGATTTCAGTAACTTTGTGATGATACGAGCTTTTCAAGAATGGAGAGCTTACCTGGTCAGATGACCGCAGGCTGTCACAGTACTGTCGAATCATCAAAACCTGCGATACTTTACCACAAAAAGATTACTCAATCAACGACAAGCCAGATGGTCAGAGTTCCTGTCACAATTCAACTATAAGATTGAGTTTGTACTTGGCAAAGTACATGGAAAGAGAGATGCATTGACAAGGATGACAGGGCAAACAGATGAGGAGGTATAGGCGGATGAGACGTATAGGACTCAAGTGGTTCTCAAGTCCCAGTCTCTGGGTTTGTTGGCTGATATTCTGCTTCACTTTGGAGCGTCCCCATTAAACGAATTATGGACAGAAGCCTATCAAGCTAACCCACTTCCAAATCACAAACTTACGATATTGGAACAATGGGTAGGACATACCCACCTTATCTCCCTGGCGGAATGTGCCAAAAATGGCAATCGACAACGGTACTGAGATAGTCTCTATGTTCCAGCTTATGAACCATTGAGACTGGCCATCATCGGGGAAAATCATGCCCCCCCCTATCATGGCCATTCCGGCAGATCCCAAACACATGAGGTAATCACCTGACCGTACTACTGGCCCAGCATGCGAAAGGAGATTGCACGATATATGGCCAATTGCCATATGTGTCAATGAAGTTGAACGACTCGTCATGCTCCATTTTGCATCCTTTGACCTCTCTCTATTCCCTATCGACCATGGCAAGATATATCGATGGACTTTGTAACCGGCCTACGATCGAGCAATGGCAATGATGCAATCTGCATAGTGGTAGATCGGTTAACCAAGATGCGCCATCCCGTCTCTTTGTCGTACCACTATCGACAGCCCGTGTCTTACCCACCTATTCGTGGACACCATCTGGAAACACCATGGGTTACCGCTTACGATTATATGCCATCGAGGACTGCAGTTTGCTGATGAATTGCGGGGAACCATCTGTTGCAGATTAAAGAGTGACCGGCGTCTATTCACAGCCTTCTATCCTGAAACAGACGGTCAAACAGAACGTGTTAACGGTATCATGCAACAGTATCTACGGTCATATGTGAACTATGAGCAGAATGATGGATATAAATGGTTACCAATGGCCAAGTTTATGGGGAAAGGTTACACATCGGAGACTACCGGGACGTCTCCCTTCTTTGCCAACTACAGTTATAATCCTCGTATGGACTTTCTCGATAAACAAACTCTCCGGACTGACGACCAAGCGGCATGATCCTTCCTTGTGTCTATGACGGAACTTGATGGACACTATACAACCAAAATGGCTTATGCTCAAGAATGGCAACAGGAAAATGCTGACCAACATGGACTCCCAGCTCCCTCCTTCCGAGTGGGTAATAAAGTTTGACTAAACGCCAAAAATATGAGAACACCTCGACCTTCAAGAAAGTTGGACAACAAAGGTCAAGGAAAAGATTGGGACATATGCTTACCTTTTGGATTTGCCGAATACTACTATGAAGATACAAAACGTCTTCCACGTGTTGTTATTGGACCCCACAGCAAGTGATCCGCTCCAAGGACCGATAAGGCCACCACCTTCAGCAGTGAAATTTGAAGGAGAAGAGGAGTGGCAAGTTCTGGAGGTTTTGGATTCCAAATTTGTTAGGAATCGTGTGCGATATCTAGTAAAATGGGAAGGCTACGATAAAACAACCCGGAAACCAGCTGAATCAATCAAAGAACTGCAAGCAGTTGATGAATTCCACAAACAGTACTCACTTAAGCCTGCACCATTACGGGAAAATCCGGAATAGGCCTCAGGTGACTTCGGCCCTGGGGAGCGCCCTGCTCTCACTGTCCTCTGGCGAGATCCACATGATGATAACTTTGGCATTCTTTCTTTTGTTACACGGTTGCTATGAGGGATTTCATTTGTAAGGTTTACGACAAATTATCTTGTTTCCTTGGTTACACGGATATGTTACTCATACTAGGCTATGAGTCAGGTGGCAACAGGCTGTGCTAGGATTTCCTTCAATAAAAAGGGGGCCTTCACCCCTTATTTCCTACATCTTTCTCGTGCGCTCCACCTGCTGCGATTGAAATCTCAACACAATAAGAAATCATTGTGAAAGTGTCCTCCACCTCTAGTCTCCCTTGATTGCTTCTGCCTAGGAGTTCCACACACTGGTACCCTTCTCCTCCTTCCTCTCTCTGGGGCCTCTGGCCTCCCCTTCCAGAGGTTATGGATTCCTTCCGGGTTCCCTTTTATCTTTGTTTAAGCACACGTACATTGACGTTTCTACCCCTTACCCCGCAGTTGGCTACGCGTTTTGCTTAGCGTTTTGCACGGTCGGCAACCCTACTTCCTCCGTCAACACACGGTCGCTAGTTTCAGGCTATCGGTGAAGTAGTTGCCCTGGTGGCGCTGCTCTCTGGTATTGCACTCTCTCGTGATTTACTCGGTCGGTACGGTCGGCATACGAAAGATCGTGACCCTGTCTCCGTCCTCCGTGTTCGTACTACTCGGTTGTTTGACGAGCCTTCCGCCTCCTGCTTCCCACGCGTTAGATCCGCTTGCACCGTACTGCTTCACCCTCTTTGGCTGGCACTTTTACTCACTTACCAGCTGGCACCTTGTCTGCCCCGTCCCCACAGCTGGCACCTTCACTGGTGAGGGGATCTCATCGCCGGGTGGCTCCCCTCATCAGCAACAATAATACCTGGCGTCCTGTGCTCCCCGTGCGTCTGACGCCCGGGACGTCGGAAAGCTAATCGCGAATCAGAACGTAACGTCGGATCAACGTCGTGTCCTGACTTTGTGTTACCTAGCGCCATCCGTCCTAATGCTATCTAGACACGGACCCCTACGTCCTGTGCGTCCTGACTGCGTCTTGTGCTCCTCGATTACCTCCTGACTCCCCCCGATTCACGAATCTTCCCTTCCTACTGCGTCGGGTCCTCCGCTATTGCATTCCGACTGCGTCAGATCTATGACTCGCCAGCCCTCATGCCGGTTCCTTCTCAGCGAATGTCACGGCTTCGCTCATCTTCAGATCTCAGGTCCTAATGTTTTCACACCCTGCCGACCTCGTCTGGATCTCACGATTCGCATCTCTCCCTTCCTGACCCCTGCTCACTTCTTCCTGATCTTACGCCCTATATATGCCGCGTCCTGATCCGATCGTGACTCTATCTGATGCCGCGTTTTCATCCGGACGCATCATGTACTTAGTCTAATGCCATCCTGATCCTACGCCTAGGCACTTCTCTTCTTTCAAATCCTGTCACGATTTGTTTTACTATCCCAATCGTCAAGATGCATCTGTTAAGCGTTGCTTCTATTAATTCTATTCTGAATTCCGTGAGTTGGCTAGACGCCTTCATCTTAATACGACTATGCTCCTCGCACACTTTCCTATATTGAGAACACATCCCAAAACCACTACACTACACGTGCTCAGCATTCTAACTATCCGCATCTATGCTCGCACTTTCTCCCTGCTCCATATCCTACGGATCATTAGTCTCCTCCGCCGGCTCTTGATCATCCAGGCTGAGCACAAGCTGTCCTAATATAGTCAGAGTCACAGTATTGTCCAAAGTTAGCCCCTCAACCACCTCCTGTGAGCCGTCCGGAGTCTCTAGGTCAGAATCGAGGAAGTGGAGTAGCCAGGTTGTCGACACCTGGGTGAAATCGAAAGACGTCACAGTTTCCAGTGAATCGTTGCGGTTATCCGGGGCTCCAGCCAGGGCTCCAATACGCAGGTTGCTGGAAGTTTGACTCTCAATCTGTGAAGTTGGACGTGTCTGAATGTGTGGAGTTGGGCGTGTCGGAATCCATGGAGTTGCCCGTGGGGGGGCCGTCTAGATATCTGACTCTGCACCTCTGCCGCCACTGCTTCCCAATCCTCAGTAAACCCTTCACGGCGATCTTCCTGTATGCTATGCTCCTTCTCCATTTTCGCTTTGATGGTCTCGCGAATGTTCTTGAGGATCATTATCTGTAACCAGTCTGGGCACGTGGCCCACGTCTGGCGCTGGCAGGAAAAAAGGTCTTCCGAGCTCATCATGAGGTTAGCATCCTGGCAGGAACTAGAGAACACTAGGTTCAGGGTCAGGCTCCCCTGCTACTGCCTCCGGCTTGAAGACGCATGTTTGAAGATAGATTCCGGTTTGCCATGCTCGCAGAGTATGGTAGAGTATATCACAGGTTAAACATACCATGGGGCCATTGATGCGACCAAGAAAATCAGGTTTGGCAATCCCAGGCATTTTCCTGCCCTTGAAGTACTTTCCACATATTGCCTCGGGAATCTGGGGCGCGAGGAATCGATTCGTTCCTTGCTGGGTCAAGTGCATACAAATTAGTTATGGCCGGGGTATCACAAAGCGCACACTTACCTAATACCCTGTTGGGGAATACATAAATCTATCCCTCTCGAGGAGGTAGTCCACCCTACGCCCAATCGCCGTCGGGTCTCGGGGGAGATCGTAATATCTTCCAATGTGTTCCTTTACGTGGAACAGAAACTGGGATCTTACTGCAGAGTGTCTGGCGCGTATCTGTCACATTTAGTAAGCACCCACGACGAGTGCGTCAAGATTGAGTATCAGCGTCGACTTAATATTTGTATTCCTGCCACCAATGGTTCAATATTTCCTGCGTCGGATCTGTCCTCAGGAGCCTTCAGCCAAATACGGTGGACCTCGGACATCAATACAGCAGGTGCTGGGAGAGGATTGACAAACAGGGTGTACCAGAGAATAAGAGTCTTGGCCCGCACTATGACAGCAGCCTTGGCCCCGGTGGCTGTATTTTGCCATGAGTTAGTTTCCGGCCAGATGTGATGCTGGTGGGGTTGATAATTGGGATGGCTGGGAGGACTCGAGCTTGGGACTCCGGACGTAGTGGGACAATGGGTGGCCAGCGGCGAGGAATATGGTGCTACACTGGAAGATGTGAACGCCGGTGGAGTATACGCATCACCCTGAATTATACGTGGTCGAGCAGCGGGGGTGCACCCGACTTGCGCCGCTCCTTGTGATCTGGAGGTGGTCGAAACTCGCACAGTTGAAACTCGTGTATTTGCTTGGCTTCTGTCTGCAGTTCATGATCGGTGACGAGACCCTGATTCAGTGTCGTTATCCTGAATATCATTGTCTTCTGCATCTGGGTCTGTGTCAGATTCAGTTTCATCAGATCTGCAGGAGTTCTGGTACTCATGGCTGCTCTCATTGCTCAGACCAACTGTCGCTATTTGTTGTTCTGCATCAGATTCCCCCTCAGGTGCACTATACGCTGTGGTCTGTAAGGTCCTCCTTCTGGCGCGCTTCACGGGCCATGATGTGGGGCGTCTTGTCGTTTGTGGTCAGGAAGAACTGGGACCCGATGACTGTGTACCATGGAAGCTCCTTGATTCGGCAGACAGTGTTCTTGTACTATGGGAGCTGCCTGATTCAGTCCGCTGTGTTCCTGATCCAGATCCCCTCTGCCCGTGTATGGCGTCACGTCTATGCCGCTCCAGATTGCGTACTCGTGAAGTTGGCTGACTGCGTGATTTGCCTTGAGGTTGTCTAGACATCTTAGAATACCGGAGACTGATGAAGATTTTTTACAGAGAATAGGGATTAGACTGCGTGAGTGTAATGTATCCCACGCGATGTCGATATTTGTAGTTTGTAGTTGTTGTGCAATGAAACGCGTCAGGTCTTATGGGCTACGTCTTTTGGGGGGG
>Ga0307510_10012177_pt1 | contig 10199 bp, 9 predicted proteins | sample 12_EM_MG_FD_207224 | JGI IMG/M metagenome (GOLD analysis project Ga0307510, IMG submission 207224) | Populus trichocarpa ectomycorrhiza microbial communities from riparian zone in the Pacific Northwest, United States - 12_EM | ecosystem: Host-associated > Plants > Roots > Unclassified | place...
AACTCGTCTCCAAGTATATCCCCCAATGATAGATTTATTTTCTGGGCTCCATGCCACCTCGAAGGTGGGTATAGGTACTAAATTTTACATATTAGTAAAGGTAAATAGGACCTGCAGGGTGATGAAAGTCACCCTTTTCCGGCCTTCCTTAGAGGCAACCCCATCTTTCAGGCCCCACACCTCAACATATCCGTCTTGGATACTTGTCTGCTCCGCTTTCAGCGGCTCGAGTTTGATCAAGATAGCCTTTTTGATTTTTCCTTCGCTCCCCTCGAGAAGCAGCTTCACATCTCGCCTCAAATGCTCCTCTGTTTCAGCATAGCCGAATTTGAATGCAATCGTAGGCCACGAGCGTTCTCCGGGAAATAGCGCCATATCGGGGACTTTGGTTCTGTGCAAGTGTAAGACTCATATTCAGATTAGCACTCTTCAGTCTAGAGGATACGGCAAAAACCGGCAAGAACCGTCACAGCGCTAGTACGTTCAAATAAGATTTTCACCCAAGTTTTGTCTCGAAATCGCAATAAGACGCCATAGGCTAACCCTTTGTAGCCAGAACTACGCCTTTCAGGGCTCTTATTTTGACGCAATCGTAAGTTTCACCTCAGTCGTTCTTTATTTCGACTACTAGCGCGGTGACGGTTCTTGCCAGTTTTTGCGGTATGACTTACACATTTTCATATTCCCCGGTGAATCCTCTAAGCCGCCCTTCAGCGATAGGATCTACGTCCCCCCTGTTAAATGCTCCTTTTTCAACACCCTCGGCGATCAGCTCATTTGCCCAGCTCGCGACCGCCCCATGCATTTGGGTAGTCATCTTAACCGTCAACCGACCGACCGCTGGCCAGTAGGTGTACCTAGAAGAGTCTGTTAATATCTAATTGTCAATAATTGTTTGGATTCTTACGCTCTAGTCCCAATCGACGGCTCTAAACTTGGGAATTCTTTGGCGGGAATATCTACAACAAGATATTCATCCCGCAGCAGCAAGCCTGACAGCTCATTGGGTGTCATGACACTCGGGAAATTATGAGAATGTGTGGTAATAGAGTAGAGAGGGCGGAAGATAGAGAGTGAAGGAACAAACAAAGTGTCTGGTGTTGTCGTATGCGCGGTGCGGTGCTTCGTTTGAAGATTAGTCTAAATTCATGCCAAGCACGGATGTTTGGTAATACAGAAAAAGTGCCTTGGCAGATGTTGCGTAGCAGAGCCCCCACTAGAGCTCAAGTTACGACGCCAAGATATCCAAGACCGCCGAGTCGAAAATGCAGGGGAATGGCTCTTAAAAACGGGAGATTTAGAATCTAGTACGCCAGTAGTGGAGGAAGTGAATCCGATAACACAGATCTGTTTTGCCGTGGTGACCCGAGAGTCGGCAAGACATATATTAGGTAACAAGGACGAACCTCGAGGAATGAAAAGAAAAAAAAAGAAGAAAAAATCAACACTGGTGACTTCTAAGCCGCATTCTAGCCAACATGCCTCACCATAACTGGCGGGGCACCGTATAATCCAGCTAAACTCAGATTGATGCCAGCGAGGATTTTCTTTAAACCTACCCAATCGCCTCTCGCTACATATTTAAACTATGGCGAATTAGGGCTCTTCGTAGCCTCTAATTAGCCCAAATATACCGGCACATTAATTTCACTTTAGCTCGCCCCAAGTTTAGCTCCAATCCTCCCTTTGCCAGATTATACGGCACCATAGAGACTACAAGCAGTAGGAGAGTGGTTCTCAGTACCTCTGTTCCAGTCGGCTGGCGGGCAGGCATTCCTGCCCCAGGGAATCCGGAAGCAGGATCGAGACTCCCCCGCGAAGAGGCGCATCCCATTGCGGGAATAGACTGCAAGGAGCCCTGTCGCTCATTGCATCCGGTTTGGAGCCGGGTCACGTTGGTTAGGTGGCGGTGGCGGTGGCACTGGGTTATGGAAGAACGATAATCCGGAGGAGTGTGGCTGAACCAAAAAAGAATTTATCCTAAGACCGAGAAGGAGAGCCAGAAGAAAGGAATAAACAAGATTAACCGAATCTAGATTGTTACGTCACCCACCTTTTTGCCTATTGCCAAGGGAGAAAGCAGAAAGGGAAGGGGGAAAACACCGGCCATCAGGCTTAATGCATGCTTACGCTAGAGCGCCGAACCGGTACCAAGCTTGAGGAAAGCTTACCACAGTATATGACAGTGTATTATGCCGTGGGTTGAGTCAAGGGTCTCGGTGTGAACGTGGCTTCTAGAATGGCGGCTGATTAACTTAACCCTTTCAGCCAGCTGCGTGACGGATGGATAGTTCCTTTTCGGCCATATTTTCGGTGGTGGCGGAGGAGAGAAAAATCAGATCAACAACTTTGTGCATTGCCACGGATACATGGCTGAATTGGACCCAACCTTGGGACCTGGAGCCATGGCAAGCCCCCCCCCAAGACTTTGGGTGTCACGTGGCTGTTGCACATTGGTCGGCCTCAAGATCTATCTCACAACTTGGGTTAGCCAATTAATTTTGATGGAAGGCCGCCGGGCGGACTCTTACATAAAAGACCCGTGCGGGAAGTCGGAGGTGGTCCGTAGATCGACCGATAGAAAGCAGAAGGATTGGAAGAAGAAAAAACATCAACTGATCATGCGAGAACCTCGCGCATACGATATCGCTGTCTGGTGCTATCACAGTGACTACTTGAGTACCGGTACCGCAACTTATCCGGGTCTCGTCCTGGGGGGTGGTTGCCCGGCCTTCTTTCTCTCTTTCTCTCTTTCTCTCTATTTTTTCTCTCAATAACCCACGGGTGATAGTCTAAGCCCGCAGATAGTAATGCTTAGCCTCATTTCTTCTCAGCTTAGTATCCATCAGCGAGAAGTGATAACAGAACGCTTTTGGTACAGCGGAAGAGATGTGGGCCCTTTGCACTGATGCCGCCGACCACGGGACTCCGCTCACCAGGACACTCGCGGACGAGGTATGATATCCTAAGGTGACACTGCCCTAGGGAGAACCTAGCACCCATAGAGTGTTTTAAGAGCGTGGTCGCGATCACGACTGTGGCTTGATACCTTAACCTCTAGGCTGCCTAAGGCAATGTTACTACGATACTACTAGCTCAATATGCTATCTTGACTACCGGTATCTATCCGACGCCTGGCAACTAGATTGAAGGCGCACTCGGAACTGATATTGGGCGCTAGTGAGGATAACGAACTAACAGGAGATGTGCGCCATTTGAATTATGGGCAGTGCGGTACTACTATCTACAAGTGCATGCATCGGTAGGGTGGAGGCATAGGGACTTAATAAGGACCCGTGTTGTGTGTGTGGTACAAACAGCGGGGGAGGTACCGGGAGAAAATGGGCAATGTCGACATCAAGAAAGTGTATCCCTTTACTCGAGTAGTCAGCCTTATCGCCACCTCGCCGCTAACTTCCCGGGACAACGAACCCCGTTGGTGGAGTAACATGTCTTGCGTATTGGAGTGTTTTCTCTCTACCAGAATGTCGTTACCTTTGGGTGATCTACAGTACGAGATGCTGGCCTTTGTATTTTGTATCTTGTCACAGTGACCCGCCGTACAAGCACAATACTGGTAACTTCTCGTACTCGAGTACCCTTAGAGGCACCCACGCCAAACCAATCAGCATTGGAGTTCGGCCAATAAATCTGAGCTTAGCTAGACTAGGTTAGAGGATGCCAGCATTTATTCAGATTTGTGAGGGTTTGACGGGGGTGGCTGGCGGTCGGTGGACCTGACTCGACCGAGCTGACAGAAAAGGGAAGAAGAAAAGGAAGGGAAGGGAAGGGAAAGGATCTAGAAGGTGCCGCAATATTAGAAAGATGGGAGGAGAAGACCCCTCAGTGGACTGAATGGATGAAGCCCGGGAATATCATCGGCAGGGGAATTACCCATTCTGTTTCACAATCTGGTTGGCTGGTCGGGGTTTATGGGTTTCATGATGTTTTGTTGTTAGGCCGGAGGAAGTCGTGGCAGGCAGTTGGATACTTACAGTTACTGGGCCCTGATGCGAGGTGAGCTGTTCTACGAGTACTCCGAATGAGAGGAGTGAACCTGCCATATGTTTGTTCTTTCCGAAGCAATGAATTTATTTTATTTTTATTTTTTCCCCCGCCGGTTGAAGATTGATAATGTAGATAGCACAATACACAGCCCTGGTACAAAGTTCTGGAGTAGGCGAGAGAGATTGGCCCTGATGATATAATTGAGGATGTCAGGCCATTAGGGAGGGGAATCAAAAAATTTGGGGAAATATATAGAATCACTATAATCACCGGACAAATGCCAAGACACCCCACCTTCCGCATTTGGCCACGATATTGCCCCACCTTCCGGATTCAGTCTGGCACCACCTCAACTATCACGCAAGCAGGCCCAGAGGACCAGAGGACCCCCAGTCTGCTTTCACTATTCCTTGTATTCAAAGGTGGGTGGTTAGTCATGGACACGATCAGATGTGATTGAGTTTTGCTTGACTATACGTGTGGTTGTTGATTGGGCCATAAAGGGCGTACGGAGAGGAGACACGTGGGCTGATTACCCGGATCAAAAACAAGCTCTAAAGCAGCCCGACCTAGCAATAGTATTGTGCCCGTACAATCCACGTCGCCGCGGAGGAAAGGACCCTTTCACCTCACGGCCTCTCATCCTGTGAGCTCCGGTCCAGACCCCCCCACAATCCAAAGCCTCTACCAAAGGTTCACACCTGATTCAACCCCGGTCCAAACCAAAGCTAGTAATATCACAAGTACCAGTGACGATAGGACTACCAGCCACAAGAGAACACAAGTCCACACTGACACGCCGGGCTGTCCCATAGTTTCACTGTCGGGATGATGAGCACCTCCACCCAAGACGACAGGGAACAGTGTAACCAAGGGAGAGACCCCACAACATCATCATATGCTAGCACTAGTCGGGGAACATCCACAGACCCAAGGTCCACGCAAGGCGACGCAGAGTCAAATTCAGACTCAAATAATCCGAAGGAAGCAAGAGGCACCAAGCGACGACGATCCCCAGACCCATGTCATTTCGCCGGGTCCGGGGTAGCCGACCGCGAAGGGGGAGAGAGCAAGCGACGACGACGATCTCGCAAGGCCTCCAATGTCCAAGGGCCAGAGGCCAACGCAGATACCACGGGGGATACCAACTCGGAGTTCCAAAACCCCACATCATTATCATCATCATATGACAGCAATAGTCGGGCAACATCTACAGACCCAAGGTCCACGCAAGGCGACGCAGATACGGAGTCAAATTCAGACTCAGCTAATCCGAAGGAAGCAAGAGGCACCAAGCGACGACGATCCCCAGACCCATGTCATTTCGCCGGGTCCGGGGTAGCCGACCGCGAAGGGGGAGAGAGCAAGCGACGACGATCCAAACCCTCCGATGTCCCAGGGTCAGAGGCCGACGTAGATGCTGACGCGGAGTTCCGACCCCCCACATCATGCGCAATGGTAACGGCTACCAGACCCACTGTGCCTCGGCGCCATAAAAGCCGGTGGACGGACGGTGAAGATCTGCGATTGTGTGAGGCATATAGGCGGAGAACATGCATCGGCCATACCGCGGATATCCTCGGCCGAACGCCCGGTTCTATTCTACATAGATTAGCAATGCACCGAACGATGGGTACCATTGAACCCGCCTCAGCTCGAGACAACCCTGTCGCCCCTGTCAACCTTCTCCCTACCCAGAAACTAAATATATATGCTTTTGGTACTGGTGACAATGCTGAGTTGGGCCTTGGGCCAGAGGTCAACGCAAAGATTGTTAAACGGCCTCGATTGAATGGCTACCTTCTCCCTGAAACGGTTGGGATAGTTTCTGTTGCACTTGGTGGTATGCACGGCTTAGCGCTGTCGCATGAGGGAAAGGTATATTCGTGGGGTGTCAACGACATGTCCGCCCTTGGGAGGGAAACGCGGAGTACGTCACCAACCGGAGATGTGGGTTCTGGCAACGGTGACGGGGGGGAGTGTCTGAATCCACTAGAGAGCACCCCAAATCTCATTACCGCATTCCCAGAGGGGACTGTAATCACAAACATTGCTGCCGGCGATAGTATATCGGTCGCTGTTACTGATATGGGCAATGTTTATGCATGGGGAACATTCCGGGTAGGTTTACCATGTTCCCATCTACTGATAGGTTCTAACAACATACCACTTAGTGCTCTGAAGGTGTTCTGGGGTTCGACAAGAAGACTCGTATACAGCATATCCCCAAGCTGCTACCTACACTACGGGAGATTGTTCAAGTAAGCGCCGGCACCGATCACATTCTCGCCCTTACGAAGTCGGGTAATGTATATGCCTGGGGTAATTGTGAACAAGGGCAGCTCGGGAGACATGTCCCCGATAGACTCCGTGTTAACGCCCTCATCCCCAGTAAGGTCGGCCTTCCTCGGGGCAAGGTCAGACATGTTGCTACCGGCTCATATCACTCTTTTGCAATTACCCAAGACGGGATGGTCTGGGCGTGGGGGCTCAATCAATATGGCCAATGTGGGGTAAGCCGCTCTCGTTCCAACTACTACAACAACCACACAATTCCCGTTCCCACCATTGTCCAAGGTCTTCCAATGCACGATATCATTCAGGTATCTGCCGGGGAACATCACTCGACCGCTGTGACTGAGGATGGTGAGCTCATGGTCTGGGGCCGTCATGACAGTGGACAGCTCGGTCTCGGCCAGGCACTCCCGAAGGCGGTAAGCGGTGACCTGGAGGGCAGCCCCGACTACCTCCAGACCCCAGTTGTTGTCCCTGGCATCGGTGTCTCCTTTATTGGCTGCGGTACGTACCACAATATCGCCATTTCAAGGGAGGGACATGCATACTCTTGGGGCTTCGGTGGCGTTTATCAAACCGGTCTCGGCCCCAGCGGCGCGGAGAAAGTCGAATCTCCCACAAGGATTGTCAACACAGCCACTGAGGGTGTCAGGATGGTTTTCGCTGATGGCGGTGGGCAATTTTCCGTCCTCGCTGGGATACCCCAGAAGCATACAGATGGAACCTTATAGGTTAGAGCCGTTGGCTGCATGCGTTTCTCTTTCGATAGTCATGGCGGGTGGGGGTGAATTCATATAGGATGGTGACCACCATGACACCCCATCTACCGCAATCAAAGCACAGTTCCCCACCTTTCAATCAACCCCATACATATATCCCCTATACCACATGACAAATACAGGATTACTATTGAACCTAGGAATCTCCTTTTCTTTCTTCCTTCTTTCCCTCTTTCTTATCCCATTTCCCTGGGTTACGGTCCCTTGGCTCGTATTATTGCACCTCCAATAGTGTAGTTGTTAATCCACCGACCGTCCCGATTCGGGTTGGGTTTGGATACTGTCTTACTTGGCAAGGTAGAACAACTAGGAAGGTCGTGGACCAGGGAGCCAGTATGCGAGATGTTGTTTGTCAATATCATTCGTACAGCTCTGATTCATGACTGCTATATATATATATATGATAGAGTAACCATACCACTCAAATGGCAGTCTCTCCCTCTCCCTCTCCCCCTCTCCCCCTCTCCCCCTCTCCCCAGAGTCAATCGGCAAGCTAAACGCCCAGTACTCATACACTTGCATGCAGAATCCTCAAGGTACTATGCCAACGGATCCTGGAGTATCAGAGGCTCACGACCCGTAACCCCCAAATACCTCCCACCTAGGGGGGGTACCATACGGTAAATTACAGCTATCAGGTGCAATGCCAAGGAGACGGCATTTGCCACCCGTAGCCTTCATGCCCTATGGTGCCTACCGAGTGATAGTCCATGACCGGTCAGAATAGGTGGTCCAGTCCCCTTAGAAACCTTCAGCATGCTCCTGCCCTCTGGTCAGCGGGATCCCCGCTTGTGGCCCCCACATCCGGGGAGGCCCGGGCGTCGTTACCATTACCAAGTGGATACACAAAACCCCACCCCCAACGCACCAAGGTAGCAACGGGAGAACCTCACAGTCCTAAGAGCCAGTGCATGTTGCAAGTTGCCTATCTAGTTCTAGTAGGCTAGTAGTCCATACAATCATCCCAGCATTACACTGCCTCAGCATCCACCTCCCGTTCGTCTGGTTGATATTAGCAACTCCCTGCAGACTGGTACTGCCAGGCTAGTCTCCCCTATACACAAAAGGTATTCTTGGGTCGCAAAACAATAACGTGTCTCATAAGGCACAGGATGGTTATATGTTAATTTACAAAGTCCATATTGCCTTTAGAACCCTAAGGCGAGATAGAGGTGGGATAATGCTAGTGCTTGCCTATTCCAAAGGTATTCCATTTAGACTGTGACGACGAAACTATATATTTTGGACGGCGAGTGACAGGCGGTGAAACGAAACGCCTAGATGAAAGCAATACTAGGAAGACAAATCACCAACACAACTCAAATCAGGGAAAGGACTCTTCATTCACTCACTGACCCTCAACCTCACGATGCTCAACTAACCCACAGTAAAGACAGAAGTATAAATAGGAAAAAGGAACTATGCCTTCCTGCCATCCTCCGAGTCCATCCTTCCATCGATCACCGGACGGGTTCATGCTCGGCGATGTACGCCGGCTCCTCCACGGATGCCTCCCCTTCCTCCACGTCAGTTCCCCGTTTCCCTCCACAGAAAGACAATCGTACTAACAAGAGAAAGACAAAAGTCACAAAAGAAAGGCTCTTCACCGATCCAAAGCGCATATCCGGAGACCTGTCGAACGATAACGGTGTAGGCTACACCTATGCAGAATATGCTGGGCAGCATGAAAGAGCCTGCTCTGGGTGAAGGTGTCGATCAAGAGCTCATATTGGAAACTGCTCTCTGAAGGATTAACAGGATAGGATGTGTGCTTGGCCGGCAAGTTGTGACCCGCGGCTTTAGCCTAATATGGTGAGCATCATTGAGGGATTCCACCAAGATTTGTATCAACTCAAGGTTTAAACGATCACCATGATGCTGCTTCTACCAGAGCCTTAAACCCGCGTAACCCAACAGATATCAATATGGATTACTACTCCCGAAATGATGGACAGGTGATTGAGTCTTAGAAGCTTGAGATTGGGCATTTGGGTGATGGTGCACTTGTTAAATGTTTCCCGAGCATCTGTATACTGCAAAACCGAAATAATCGGGCATCACGCTGGGACGTTGGAGTTGCCTCTCCTAGTAAGGTCTGCTGGCTCAGGTGAGGGCTGAAAGAGAATATTCACCGTGTGCATTCTCCACCTAATCCAAAGGGGAAATTTCGGAGGCTCTATCGCCATGCCCAATTACCTCTGCCCACGGTATCCAACCTCATATAACTGCAGTTACTACCCTAAACACCAGAGATAATTGAACCTCACTCTAGTGTATTGGAGTCACCCCTGCAGGAAAGGTCAAGCAGCCGTGTGCTCGCCCCCTACTATAACCTATCCGCCTAATCGACCAATGATAAACCCAATTACAGCGATAGATATATATGTATAAATCATCATTAAATAACATGACTATCCGTTCAGCCATCCCCCTCCTCCCCCTCCTCCCCCCCCTCCTCCTCCTCACTCTCATCACTCTCATCACCCTCATCACCCTCATCACCCTCATCACCTTTATCTTCTTGCTCAGTATCGAAGGTTATCGGAATTTGAGAGTACGGTAGTGATGAGTTGGGTGATGCCATTATCCTGTCGTGACTCTCTTCCATTGTCGTATCTTGGTAACAACTATCGATGATAGACTTGCAATCCCTCGCTATCATCTAGGATATTTATGAGCAACCACCCACCTCCATTTATATATGTAATAGACTTACTTTCATCTGCCAAATAGAAATCAAAAGTAGTAAAAGCTCTCCGGAAAAGGTTACCGTTGTAGGAACCCTAAGATCCTTAATCTTAACCAGGATGCATACATGACCACCCCCATAGCCCATTTGTAAAACCTGGCAATCCAGCCCTAAGCCAAACCTTTAGTCTAATAGTAATATCATTATAGTATAAATAAAGGCAAGACTTACCCGCAGTCACTCGCCCGGCCACTTGTATTTTTTTCAAAAGAGCAGGCTTACGATGGACATGATATTGAAGAGAAAATAGCATATTATAGAGACCCTTTGCCACCTTCTGATGATCATGCAGCCATTTGGTGCCCAATTCACAGGTATAGGTATGAGATGACTCTATTATACCGTATTCATTTTGGTGGCTGTGTCTC
>Ga0307510_10012178_pt1 | contig 10198 bp, 4 predicted proteins | sample 12_EM_MG_FD_207224 | JGI IMG/M metagenome (GOLD analysis project Ga0307510, IMG submission 207224) | Populus trichocarpa ectomycorrhiza microbial communities from riparian zone in the Pacific Northwest, United States - 12_EM | ecosystem: Host-associated > Plants > Roots > Unclassified | place...
AGTGTTGGTGCCTTGGGGCAGGTTTTCATTGTGTCACACTCCTATCAGACCTATTTCGGCTTTCCGGGATCAGATCTCAATCTTGATTGTGGGTTGCGTGACCACGTGATCACGAGGTTCACATCATAACTTTTGATCCAACCTTTGGATCGTGCTCAAATTTTTACAGTAGTTTCAGGAGGGTGTTTTCCTTGTGGTAGCAATGGAATCGCTACTCGGTAAAGAGCAGGTCTTGTCGAGCTTGACCAGCGTAACGGCTCAAAAGTGCCTTAACTTTTGATCCTACCGGTGGATCACTCCCGAATATTTACAGGAGTATCTGGAGGCCATTTTCCTTGTAGTAGCTATGGAATCTCTACTCTGTGAAGCGAAGGTCCGGACGCGCTTGATCCGACCGTTGGATCGTGCTCAAATTTTTATAGTAATTCTGGAGACTGTTTTCCTTTTGTTAGCAATGGAATCGCTACTCGGTGAAGAGAAGGTATTGTCGTGCTAGACTAGCGTAACGGCTTAAAAACGCCTTAACTTTTGATCCGAACGTGGATCAATCCTGAATTCTTATAGGAGTTTATGGAGGCCATTTTCCTTGTAGTAGCTATGAAATATCTACTCCGTGAAGCGAAGGTCCGGTTGCGCCAAACCAGAATAACAGCTCAAAAAGGCTCTAACTTTTGATCTGACATTGGATCCTGCTCAAATTTTTATAGTAGTTTCCGGAGGCTGTTTTTCTTGTGGTAGCAATGGAACTGCTATTAGGTGAAGAGCAGGTCTCGTCGTGCCAGACCAGTATAACGGCTCAAAAAGGCTCTAACTTTTCATCCGATCGTTGGATCGTGCTGAAATTTTCACAGTAGTTTTCGAAGGCTATTTTCCTTGTTGTAGCAATGGAATCGCTTGTTGGTGAAGAGCAGGACTCGTTATGCCTGACCAGCGTAACGGCTCAAAAGCGCCTTAACTTTTGATCCGACCGTTGGATCAATCCCGAATTTTTACAGGAGCTTCTGGAGGCCATTTTCCTTGTAGTAGCTATGAAATATCTACTCCGTGAAGCGAAGGTCCGGTTGCGCCAGACCAGAATAACGGCTCAAAAGAGCTCTAACTTTTTATCCGACATTGGATCCTGCTCAAATTTTTACAGTAGTTTCCGGAAGGTGTTTTCCTTGTGGTAGCATGGAATCGCTACTCGGTTAAGAGCAGGTCTTGTCGTGCTAGGACTTCTCTTTAGGATACGTCAAGGATAATTTAAATGTTTTAAAAATATAAAAAACTTAATTAGGATTTCTTTTTAGAATACTTCAAGGATAATTTAAATGTTTTTAAATTATAAAATATAAAAGAAATTTAGAAAAAAAAAAAAAAGAATAATTAGTATTTCTCTTTAGAATACTTCAAGGTTAGTGTAAAAGTTTTAAATTATAAAATATAAAAGAAATTTATAAAATATAATAATTAGGATTTCTCTTTAGAATACTTAATAGATACTTTTAATGTTTTAAATTATAAAAAATAAAAAAAATTAATTTTGATTTACGTTTAGGAAACTTCAAGCATAGTTTAAATTTTTTAAAATTATAAAATATAAAAGAAATTTCTAAAAAAAAGAATAATTAATATTTCTCTTTAGAATACATTAAGGTTAGTGTAAAAGTTTTTAATTATAAAATATAATAATTAGGATTTTTCTTTAGAGTACTTAAATGATAGTTTGAATGTTTTAAAATTATAAAAAATAAAAAACATTAATTACGATTTACCTTTAGAAAACTTCAAGTATACTTTAAATGTTTTAAAATTATAAAATATAAAAAACATTTACGAAAAAAAATTCGGATTTCTGTTTAGAATACGTCAAGGATAGTTTCAATTTTTAAAAATATAAAAAATATAAAAAACTTAATTAGGATTTCTGTTTAGAAAACTTCAAAGATAATTTAAATGTTTTAAAATTATTTAATATAAAATATATTTACAAAAAATAATTATTAGGATTTCTCTTTATGATATGTTAAGGATAGTTTAAATTTTTTAAAATTATAAAATGTAAAACAAATTTACAAAAAAACATATTTAGGATTTCTCTTTAGAACACTTCAAGGTTAGTGTAAAATTTTTTAATTATAAAATATAAAATAATTAAAATATAATAATTAGAGTTTCTCTTTAGAATACTTAAAACATAGTTTAAATGTTTTAAAATTATAAAAAAAATAAAAAAACATTAATTAGGATTTACATTTAGGAAACTTCGAGGATACTTTAAATGTTTTAAAATTATAAAATATAAAAGAAATTTAGAAAAAAAATAATTAGGATTTCTCTTTAGAAAACTTCAAAGATAGTTTAAATATTTTAAAATTATTTAATATAAAATAAATTTACAAAACAAAATAATTAGGATTTCTCTTTGGAATACTTTAAGGTTAGTGTAAAAGTTTTAAATTATAAAATATAAAAGAAATTTATAAAAAATAATAATTGGGATTTCTCTTTATAATACTTCAAGGATAGTTTGAATGTTTTAAAATTATATATATATAAAAATTAATTAGGATTTATTTTTAGGAAAATTTAAGGATAGTTTAAATGTTTTAAAATTATAAAATATAAAAATAATTTACAAAAAAATAATAATTAGGATTTCTCTTTTGGATACGTCAAGGAAAGTTAAATGTTTTAAAAATATATTAAATAAATTAGGATTTCTGTTTAGAATACTTGAAAGATAGTTTGAATGTTTTAAAATTATAAAATATATAAAAAATTAATTAAGATTTATGTTTATAATACTTCAAGGATATTTTAAATGTTTTAAAATTATTTAATATAAAATAAATTTACAAAAAAAAATAATTAGGAATTCTCTTTAGGATAAGTCAAGAATAGTTTAAATGTTTTAAAAATATTAAAAATATTAAAAATTAATTAGGATTTCTGTTTAGGATACTTTAAGGATAGTTTAAATGTATTAAAATTATAAAATATAAAACAAATTTAGAAAAAAAAGAATAAGTAGTATTTTTCTTTAGAATACTTCAAGGTTAGTGTAAAAGTTTTAAATTATAAAATATAAAAGAAATTTATAAAAAATAATAATTAGGATTTCTCTTTAGAATACTTAAAGGATAGTTTGAATATTTCAAAATTATAAAAAATAAAAAAAATTAATTAGGATTTATGTTGATGAACCTTCAATAATAGTTTAAATGTTTTAAAATATAAAATATAAAAGAAATTTCTAAAAAAAGGAATAACTCGTATTTCTCTTTAGAATACATTAATGTTAGAGTAAAAGTTTTAAAATTATAAAACATAAAAGAAATTTATAAAAAATAATAATTAGGATTTGTATTTTGGATATGTTAAGGAAAGTTTAAATGTTTTAAAAATATAAAAAATTAATTAGGATTTCTATTTAGGATACTTCATGGATAGTTTGAATGTTTTAAAATTATAAAATATATAAAAAATTAATTAGGATTTCTATTTAGGATACTTCAATGATAGTTTCAATGTTTTAAAATTACAAAAAAATATAGAAAACTTAATTAGGATTTCTATTTAGGATACTTCAAGGATAGTTTAAATGTTTTTAAATTACAAAATATAAAAGAAATTTTTTTAAAAAAAGAATAATTAGTATTTCTCTTTATAATACTTCAAGGTAAGTGTAAAAGTTTTAAATTATAAAATATAAAATAAATTTATATAATATAATAATTAGGATTTCTCTTTAGAATACTTAAAAGATAGTTTGAATGTTTTAAAATTATAAAAAGTAAAAAAAAAAAATTAATTAGGATTTACATTTAGGAAACTTTAAGGATAGTTTAAATGTTTTAAAATTATAAAATATAAAATAAATTTTAGAAAAAATAATAATTAGGATTTTTTTTTTGGATTCGTCAATGAAAGTTTAAATATTTTAAAAATATAAAAAATTAATTAGGATTTATGTTTAGAATACTTCAATGATAGTTTGAATGTTTTAAAATTATATAAAATAAAACAGTTTAATTAGGATTTACGTTTAGGAAACTTCAAGGATACTTTAAATGTTTTAAAATTATAAAATATAAAATAAATTTACAAAATAAATATTAGGATTTCTGTTTAGAATACATCAAGGATAGTTTAAATTTTAAAAAATATAAAAAATATAAAAAACTTAATTAGTATTCTTGTGTTAGGAAACTTGAAAGATAGTTTAAATGTTTTAAAATTATTTAATATAAAATAAATTTACAAAAAATAATTATTAGGATTTCTCTTTAGGATACGTCAAGGATACTTTAAATGTTTTAAAATTATAAAATATAAAACAAATTTACAAAAAATAATAATTAGGATTTCTCTTTTGGATACGTTAAGGAAAGTTTAAATGTTTTAAAAATATAAAAAATTAATTAGGATTTCTGTTTAGGATACTTCAAGGATAGTTTGAATGTTTTAAAATTATAAAATATATAAAACAATTAATTAGAATTTCAGTTTAGGATACTTCAACGATAGTTTAATTGTTTTAAAATTATTTAATATAAAATAAATTTACAAAAAAAATAATAATTAAGATTTCTCTTTAGGATACGTCAAGAATAGTTTAAATGTTTTAAAATTATAAAAAATAAAAAAAATTAATTAGGATTTCTGTTTAGATACTTCAAGGATAGTTTAAATATTTTTAAATTATAAAATATAAAAAATATTTAGAAAAAAAAAATAATTAGAATTTCTCTTTAGAATACTTCAAGGTTAGTGTAAAAGTTTTTAATTATAAAATATATAAGAAATTTATAAAATATAATAATTAGGATTTCTCTTTAGAATACTTTAAGGATAGTTTGAATATTTTAAAATTATAAAAAATAAAAAAAATTAATTAGGATTTATGTTGAGGAACCTTCAATAATAGTTTAAATGTTTTAAAAATATAAAATATAAAAGAAATTTCTAAAAAAAGGAATAACTAGTATTTCTCTTTAGAATACATTAATGTTAGTGTAAAAGTTTTAAAATTATAAAACATAAAAGAAATTTATAAAAAATAATAATTAGGATTTGTATTTTGGATATGTTAAGGAAAGTTTAAATGTTTTAAAAATATAAAAAATTAATTAGGATTTCTGTTTAGGATACTTCATGGATAGTTTGAATGTTTTAAAATTATAAAATATATAAAAAATTAATTAGGATTTCTATTTAGGATACTTCAAGGATAGTTTCAATGTTTTAAAATTATAAAAAAAATATAGAAAACTTAATTAGGATTTCTGTTTAGGATACTTCAAGGATAGTTTAAATATTTTTAAATTACAAAATATAAAAAAAATTAGAAAAAAAAAAAAGAATAATTAGTATTTCTCTTTATAATACTTCAAGGTAAGTGTAAAAGTTTTAAATTATAAAATATATAAGAAATTTATATAATATAATAATTAGGATTTCTCTTTAGAATACTTAAAAGATAGTTTGAATGTTTTAAAATTATAAAAAATTAATTAGGATTTCTGTATAGGATATTTCAAGGATAATTTAAATGTTTTAAAATTATTTAATATAAAATAAATTTACAAAAAAAAAAATAGGATTTTTGTTTAGGATATGTCAAGGATAGTTTGAATGTTTTAAAATTATAAAAACTAATAAAAAAATTAATTAGGATTTATGTTTAGAAAACTTTAAGGATAGTTTAAATGTTTTAAAATTATAAAATATAAAAACAAATTTACAAAAATAATAATAATTAGGATTTCTCTTTTGGATATGTCAAGGAAAGTTTAAATGTTTTAAAAATATAAAAAATTAATTAGGATTTCTGTTTAGAATACTTCAATGATAGTTTGAATGTTTTAAAATTATAAAATATATAAAAAATTAATTAGGATTTCTGTTTATGATACTTCAAGGATAGTTTAAATGTTTTAAAATTATTTAAAATAAAATAAATTTACAAAAAAAAATAATTAGTGTTGCTACCCAATTTTTGACCCATGTTTTGATAAATTTTCAGAAAAAATAAAAAAATAGTGAAAAACAACGAAAAAAAAATATGTTTTTTAATATATTTGCATCATTTTTAGCATTTTTAGCATCGTCTCAAAAGAATTTAAATTGTCAAAGGTTTTTAGAACGCGTTCGACTTTAAAGCGTTATTTTTAAAATCACCGATTTTCCTCATTCGAGTCGATGTTGATATTGCTTGTTTTCAAAAAATACAAAAAAATAAGAAAAATCAAAATTTACAAAAAAAAGAAGTTGAGGGACCAAGTGTGAGACCTAGCAACATTTGTTTCCTATAAATAGTAGCCTTTAACACACACAAATGGAGAGGGATAATTTTGCACATTTGAGGGGAAATACAAAAAAAAAAAAACCTAAACCTAAACTTATCTCTACCAACACAAACCAGCCGCCCCCTCACCAGGCTCCCCTCTCCCAGCCAACAGAAAAGCCGCCGTCCCCCGGGGTCTTTGGTTGTTGTTTTCAGAACAGAGCCAAGGACCCCCTGCCATTTCAGCTCTGCATCGTCTCCCCTCACCTCACCAGAGCCTTCATAGAGAACCCCACTACACACACTAGCCGTCCCTCTCTTGCTCTAGCCTCTCCCTCTCTGAACCGAACCCTCCATTTATCAAAAGCAGGTGCCCCCTTCCATTTTCCTTATTGGTAGAGAGAACCAAAACGATTTCCCCCCTTTCTCAACTGGTCTTCACCATCAGCGGCAGCAGCGCCGCCCTCATTGTCAACCACAATAAATCTCCCTCATCGGCACAGATCACCCTCCATCGATCTCCTCCACCGTTAGCTGCAGCAATGTCGTCCTCACAGGAGATCCACAAGCCTCACAGACGACAGCAGGAAGCCCAACCGTCGCCCCCTCCACAGAACCTGCCGACCACAAGCCACAGACACCCTGACCTCAGAGTAGGCCACTTGAAACAGAGAAGAAGGGGAAACGAAAGGAAAACGGAGCTGTAGAGAAAGATCCAGATCCAAGGAGAAAAATAAAATTAAAATCAACTGCTGTTTGTGCGTTGTTTCCCTTGTTGCAGGTGACGGTGGTCCTCACCGACAGCGTAGGAAGACAGATAAGAAGAAGACGTTCCCGATCCACTAGTTTTGCTGCCTTCATCGGTGGCGGCGCATGAACTCACGCGCCGCCCACTGTTTCTGTGACCCAGAAGCCTTCCAGCATTGTTCCCGTGGCTGCACTGTTTCTGATTCTATTCTGGGGGGTGTTTTTGTAATTTTAAATTGTTTAATGTAATTTTTGTTTATTTTTTAATTTTTATAATTTGTAGTGTGGATGTAAAAAAGAAAAAAGAAAAAATATAGTGAAAGTGAATGTGTTTGTATTTTGTTTATGATAAAATTGTAAAGAATAAAGAAGAATTTAATATTTTGATTTGCTCACGGTAAATGATTATGAACTTACACGCAAGTCGTATTTCTAATATCCAATGAAAAGATAATTTTTAAAACTTCTTTATCACATCAAAGCCACGGAGCAGCTTAACTCAGGTAGGGTGCGTTAGGGGTGCTAATACCTTCTCTAACCACAACCAGTCCTTTACCCGTGAATCTCTGACAAGACCAGCACACCCGGGTTTCCTAGTAGCCCTCAATTAAATACTAGGTGGCGACTCCCAACGAATCAAATCAATCAACAAAACAAAAAATCACCAAGCCGACGCCGCGCAGGTGACGTGCGACATAATGGCGACTCCACTGGGGAAGGTACTGTTTCTGACAATATTGGACTAAGCTTTGTGTTTTTGATGTGTTTAAGTTTTTTCTTTTTGTCTCTTTTTTGTTAATGTATTTTCAATGCATTTTGTAGAATTGTCTCATGTATCACATGTCTTTATTTTGAAAGCACACACAAGTTTCTAAGTTAGGTGGGGAACTAGTTATCTGCCCTAGGACTATTGGTCAGGGTTCAGATGCGTGAAACACCCAACTTATATCTGAGTGCCTGCTTGGTAATGGTGGGTATATGTACCTTAACCATTTCTTGCAACGCCCCTATACTGTCTTTATGAAGACCGTCACTGGGCAGATATGAGACCCTTTTGAGACCAGGTAGAAAAACTACCCATGTTCACATAATGAATAGAACTTATCCTTAGGTTGTATGTACTATCGTTATTTGCATAAGGACAAACCCTTCTTGAAGCATCTTGAACTCAAGACTTGTGGGTGACTCAATGGTCGTCACTCAGAAAATTTTCATTGTAGAGTTTGGGCAAGAATCACGATTCTTGTTTCATTATACAAGAGTTACGACCATATGTCACCCCTCGAAGGGCGAGTTTATCATATAGATTACATGCTCATACATTTGTCATGCATGCACCGGGATGAAAAGTTGGTTCCCTCACCCGAGGTCTACTATACTGGACTGAGAAAAGCTGGAAAATAAAGAATGGGGTCCGATAAGAGGGTCATTGTCTAAAGAAAATTGAGAGCATCAAATGTGAAGTAGCTAGACTCTTTGATTTGCTTGAACAAGTGTTGTACTTCAAGAATGGAAAAGGAATGTCTGCATAGCCTCTTGTGGAAGCACTGTCAGTCCATGTCCCACACAAGGAAAAATAATGAACTCTTTTTCTCAGCACTCCACCAGTAGGGGCTATAAACACTGAAGTGGCACCACCTCTCCTTCATTTCAATCATGAACAGCAACAACGCCTTCAGTAATCAACAAAAGACAATCTTCTTTTTGGTTCAGTTGCACTGTTAATTGTTCACTGCCTCAACATATTTCAATGGTGCCCAATAGCTGTCAGTCTTTCACGCCATGAGCAGAGGCCTTCTTTCCAGCCATATCTGCTGTGAACTCCATTTTCCAGTCTAGCAACACATGATGTTGATATGAAAAAACATGATTTGGCATTAAACTTCAATGTAGTAAAGCTCTCTTTGCAGAGATCTGTTTGTGGATCTGCCAGTGGAGAATCCAAGAAGGAATACAATAGTTTCAGATCATCTATAATTTTTTCTCTTACCAGTGTCAGCATTAAAACGCAGAAGTAGAGAGAAAAGACATGCCTAGACTGAAAACCATGAAGAAGACTGAAACTTCAACGGAGCAGAACTCCCTCTATTGGTGTTTGTTTGCTGCACTTGTTGCGATGTCGCGGTCGCACAAATTAATTACCCTAGCTTCAAACACAACACACAAGATAATATAGAGCAAGCAAGGGTCGATCCCACGAGGAAGGTTCAAGTCAGATTTTTATACTAGATGATATGCAATTTGGGGGGTTTTGATTTGTTGATGATCTAAACTATGGAAGAAATTAAACTAGCAAACAAAATCAATTGAAACCAAAATTTATCAAGAAAACAAACCTTGGTCGCAAGCACACATCCACCAACGGAAATTAGAACCGATCCTTGAAATGAAACTTCAATTTATATTCTGAATTTTTATCTTTTCTTAACATTGGTTAATTAACGGATCCGTCGTATAACTAACCCTAACCAACAAACAATCACAATGTCCGCATTAATGATTTAGTTCAATGGCAACCCAAAGAACTAGATAAATTGATTGATCTCTTGACAACCAAGCTGTCCGCAGCTTGAGTTTCCTTTGTTTGAGTGTTCTCTCTAAGTTTAATAACGTAGTTCCGCCATAATTATCAAGCTTAGTTGCTTCACAAGTTCATATATCACAACTCCGGTTTTGATATCAAACTTAGCAATAGATTGTTCACAATAATAACTTAGAGTCCGCTCTAGCAATTATCAACAACAATCATAGAAAATATGCATAGGAAAACAATCATACTTATTCATAATATAAACTGAAAATAGAAGGAAGAATAAATCTCACGGTTCTTGAAATCCAAAGGTTTGTTGTGTCCTTGCAACCAAGAAAACGAGCTTAGCCTTGCATATTTATGGAACAACTACTCTTAAAGATAGAAGAAAGCATTATTTCTGGTTTGTAGAGAGGAGTTTGTGTTTCTTCACTTCTGGCTGCTGCCTCCTTTCTGCCCTGTTTCCCTTCTCTCTTTCTTTTTATATGCTAAGAAACCCTAGTCCCTATTTTACAAAATAGTCCTCCCTTAAGTTGACAGTTTACATTTAAGTACTTCAATAACTATTTTCCTAAAAAGGAGAAATAGCCTTGCATTAAATCTTCAAGCTTTGACTTAGAGGAGCTAAATTGCTGAAATAAAAACTTGGACGC
>Ga0307510_10012179_pt1 | contig 10198 bp, 9 predicted proteins | sample 12_EM_MG_FD_207224 | JGI IMG/M metagenome (GOLD analysis project Ga0307510, IMG submission 207224) | Populus trichocarpa ectomycorrhiza microbial communities from riparian zone in the Pacific Northwest, United States - 12_EM | ecosystem: Host-associated > Plants > Roots > Unclassified | place...
CACGATGTGCGTCGGCTACATCATGTTCCTGCTGTTCGAGAAGTGGGAGAGCCTGACGCACGGGCCGGTCGGGATCATCGGCATCCCGTCGCCGACCGCCATCGGACCGCTCAGCTTCGAGACGCCGCGCTCGCTCTACTACCTGGTGTTCACCGTGCTCGTGATCGGCATGTGGGTGATGAGCCGCATCACGCGCTCGCTGCTCGGCCGCACCTTCATGGCGATCCGCAACAGCGACGACCTCGCCGAGGCACTGGGCATCAACCTGATGCGCAACAAGCTGCTCGCGTTCATGCTGTCGGTCTTCTATGCCGGCATGGCGGGCGGGCTGTACGCCGGCTTCGTGCGCTTCCTCGGCCCGGGCATCGCCGGCGTCGAGAACACCTTCGACATGACCGTCAACATGCTGGTCGGCGGCATCGGCACGCTGCTCGGGCCGCTGCTCGGTTCGCTGATGGTGCCGTGGCTGACGCAGTATCTGCAGTTCCTGCAGGAGTACCGCTTCGTGGTGTTCGGGCCCATCCTGGTGCTGCTGGTGATCTTCGTGCCGCACGGCATCGTCGGCACCTTCATCGGCTGGCGCGCGCGCCGCGCGGCCGCGCCGATCGCGAGCGTGCCTGCAGCGCCGGCGACGACGACCGCGCCGGCGCGGGAGGCGAGCCATGCTTGAGATCACCGGCCTCACCAAACGCTTCGGCGGGCTCGCGGCGGTCAACGACGTCACGACCACCGTCGAGGCCGGCCGCATCAACGCGATCATCGGCCCCAACGGCGCCGGCAAGACGACCTTCTTCAACCTGATCAGCGGTGTGCACAAGCCCACCAGCGGGCGCATCGCGTTCAAGGGCCAGGACGTGACCAACCTGCGCGCCGATCAGGTCGCGCGGCTCGGCGTCTCGCGCACCTTCCAGAGCACCGCGCTGTTCGACATGGCCAGCGTGCTCGACAACCTGATCGTCGGCCACCGGCTGCGCACGCACTCGGGGCTGTGGGACGTGCTCGTCGGCTCGTCGCGCCTGAAGAACGAGGAGCGCATCTGCCGCGAGAAGGCGCGCGAGGCGCTGGACTTCGTCGGCCTCGCGGCGATCGAGAAGCGCCTGGCCGGCGACATCTCGCAGGAGGAGCGCAAGCGCGTCGCGTTCGCGCTCGCGCTCGCCACGCAGCCCAGCCTGGTGCTGCTCGACGAGCCCGCCGGCGGCGTGAACCCGGACGAGACCGCGGGCCTGGCCGAGCTGATCCGCAAGATGATTCGCAGCGGCCTCACGGTGTGTCTGATCGAACACAAGATGGACATGATCATGAGCCTGGCCGACAAGATCATGGTGCTGAACTACGGCGAGAAGATCGCCGAGGGAACGCCGGCCGAGATCCGCGCGAACCCGGCGGTGATCGATGCCTACCTCGGCGCCGATCACGCCGGCATCGATCACCTGGAGGCGGCCGATGCTGACGCTTGAGAACGTCTCGCTGAACTACGGCAGCTTTCGCGCGCTCGACGGCGTGACGCTGAACGCGAAGGAAGGCGAGCTCGTCGTGCTGCTGGGCGCCAACGGCGCCGGCAAGAGCTCGATCTTCCTCACCACCAGCGGCCTGCACCGGGCGGGCGGCGGCAGCATCAAGTTTCGTCAGCAGGAGCTGGTCGGCATGAAGCCCTCACAGATCGTGGCCAGCGGCGTCGTGCAATGCCCCGAGGGGCGCAAGCTGTTCCCCGGCATGTCGGTGCTGAAGAACCTGATGCTGGGCGCGTATGTGCACCGCGGCGACAAGGCCGGCAACGCGCGCGCGCTCGAAGAGGTGCTGAGCCTGTTCCCCATCCTCGATGCGAAGAAGGACGATGCCGCGGGTTCGCTCAGCGGCGGCCAGCAGCAGATGGTGGCGATCGGCCGCGCGATGATGGGCCGGCCCAAGGCGCTGCTGCTCGACGAGCCCTCGCTCGGCCTCGCGCCGCTGGTCGTGAAGATGGTGTTCGAGGTGATCCAGCGCATCAACCGCGCCGGCACCACGGTGCTGCTGGCCGAGCAGAACGCGTTCGCGGCACTGAAGATCGCGCACCGCGCCTATGTGCTCGAACGCGGCCGCATCGTGATGGAAGGTGACCGCGACACGCTGCTCAACAACGAAGCGGTGCGCAAGGCCTACATCGGCGCCTGACGGTTTTCGAGAGTTCGATTCGATCCACAACGACACAAGGAGACAAGACATGAGAGCGACGTTCACGCGTTTGTCCACGGCCATCGCCGCCAGCCTCGTGCTGGCCGCACCGGCCTTTGCGCAAGAGGTGGTGAAGATCGGCTACTCTGGCCCGCTCAGCGGCGGCGCCGCGCTGTACGGCAAGAACTGCCTCGACGGCATGAACATGGCCGCCGCCGAGATCAACGCCGCCGGGCTGGAGATCGGCGGCAAGAAATACAAGGTCGAGATCGTGGCGCTCGACGACAAGTACAACCCGAGCGAGACCGCGATCAACGCGCAGCGCCTCGTGCAGGAGAGCAAGACGCCGGCGATCCTGGTGCCGCACTCCGGCGGCATCCTCGCGCTGCAGACCACCAACGAGGCGCAGAAGTACCTCGTGCTCGCGTACAGCAGCACGCCGCAGATCGTCGGCCGCGGCAACAAGCTGACGATGCGCATCCCGCCCGAGTTCACCAGCTACGTGCTGCCGTTCTCGCGCTACACGATGGGCAAGTTCGGCAAGAACGTCGGCATCGCCGACGCCGACCATGAATACGCGAAGGCCTGGAACGCCGAGTTCAAGCCGGGCTGGGAGAAGGTGGGCGGCAAGATCGTCGCCGACAACCCGATGAGCTACACGCGCGCCACCGACTTCTACAGCGGCGTCAGCAAGGTGCTCGCGGCCAAGCCCGACGTGATGTTCATCGGCGGCCCGTCGGAGCCCACCGGCCTGGTCGTGAAGCAGGCGCGCGAGCTCGGCTTCAAGGGCGGCTTCATCCTGATCGACCAGGCCAAGATGGACGAGGTCGCGAAGGTCAGCGGGGGTTATGCCTCGCTCGAAGGCTCGATCGGCGTGCTGCCGCTGGTGGAAGACAGCGCGCCCGATTCGAAGGCCTTCGTCGAGCGCTACCGCAAGATGTTCCCGGGCCGCGACCCGAGCTCCGAGGTCTCGCTGAACTACACCGCAGTGCATGCGACCGCGGTCGCGATGAAGCTGGCCGGCAGCGCGAGCGACTCGGCGCTGATCCGCGCGCAACTTGACAAGGCCTTCAAGACGATGGCGCCGGCGCTGAACCCTGGCGCGGTGAACGGCGTGGACGAGCGCGGCTCGTCGAACGGCGACCCGCGCGTCGCGGTGGTCGAGGGCGGCAAGATCAAGGAAGTGCGGCTCAGCGCGATCAAGTAAGCGACCTGCGTGGCACGGGGCGGCCCGCGTGGCCGCCCCGATAGAATTCGCCGCTTCGTCCATCCGAGCGTGCCCGTGTCCGATCGCCTCAAGGTTCTGCCGCAATACCTCCTGCCCAAGCGCGCGCTGACGGTGTATGCGGGCTGGCGGGCATCGCGCCGCTGGGGCGAGCGCACCACCAAGCTGATCCGCGGCTTCGTCGAGAAGTACGGCGTCGACATGAGCGAGGCGGCCGACCCGGACATCGCCCACTACGCGAGCTTCAACGAGTTCTTCACGCGTGCGCTGAAGGAAGGCGCGCGCCCGCTCGCCACGGCCGAGCTGGTGTGCCCGGTCGACGGCGCGGTGAGCCAGTTCGGCGCAATCGAGCGCGACCAGATCATGCAGGCCAAGGGCCACCGCTACTCCACCACCGCGCTGGTCGGCGGTGACGCTGCGCTCGCGACCGAGTTCGAAGGCGGCCACTTCGCGACCATCTACCTGAGCCCGAAGGACTATCACCGCATCCACATGCCGTGCGATGGTCGGCTGCGCCGCATGATCCATGTGCCGGGCGATCTGTTCTCGGTGAACCCGCTGACGGCGCGCGGCGTGCCTGGTCTCTTCGCGCGCAACGAGCGCGTCGTGTGCGTGTTCGATTCGGCGCGCGGCCCGTTCGTGCTGACGCTGGTCGGCGCCACCATCGTCGGCAGCATGGCCACGGTGTGGCATGGCGTGGTGAACCCGCCGCGCAGCAGCCTGATCCGCGAGTGGCACTACGCCGACCAGAACATCGTGCTGAAGCAGGGCGACGAGATGGGCCGCTTCCTGCTCGGCTCGACCGTGGTGATGCTGTTCCCGCCGCTGTTCGGCAACGCGCCGCTGCGCTTCAATCCGGCGTGGGCGCCGGCGCACCCCGTGCGCCTCGGCGAGGCGATGGCGGACCCGGCGGCCTGACCATCTGCTGCATCAGGTGCTCGAGCTGACGCTCGGGCGAGTCGCAGCGGCCGGTGTGCACCGGCGAGGTCTGAATGCTGGTACTGCGCGGCGCCACCAGCCAATGGAAACGTTCGCGCGTGGACAGCGCGCCGAGCGCGCCGGCCGGCTTGCCACCGGCGCAGATGACCGGGATCGCCGCCAGGCCGGCGCGGATGCCGGCCACATCGGCGCCCGGATCGAGCGCGAGCAGTTTCGCTTCATCGAGCTCGATGCGCGCCGCGAGGAAACCGATGGCCGCGCACGAGACGATCACGCCGGCGTTGATGAACTCGCCGCGCTCGACGCGCGGCACGACGCGCACGATCGCGTAGTCAAACGTGCTGAGCGTGCGCACGAGCGGCCTCCGTGGCGAATGCGCGCGGCGCGGCGAGGCGCTGCGTCAGGTAGTCGAGGTAGGCCGCACGGTGCTCCATCTTGCTCGCGAACGCCGGCTCGTCGCTGAGCCAGGCGTCGGGAATGGCCTGCACGATGTCGGCGAGCAAGGGCGGCGCGAGCAGCGCGGCCATCGGCGCATCGACGCGCGCGAGCTCGCTCGCGAACGGCAGCAGCACGTGGTCCTTGATCAGCGCGAACGGGCTCGCGGCGCGCGCGGCGACCTCGCGCCAGTCGTGGTGGAAGTACATCGCCGCGCCGTGGTCGATGAGCCAGAGCTTGCCATGCCAGACCAGCATGTTGGTGTTGCGCGGCGTGCGGTCGAGGTTGGTCACGAAGGCATCGAACCAGACGATGCGCGACGCGAGCTCGGCGTCGACCTTCAGCATCAGCGGGTCGAAGGTGACCGAGCCGGGCAGGTAGTCGAGCGCGAGGTTCAGCCCGGCGCTGTTGGACAGCAGGTCGGTGCTGGCGCGGATCAGGTCCTGGATCTCGGGATCGGGCTCGGTGCGCGCGAGCTCGGGGTCGAGGTGCGCGAACACGATCTCGGGCACGGCCAGGCCGAGCGCGCGCCCGATCTCGCCGGCCACCAGTTCGGCGATCAGCGCACGCGGCCCTTGACCGGCGCCGACGAACTTGAGCACATAGAGGCCGTCGTCATCGGCCTCGACGATGGCCGGCAGCGAGCCGCCTTCGCGCAGCGGCGTGATGTAGCGGGTGGCGGTGACGGTGCGCAGTTGCATGGCCGGCATTCTGCGGCATGCGCGGCGTTCGGCCGGCCGCCTCAGCGGCTGCGCTGCGAGCGGTCGGCGTGCCGCCCGATAATCGACGGTTGGACGCGCCCGGCCAAGGCCTTGAAAAGCAGCCCATCGCCCTCACTCTTGAGCCCGCCGGAGCACGCCGGTTCGTCGACAGCAGCCCACAAGATCATGGACAAACAAAAACTCTCATTCCAGGCCGAGGTCAAGCAGATCCTGCACCTCGTCACGCATTCGCTGTATTCGAACAAGGAGATATTCCTGCGCGAGCTGGTCTCGAACGCATCGGACGCCTGCGACAAGCTGCGCTTCGAAGCGTTGAACCATCCCGCGCTGCTGGAAGAGTCGCCCAACCTCGAAGTGCGCATCGCCTTCGATGCGGAGGCCAAGACCATCACGATCACCGACAACGGCATCGGCCTGTCGGCAGAGGAAGCGGTGGCCAACCTCGGCACCATCGCCAAGAGCGGCACGCGCGAGTTCATGTCGGCGCTCGAAGGCGACCAGAAGAAGGACGCGCAGCTGATCGGCCAGTTCGGCGTGGGCTTCTACAGCGGCTTCATCGTGGCCGACCGCATCGTGGTCGAGTCGCGCCGCGCCGGCGCGCCGGCCGAGGAAGGCGTGCGCTGGAGCTCGGAAGGCACCGGCGACTTCGAGGTCGAGACCATCACGCGCGCCGCGCGCGGCACCAGCGTCACGCTGCATCTGCGCGAAGGCGAAGAAGAATTCCTGAGCGGCTGGAAGCTCAAGTCCATCGTCGGCAAGTATTCCGATCACATCTCGCTGCCCATCCTGATGCAGAAGGAAGAGTGGGACGCCGACGCAGCCAAGCAGGTGATGACCGAAGAATGGGCGCCGGTCAACAAGGCGGCCGCGCTGTGGACGCGCAGCAAGAGCGACATCACGCCCGAGCAGTACACCGAGTTCTACAAGCAGATCAGCTACGACACCGAAGCGCCGCTGGCCTTCACGCACAACCGCGTCGAGGGCCGCAGTGAATACACGCAGCTGCTGTACGTGCCGGCCAAGGCGCCGTTCGATCTGTGGAACCGCGACAAGCGCGGCGGCGTGAAGCTCTACGTGAAGCGCGTCTTCATCATGGACGACGCCGAGGCGCTGATGCCGGTCTACCTGCGCTTCGTGAAGGGCGTGATCGACAGCGCCGATCTGCCGCTGAACGTGAGCCGCGAGCTGCTGCAGGAAAGCCGCGACGTGAAGGCGATCCGCGAGGGCTCGACCAAGCGCGTGCTCGGCATGCTCGAAGCCCTGGCCGACAACGAAGACGCCGCCGAGAAGGCCAAGTACGCCGCGTTCTGGAAGGACTTCGGCGTGGTGCTGAAGGAAGGCGTGGGCGAAGACCACGCGAGCCACGAGCGCCTGACCAAGCTGCTGCGCTTCGCGACGACGCATGCGGACGAAGGCGTCTCGCTGGTCGACTACGTGGCGCGCATGAAGGAAGGCCAGGAGGCGATCTACTACATCACCGCCGACAGCCTGGCTGCCGCCAAGAGCAGCCCGCAGATCGAGATCTTCCGCAAGAAGGGCATCGAGGTGCTGCTGCTGATCGACCGCGTCGACGAGTGGATGCTGAGCCATCTGTACGAGTTCGACGGCAAGGCGCTGCAGAGCGTGGCCAAGGGCGCGGTCGATCTGGGCAGCCTGCAGGACGAGGCCGAGAAGAAGCAGGCCGAAGAGGCTGCGACCGCGTTCAAGCCGGTGCTCGACCGTCTGAAAGAAGCGCTGAAGGACCGCGCGAAGGATGTGCGCGTGACGACGCGGCTGGTCGATTCACCGGCCTGCCTGGTCGTCGAGGAAGGCGACATGAGCGGCCACCTCGCGCGCATGCTGAAGCAGGCCGGCCAGACCGCGCCGAAGTCGCTGCCCACGCTGGAGGTGAACGCCGAGCACGCGCTGGTGAAGCGCCTGGACGGCAGCGCGCATTTCGACGAGCTGGCGAACATCCTGTTCGACCAGGCGTTGCTGGCCGAAGGCGGGCAGCTGGAAGATCCGGCGGCCTACGTGCGGCGCGTCAACGCGCTGCTCGTCGCCTGACGATCGACGTCAAGCCATGCCGCCCAGCGGCGGCTGGTCCATCGCGTCGATCTGCTGACGCAGGCGCGTGGTCTGCTCGGCCCAGTATTTCGGGCTCTCGAACCACGGGAACGCGATCGGGAACGCCGGGTCGTTCCAGCGCCGCGCGATCCACGCGCTGTGCTTGATGATGCGCAGCGTGCGCAGGGGCTCGACGAGGCGCAGCTCGCGCCAGTCGAAGTCCATGAACTGCTCGTAGCCGTCGAGCACGGCGGCGAGCTGGCGCGTCATCGCGCCGCGGTCGCCGGACAGCAGCATCCACAGGTCCTGCGTCGCAGGGCCGGTGACGGCGTCGTCGAGGTCGACGAAGTGCGGACCCTCGGCGGTCCAGAGCACGTTGCCGAGGTGGCAGTCGCCGTGCAGGCGGATCTGGTGCGCTGCGCTGCCATTGCCGAACGCTTCGGCGACAGCCGCGAGTGCGTCGTGCGTGACCTGGGCCCACGCGGTTTCGGCGTCGGGCGGAATGATCTGTTGCGCGAGCAGCCAGTCGCGCTCGTCGATGCCGAAGCTCTGGACCGTCAGCGATTCGCGGTGCTCGAAAGGCTTCAGCGCGCCGACCGCATGCAGCCTGCCGATGAAGCGGCCCAGCCATTCGAGTGTGCCGGCATCTTCGAGCTCGGGCGCGCGGCCCGCCAGCCGCGTGCTGACGCTGAAGCGATAGGTGCCCTGCGGCGTGACCAGTTGCGCGAGCGTGGGGCCGAGCAGCGAGACGTTGTCGGCGTGGCGTGACAAGGCGTCTATCGTCAGCGGCCAGACGGCTGCGACCGGGATCTCCTGCGCCGCGAGTTCGTTCGCGAACGCATGCTCCTCGAGGATCTGCGCGTCGCTCCAGCGCCCGGGCCGGTAGAACTTGGTGACGATGACGCGGCCGTCCTCCAGGAACACCTGGAACACGCGGTTCTCATAGGAGTTGAGCTGGATCAGGCGGCCATCGCCGCGCAGATCGACAGCGTCCAGCGCATCGAGCACGACGTCTGGGCTGAGCCCGGCGTAAGGGGTGTCGGAAGGGAGGGCTGTCATGCGCCGATGCTACGCGCCACGGTGCGGGCGCGAGTTCGACGCTACCTCGGCGACGCTGGCTCAGCGACGCGAACTGCTCGAAAACCGCGGCGGGTGGTCGACCACGACACCGCCGATGTCTTCGTTGTCGGAGCCGCTCAGCGAATCGAGCTGGCTGTCGGGCGCGCTGCTGTCGCGGCGCAGACCGCCGCTGCGCGAGGGCGGGAATTCGCTGCTGCTGAAGCCGTCGCGCGAATCGGGCGCGAAGAAGGAGTCCTGGAACACGGTGGAGTCCTGCCACAGCGCCGTGCGTTCGGCGCGGCGCGAGGCCACGGTGTTCGAGAGGTTGTCGCGCGCGTTGTGCAGGTTGGTTGCCGGGGCCGGCGCCGGTTGCGGGCCACGTGCGACCGAGCCGCTGGAAGGCACCAGCAACTGCAGCTCGGCGACCGACGGCAGCTGGTCGACGGGGCAGCGCAGGTAGCGCACGCGGCAGGCGCTGAGCACCGACTGCTTGATCTGCATCAGGCGGCGCGAGTTGCCGCGGTCGGTGTCGAGGTCGATCGCGGCGAGCACGCGGCCATTGGCGCTGCACACCGCGAAGGTCACGTGGCTGGTGCCGAGCAGGTCGAACCAGTAGCGCACTTCGCTCGGATCGGTGGGCTGGCAAAAGCGCACCAGCGGCAGCTTGGACAACACGATGTGGTGCGGCAGCGCCTCGCGCAGCAGGCGGTAGACGCGGCGCTCGTCGGTCGAGAACACCGGCCGGGCAGTCAGCGCCCAGTCGGTCGGCAATGACACGACCTTCTTGGGCTGGCGTTTGAATGCCCACAAGCTCAGCACCACCGCCAGCAGGGCGAGGGCGACGAGCGCAACAATCCAGGGCAGGGTTTGCATGTCGGGCGGCGCGATTCGGTTCAACAGGCTGAATGCCAGGTCGGAGCGACGAGCTCAGCGACGAACTGTAACGGATGTATTCCCGCGCGGCGCCGCGAACGCATCCCCGACATGAGGGTGGCGGACAGCGCGCGGCGTGGCATACCGCACAACCGCCGCGGCCTATTCCTCGGCGACGTGGGCCGCCTTGTTCAGCGAGGTCTTGACCTCGCTCAGGGCGCCCAGCAGGCCGGTGACCTGGCGCGCATGGCGCTTGAACCGGTAGTCGAGCTCGGCGGCCTGCTGCTCGACGAGCTCGCCGACATGCGAGGCGAGCGTGTCAGGCGGCAGCTTGAGCGTGGCGTCTGACTCGGAGCCTTCGCGCACGACCGTGGCGCCCGCGTTGCGCGCGATCTTCAGCATCGCGGTGTTTTCGCTGAGCGCGTGGATCAGCAGCGTTTCCACACCGCGGTTGCGGGCATGCAGCATCGCGTGCTCGAACAGGCGCCGGCCGAAGCCGCGCGCCCGCGCATGCGGCAGCACCGAGACGCCGAATTCCGACGTGGCCACGCCGCCGTTGGACGGGCTGGCGACCGCATGCGCCAAGTGCGCCATCGCGATCAGTTCGAGGCGGCGGCTGAAGATGCCGAAGACTTCGTCCTGCTCGAAATCCAGCATGTCCACGTACTTGCTGATCTGCGCATCGGTCGCTGGGTAACCGAAACGCAGGTAGCGGTCGCTCACTTCAAGGGCGTGCAGGTGGGCGGTG
>Ga0307510_10012180_pt1 | contig 10197 bp, 8 predicted proteins | sample 12_EM_MG_FD_207224 | JGI IMG/M metagenome (GOLD analysis project Ga0307510, IMG submission 207224) | Populus trichocarpa ectomycorrhiza microbial communities from riparian zone in the Pacific Northwest, United States - 12_EM | ecosystem: Host-associated > Plants > Roots > Unclassified | place...
ACTAAATTAGTTTGTTTATATTGTGCTAAAGTATTTGCGGGTGGTGGTATTAATCGATTTAAGCAACATTTAGCTGGAGCTAAAGGAGAAGTTGAACAATGTCGCAAATGTCCTCCTGATGTTCGACGTCAAATGGTTTTGAATCTTAAAGGAAATGCTGATACAAAAAAAAAGTTAGAGAAATGCAAGCAAAATTCAATCCATTTAATGCACAACAAAGGGAGCATGAAGAGATGATGATTAGGCACTTAGAAGATGATGATGATGGTGATGATGGTGATGATGGTGATGATGAGGATGTCAGTACTAAAAAAACATATGTTACCACCGAAGGTTGCAAAAAAGAAAAAGATTCAAAGCACCAGCACTGTAAAACAATCGACTACAAGTTGAAGTTATGGAAAGCAGAAGAAATCTGCAACATTAGGGACATATTTCATGCAGAGAACAACTCCTGGTGCTTAAAAGTCTCTTCAGAATTATTGGCAAAGGAAGGAAGCAGTTGAACGGTGTGATCTTGCTTTAGCGAAGTGGATGATTGATGCATGTATGCCATTTAATGTTGTTAATTTTATGTATTATCAGCATGCCATAGATGTTGTAACAGTCATGGGTCCTGGTTATAAAGGACTAAACTTGCATGCTATTTGTGGTTATTACTTGGCAAAAACGGTTGATGAAGTCAAGATTTATGTTGAAACTTATTGAGAGATTTGGAAGAAGACTGGTTGCACATTAATGGCTGATGGATGGACAGATTAGAAGAGGAGGACTTTAATTAACTTCTTAGTATATTGTCCTAAAGGAACAGTTTTTTTTGAAAACCATGGATGTATCAGATGTCTCAAAGACTGCTAGATTGTTGTATCAGTTGTTTAGAGAGGTTGTTTTGTATGTTGGGGTAGAAAAAATTGTGCATATGGTGACTGATAATGCTGCAAATTATGTTGTTGCTGGCAAGTTATTGATGGAAGAATTTCCTTCAATATTTTGGTCTCCTTGTGCTGCTCATTGCATCAACCTCATACTCCAGGACATTGGTAAATTGCAGTCGGTTTGTTGTGTTGTTGAGCATGCTTCTGGTATCACAAAGTACATTTATAATCATTGTTATCCATTGTATTTGATGAGGAAGTTCACTGGAGGAAAAGAAATACTTTGTCCTGCTCCTACTCGTTTTGCTACCAATTTCATTGTATTGCAAAGCATTTTAGCTCATAAAGATGAGTTGAGAGCTATGGTGACATCTAGGGAATGGGTCTCATCTGCTTATGCTAAATATAGCAAAGGAAAAAAGTTTGTTGAGAGTGTGCTAGACTCTCTGTTTTGGGAAGAATGTGCAATAATTGTGCGAATGAGTGAGCCTTTAATTCGAGTTCTACGAATGGTTGATGGTGATGATAGACCTTCGATGGGATATTTGTATGATGCTATTCATCATGCAAAAGAAGAAATGATGAGGAGATTTCAAAAGAGAAAGGCTAGAGTGAAACCTTTCATAGACATTATCAGTAATCGGTGGGATGGACAATTTTATAGACATCTTTATGCAGCGGCATTTTGGTTGAATCCTCGATTTCAATATGATGCAAATATAATGGATAAACATATGAGCACCATTTCTGGACTTCTAGATGTTCTTGAGAAGTATGCACATGGAAATCTACCATTGCAAAGTAAGATTACAAGTGAGATGAAGTTGTTTAGGAATGCTGAACATGACTTTGGTCGAGTGTCCGCAATAAATAATCGCACCCTTATGCCTCCAGGTATATAATTTTTATATTTAAAAATATTATTTGACATAGTCTCCTTTTACTTATTATTTTTTTATATAGATGAATGGTGGATGACATATGGAACCAGCGCTCCAAATCTACAACAGTTGGCTATACGAGTGTTAAGTCAAACTTGTAGTTCTTCGGGATGTGAGAGAAATTGGAGTATGTTTGAACATATTCATTCCAAGAAGAGAAATAGATTGGAGCACCAAAGGCTTAATGACCTTGTTTACGTCCACTGCAATCTAAGATTGAAACAAAAGTATTTTTCTTTTCTCTAATTCCTTAAATATTATTTTATCTTGTTTAGTAACATTATTAATACTTATATTGTGTTTATCTTCACTTTTAATATATATGAATTATTGGAAAGGATGAAATTATTATCCAATTAATGTTGAGACAATTTGTGACATTGAAAATTGGGTAGTAGAGGATGACCCGTCAATCTTGACAACTGAAGAAGTAGAGAGTTTTCACCAAGCTCTATCAACTATGACCATACAAGATACTTTAGATGATGGTAATTAATGATTGATTATTTAGTGATGAATATTATTTAAAATAAAGTTTTGTTGAACACATAATATTTATTTATTAATTGTGTTTGAAATGTAGATGTCATAAATGTTAATGATATGGAAGATGATTGTGACGATGAAGTTTCAAAGAAGCATGCTGATGATTTATTAGGTGTTGACAAGATTGGCTCAATTCCATCGACATTTGATCCAAATTTTTCTCCTATAGACACAGAAGAACTTAATGTGTTCATTCAACAAAAGTGAATGTGTTGTTGATTTAGAATTTATGTTGTTGGATGTTTTGTTTTAAATACTTTAGAATTTATATTTGGTTTGTGTTTTGGATATTGAATTAAATTTATGTTGTTGGTTTATAATTTAAATTTGGTTTATGTAAGTGTTGCATTGTAATTAGTTATGTGTTTTTTTTATAGGTTTTTTTTTTTGGTTAACTCGGGTCAACCCATCTGACCCGTGACCCGATCACTTGACCAGGTCGATGACCTGGTCGGGTTTCAAAACTATGCTCATAGACACTATGGACAACGACAATGAAATTATGATCTTCTAACAAAAAACAATTGCCTTGGCTGTAGTGGATAATAAGGTCTTATCATACCTTTTTTGCACAGTTAAATGATTATGTTTCTCTTGGAAGCAAAAGAAATTGAACTGGCATCTAGGGCTGTTTAGACTTTTCATTTTTTTAAGTATAGTGTAATGACTAAATTACCTTTAGAAATAAAAATTCTATAAGTTTTGTGCAGGGGCTTTTTAGTCTTTTCACATTGATTTTTTTTATCAAGTAGAAAGAGGGGAAAATTGGTATTTTAATGGATACTAAATATTTTAAAAAAAGTGTTGACGTGTGCATCACGTCAGCATATAAGTTAGCCCGCGCTCTTTAAACGATGAGTGTGGCGTTGTCTAGCGGTCAAATGCTAACTTCTAGGGTGACATTTAAATAGTCTCGGCAACGCCTTCATACCTAGATGTCGTGTATGGCCAACAGACCCTGATTTGGCATCGACAACCTTTTCTTTTTGTTCTTTTTTTTCTCTTTCCTCCTTGATTTTCACGCTTGTGCCTTCAAAATTTCAAATCAGCCCATTGATTTGTTTTTACTTCAGATTTGGTCCTTGTCATTTTGATTGTTATTTGTAGTTATATATGAAATTATTTATAAAATTTGAATTCTGTTTCAATTTCATACTACTTTAATTTTTTTTCATATGCCAGATTTGGTCCCTATTCTTTTTATTAATATTTGTTTTGTTTTGAATCATTTTCTTAATTGAATTTAATTTTCAATTTCATCTCTTAACATTTTATTTCATTTTATTTTTATATCAAATTTGGTCTTTATTCTTTTGATTGCTATTTATATTACTTTGACAAATTTCTTAGATTTAAATATTTTTTTACTATTTCAACATTTTTATATTAAATTGGTTGGAAAATGAGTTTTTTGGTTGAACCTGAGTATAGTATTTCACGAGTTATGACTTTAGAAATTTAACCCGAGTTTTGGAGATTCCCTCGGGGTTGCTTGGTGTTTTTTTTCTTCCCCTTTTTAAAGCAAATGATTTTTAGTTCTATCTTTCAACATTTATTTAATTGGGTGTTAGGCTTTGTTATTTTTTTAGATGCTTTCTATAGGATTTTGCACTAATTTTGAAAATGACTCGAGTTATCTTGAGTTTTTTAATTGTCTTTCTTTCTAAAATTTTGTCTGTTTAAAGAACTTTTTTATAATTAAATTTAATTAAATTATTAAATATAAGCACGAGACACTCACTTCATGATATTTTACATTGTTTGTTTTCCGGGTCATTGCTTTAACGACATGTGACACCTTTTCGATGTAGTCATATAGACTTTTACTTTGGTATTAGAACCGTCTTGGTGAGCATTTTCTAGTGATGTGGTAGTGTCCATGGCAAAGCGACAATGATTTTCCAACGGGATGTTTTCCTTCTCCTCTCGAGAATGATTTTTCCAGCTCTTTTTTATAATTAATTATTTCACTTTTTCACTTTATTTATTGTCGGTGTTTTTTTTAATCATTTTCTACTTTTTTATATTAAATTTAAATATTATAATGTGCATATTTGTTTATAATAATGTGATAAAATTAGATAAAAGATAGAAATTTCGATAATTGTTTTGCTTACTATTCAAGTCAAGTATGGACAAAAAACCAAAAAATTAACAAAATTAAAATTTAAGGGACGTGAAAGAGAGATGTAAGAAGTTATAACTCTTAGGAAATAATTATCTAAACATGTGATTTATAAGTTGGAATGGAACTCTCTCGTGCATAAGATAATAGCAAATGCTTTTCCCTTTTTTTATTTGAATGAGGAATGGAAATTGAGTAAAGAATCCTAATGTTTTCTTATTAAGTTACTCTAAGGATTTTAATAAATGGTTCTTATGAAGGGTTTTTTGTTTTACAAAAGTTTTTGAAATGGATCAACCCATGAACACCAAAGACCCATTACATGTTCCAAGTGGGCCCATCATAAGGTTCAAAGCGCATGTATTGAAAGAAGCATAGAATGGACTGGTTGTGAAAGTTTCAGCCAAGGCTGAACTTGAGGATCCTTTGGAGAATCAAGAGGAGGTCTTAGTGCATTTAATTCATGTGAAAGAAAGGCCCAATCCACCCTGATTTGAGCCATGAAGTTTCGACAACAAGGCTGCAATTTTGTATCAGTTTCGGCCAGCCTTGTTATGTGATATTTCCATATGTTTTGTGGAGTCCTAACTAATATTGGATTTTCTATTATGTGTGGAAACATTGATTACTTCATTTAAATATTAGGATTTATTATTTTATTTTCTTGACAGATAAGGAGAAAAAACAACGAAGAAAACAAAGGAATCCAAGCTGACATAGGAAATACATGGCCAAAGTAGTCTCTTTGTTGTGCAAGGAGAATAATTCAACAACTTAATTGTATTTCTTAATATTGAAAGGATACCAAGAGGTGGAAAAATAATCATTAAAGGTGACATTCTTTTCCTTCCAAAAGAAGGATAAATATAAGGCTGAGATTAGAATCCTATTATAACTTGGAAACCAAAGAGGCGATAACTTCTCTTTTAGTTCCCAGGATTATTGGACAACATTATAAGCTATAAATAAGTCTTGTATCAGACCTACCATATTTTCTTTTCTTCTTCTCTTCTCACGGTGTATAAAGATTTAAGACTTATGAGTTTTATTTTTATTTTGTTAGTTATAGCCTAAGGCTTGCTTGGGCTTAATTCATACTTTGTTTTTAACTAGGATCCAAGACTTGTTTGGATTAGGGTTTGGGCTTAATAGTAAAGGTTTTGGGTTAGTTTTTGTATGTGGGTCAAAAACTAAATCCCAAAAAGGTAGATCCATTAGGGTTAATTTTTCAGAACCATCTAAACACTTGTAAGCCTAAATTTTGACAGTCATTGATGAATAACACTTCTAATTTTTTTAGTTTTAACGTGTGAAAGAGATTCTTTTATTATTTGGTTCTTGAACGAACTGAATCTGACTTATCGAAGATTAATTGACTTCGGAGCGTCATTCAACTTCATTTCAATAATGTCGATGCCTTGGAATAAGTTTCTATTGTGTCACACTCTTATTAGACCTCTTTCAGCTTTTCAGGATTAGGTCTCAATTCTGATTATGGGTTGCGTGACCATGTAATCATGAGGTTCACATCAACGTTTTTCTAGTGTTATCATGTTTATATAATTGTTTCTTACTAATCATCTCAACTAACTTTAACCTCTTTAATTAGAAATTTACTTTTATGTAATTAAGGATAAATAATAGAATATTTCTCATATAATACTAAAAAAAAAGGAAATAAAAGGATGGGATCAATAACTCATAATTCATAAGAAAAAGAAGGAAGACACATAACATTTGACGTTGTTTGTCAATTTTAGATTAAAAGATTGTTATACGTACTACCAACATGAGCATGGTAGCAACGATTATTGCTGCAATTGCGAGCATTATGGTATCGACTAATGGGGATTTTGTAGAAATGTTGAATTGGAGAATGAGCAAGGAATAAATACGATAAGAGAGGGACAATTAGAGAGTTCCTCATTATAATAGTATAAATGAGATGGTTATGAGGTTGTGCATGGCTAGGGTAAAGTTGATCGATCTCAACATGAGCTCGAAGAGGATATGAAACCAAGAAAGATAATGTTGGACGAAAAATAGTGTGGCAGGAGTTTATGGATAGCAAAGCAAAATAGCAAAACTAAAGAACAAGAAGAAAGTTTGAGAGCAAGGAATGTTTCATTAACTTTTTTCTCAAAGATACACTATTATTTTCTTCTATATATTGTCTCTCTCACGTTCTGATTACAAGCTTATTTATAGGCATAAAGTTCTAAACAATTAAAAAATTAAATTAACAAAAGAAAAACCTAAACTGATAAGTAAAACTACTATGTCGACTCGACCAGTCGATCATTTTTTGAACCAATCATCCAATTCATTTAATTCAACCGGTTGCTCTGCTCTACCAATTGACTTGTTCCTAACTAGTTAACTAGTTCACCTAATTCTTTAAAAATATAGTTTACTTTTAACATCCCCTTTAAACTTGATTTCTTTATAACTCTTAGTATATCTCTTATTTTGGCAAAAACATCATATTTGAATGGTTTTATAAAAATATTCGCAACTTGGTCTTAAGTCTTTACATACTTGACTTCAACTTTCTTGTTTGTAATGCAATCTCGTAGGCAATAAAATCTTGTGTCAATGTGCTTACTTCTATCATGAAACATATGATTCTTTACTAAAGCGATTGTTGGAATGTTGTCCACATATATTTCTATGAGTTTTTCTTGTGGTGTTCGCAACTCTTTCAATAATATTATTAGCCATATGGAATAACAAACACATGTTGTAGTAGCTACATATTCAACTTCACAAATTGATAACGTGACTATAGATTGCTTCTTTGAACTCCATGTGAATGTTATGTCTCCAATATAGAAGACAAAATATATAATGCTCTTTTTATTATTCATATCTCCACCCCAATCACTATCATTATAACCCACAAGTTCAAAGTTGTTAGAATATCCATAAAATAAGCCAAAATCAAAAGTACCTTTGATATACCGAAGAATTTGCTTCAATGCTTTGAAATGTGTTATAATTGGTATCTTCATGAATCTACTCATATGTACTACTCTTGAATGTTGTGTAGTTTATATTCTCTCATTCATCATTTTTTGACATTTTCACTCCACACTCAACTAGAGTATTCACTTTTTTCACAATCCTTTATCTTGAACTTCTTAAGAATCTCTTTTGTAAACTTCTCTTGATTCATAAAAACTTCATGTTCTCCTTATTTGATCCCAATCCCTAAATAGTAGGTAATAAGATCAATATATTTCATCTTAAACTCCTTGATCATTGTTACTTGAAGTCTCTAAACATCTTTGGGTTATTGTTTATAAAGATCAAGTCATCCACATACAAGCATACAATAAGAGTATCGTCATTCTCTTTTATCTTTACATAGATAGCATATTCATGAGGGCATTTTAAAAATCCATTTTTCAAAAAATAAAAATCAATACGACTATACCAAGCTTTTGGGGTTTGCTTCAATCCATACAAGGTCTTGTTTAACTTTAACACCTTATCTCTATGTCCCTTCACTTCTTAACCCATAGGTTGCTTAATATAGACCTTCTTTGTAAGAAAGCCATTTAGAAAGGTTGTTAATTTGATATCCATTTGGTAGATCTTCCACTATGTTGGGTAGTTGTGGTAATTATCAATCGAATGGTCTCCAATCCAGCAACTGGGGCAAAAACTTCATTATTGTCAATCCCTTGCTTTTGACAGTAGCCTTTTGCTACCAATCTCGCCTTGTAACTCTCTAATTCTCTTTTGACATTTTTTTTTCTTTGTAGATCTACTTGAAATCTATTGGTGTTTTTTTTTTTTGATCTAGGATTCAATTTTTATGTGTTATTATTCTCAATTGATGCAATCTTCTTATCCATAACAATTCTCCACTTTTAATCCTTTATTTATTTTTCAAACGTTATTGATTCATATGTGTCAAGATGAAAATATAGTGTTAGATCATCATCAATTGGATTAATTACCTCATAGAAGTCATTAAGACTCCTTATCTTTCTTGGTGGACTAGGTGGGTTGTTACTACTTGAACTTACACTAGAAAAAGAAGATAAAAGAAAAGTTGAGTTCTTTGGTGATTATGGAATTGTAACAAGTTCTTAATGATCTTCCTTCTCTTCATCAAAAACAGGTAGAAAGTCATATTTCTCACCATCATCAATCTTCCAATCTCATGCTCTTTTTTCACAAATTTCAACATCTCTACTAATCACCATTTTTCATTCATTGAGGGTGTAAAACTTATATTCTTTGGACTTTTTATCACAACCCACAAAGATCATCTTTTTTCTCGTGTCATCTAGCATAATCCTTACTTGATCATCTACATCCACATAACTAATGCTTTCAAACATTGTCAAGTGAGTAACACTTGGATTTTTTCCATTCTATGTTTCTTATGGAGTCATGCCATTCAAGCCTTTCACAGGACACCTATTTGACAAGTAAACATCATAATCTATTGCTTCATCCTAAAACTCATTTGGCATCTTCTTGGTTTTGAGCATGCTTTTCGCCATGTTGAGGATGCTTCTATTCTTTATCTCTACCATGTCATTTTGGTGTGGTGATCTAAGCATTATTAGGAGTCTCTTTATATCATGATCTTCACGAAACTCATTAAACTCATTAGAACAAACTTGACACCCTATATGTCCTAAGTGATTTTATAGAATAACCATTTTTTTAATTAATACCTTAAACTTTTTAAAACAGTTAAATACATTAGACTTTTTCTTTAAGAAGTATACACATGTTCTTCTAGTATAATCATAAAAAAATTGAAAATACAGATTTTTACCAAATACGAATGGTTGAATAGGACCACATATGTCTGCATGTATCTATTATAGAGGTTGATTAGCTCTAGATATAGACTTTTTTGAAAAGTTCTTGCGGAATTATTTGCCCACTAAACATCCTTCACACAACTAATTTGGATGCATAATGGATGGTAGACCCTTTAACATCTCCTCTTGTTCCATCATCTTCAAGTTAACAAAATTTACATGCATAAGTCTTATATGTCAAAGCCAAGCTCATATTTCACACATTTTTTTAAGCATTTAAGCACATTCATCTTTATGTTTAGCAAAAACATTATGTTCTTTGTCATGGTTACCTTTACAATAGTAGCTCTATAAGTATCAACTAATGTCAAATTACGATCTTTCATCTTAATCTTATAATCCCGAACTCCATAAACTTGTCTTTATCTCCACACATGTTATTGTTGGCACTATTATCTAGATACCACATGTTTTCTTTGTCTTTTATTTATTCATCATGAACAAGTAATAGGGTGGCTTATTTTTCATTTTCTACAACATGATTGACATTCTCTCCAACCCTTCTAGTTAAATTTCAGCAATCCCTGGCATAATGATTCATCTTTTTATAATCGTAACATTTAACTTTTGTTTTATCAAACTTGGGTTTTGGATTGCCATTGTTAGTTGAGTTGGTCGACTTGTTTGCTTCATCTAGTCGACTTGTTGAGGTTGCCTCAACCTCTTCTTCCAAATCTGCCTATTTATCTTCTTCATCTATCTTGTCCACACCCTCTACCTCCTTGGGTATATCTAGTGTTGTAACCCAATTTTGGATCCACCAAGATTTTCTCAAATGTTATTTTATTTCTATTATTATTTATAAAAATCCAAAAAAATTAAGAAAAAGGAAAATTCAAAAATATATTTTTCTCGAGTCAACC
>Ga0307510_10012181_pt1 | contig 10197 bp, 8 predicted proteins | sample 12_EM_MG_FD_207224 | JGI IMG/M metagenome (GOLD analysis project Ga0307510, IMG submission 207224) | Populus trichocarpa ectomycorrhiza microbial communities from riparian zone in the Pacific Northwest, United States - 12_EM | ecosystem: Host-associated > Plants > Roots > Unclassified | place...
AAAAAAAAATAAAAATCGATCGTTGCATAAATCATGCTTGTGCAAAGAACAAAAGAAGAGTGACATGCACATGAGACGTACAGAATCCTACACTACATAGATTGAGGACACGACTCAAAGTCACTGCGACTCAAAGTCGTCTTCCCTTTTTTCCCATCTCTCCCTAGTCTCTAGCCTCCCACCACCGCTTTAAAAAAAAAAAAAAAAAAAAGCTCTTCAGGGGAGTTGGGATTTAGAGGGAAAGATAACTATGGACAAAAGACAGCAGCATCAATATTATGGAGCAGCTCCAAAACCTACCAGATTTGCAAAGCATTGGTGTCTTCTCCTGATCTCTATCTTCCTCTTTTTGAATACAAGAACTCTTGCTTTTGATTATGGTGATGCCTTAAGAAAGAGCCTCCTTTACTTCGAGTCACAACGTTCCGGTCGCTTACCCTACAACCAACGAGTCACTTGGCGTCACCATTCCGGTCTCACCGATGGCTTAGAACAAGGAGTTAGTATAAACTTAATTTCTTGACTACCATATTAACCCCTCCCTAAAAGTCTTACATTCTAATTTTCTCAAAATAATCAATTGAATTTTGTGTAGGTAGACTTGGTTGGAGGATATATATTATGATGCAGGCGACCACGTAAAATTTGGACTGCCAATGGCGTTCACTGTGACCATGCTTTCATGGAATGTAATAGAATTTCAACATCAGATTGCCGTTGCCGGAGAATTAGAACATGCATTAGAAGCAATTAAATGGGGCACTGATTATTTCATCAAGGCACATACTAGCCCGAATGTGCTATGGGCAGAGGTATGATACATTGCATTAATTACAATTCAAATTTGTACTAACTTGCTGCTTTTATGTACATAATTAATTATTCAAACTTTATTGCTCCATGTTGTAAGGTGGGTGATGGTGACACCGACCACTATTGCTGGCAACGGCCAGAGGACATGACCACATCACGGCAAGCTTACAAGATCGACGAGAATAATCCCGGGTCAGATCTTGCTGGAGAAACTACGGCGGCAATGGCTGCAGCATCAATAGTGTTCAAGGGAACAAACCCGCATTACTCTCACCTACTCTTGCACCATGCCGAACAGGTAAATTCAAAGACCAACTTTAGTCATTAGATAACTTAGATCTTGTGGGGTTATGATTTCAACTTACAATTTCATACAACACTTTATTCTAGTGGATTCTGTATTAGTGCAACATAATTTTATAATCATTGTTTTGGTGGAGTTGTTTGAGTTTGGAGACAAGTATAGAGGTAAATACGATGAAAGTGTGGGGGTGGTGAAAAGCTACTATGCGTCGGTGAGTGGATACAAAGACGAATTGCTGTGGGGAGCTATGTGGTTGTACAAGGCCACCGGCGATGACAAGTATTTGGAGTACGTCATCGGAAATGCTCATTGTTTTGGTGGGATTGGCTGGGCCATGACAGAGTTCAGCTGGGATGTCAAGTATGCTGGCCTTCAAATCATGGCTTCCAAGGTAAAAGCAAACCTTTTCATCTCTCATTATATGCTTCAAGTTCAAAAACAGCTATATTGGTTTTGGAAATCTTTATAGGATTTTGCTTTTGTCCAGTTCCAAAGATGAAATAATAATAAATTACTTTAAATCACACTTTCACTTTTTTTCTCTCTCCCCTTTTGATAAAGTTAATGGATGGAGTGAGCCATGGTTAAGGTATCGGGCAATTGAGTTAAAAACAAAAAAGTTATCCAGACGCATAAAACCATGTACAGGTGTTTAATTGTTTTTGGCAATTTTTAAATTAATCCCCCAATTATGCAGTCATTCTAAGTTGAATCTCAAAAGAATTGTCTCTTTTAAATTGGATCCTTAAAGGTCAATGAATTAATTCTTAGTTATAATATCCATGTTTTTTTATTTCAAAAAATCAATACAGTTTTTTTTTTAAAAAAGATTTTAGACTTTCTTTGAATCACCATCATTTTATAATATTTCAATGGAATTTATAGGCAAATGTATTTGATTAAAAATTACTGAATTTTTGAAAATTATTTAGAAACTAACTTTGATGGGATGCAAAAAGTTGGTAAATTTTGTAGTAAAAGGTAATTATCTCAACTACTATTTTATAAAACATAACTTCTTCATAATTTTTAGTTTTATAAACTCTTTTTTAAGCTCTTCTTGTATAAAACCCTTTGTCTAAATATGATTTAAATTTTTAAAATTTTTTTAAGTTTAATTTCAAATTTAAAATACAACTTCTTTAGATTTTGATTGCGACAACTCAAAATCATTGACACATTAAAAAAAAGTCAGAAGAGCAACATGTTAACATGTGATGATTTAGTATCACATGAATTTATCTTCTTGACATAAAGAGGAAGAGGAAAGAAGATGGATAGTATATGCATGTGTAGTAGAGTAGAAGCTATAACATGTCTGTCATAAACCAATTTTGAATTGCATATTTTTATTTTTCTATTCAAAAATAAAAAAATAAAAAACTTTAAAACCAAAAATATTTTCGAAACACGATGAGATAAGTTTTCGAGCTTCAAAAGACAAGAAAAATAGCCAGAATGGGAGATTTCGACAATATGGGATGAAGAAAGAAAGAAAATTGAGGTTGAGATCCAAACATGATGAAAATTGAAAAAATCGATTAGGTTTAAGGACTTAATTAAACTTCTAACAGGTTAATTGACTTAATTGAAGTAAAAATTAAGTTTGAAAGTCAATTGGGTAAAAAATAAAAGAATTAATTAAGTTTAAGGACTTAATTAAACTTCTAATGGGTTTTGTGGATTCAATTAAGGACTCAATTGAAGAAAAGTCAAGTTTGAAGGCTAAATTCAGATCAATTTGCAAAGATTGGGAGATTAAGGACATAATTGAAACTTTGAAAGGCTAATTTGGTGCAATTAAAGGCTTAATTGAAAGAAATTTGAAGTATAAAGTTCAATTGAGGACCACATTAAAGAAATCTAAAATCAAAGACCAAATTTAAAGTAAAAAGCGTAGAATTTTAACGGTCCAATTGAAAAAGGCTAAGAGTGAAATTCCAAGGAATCCAAAAGATTAGGATTGATTGGGGGCTCCGTTGCAAAGTTCCAAAGGCTAAGAGTTGCCACCTAGCTGTTTTATTTGGGGTCATGAGGAGACCCGAGTAGACTGATCTAATCAGAAATTCTAAGGTAAGAGACTAGTTGTGGTTAGGGAAGGTATTAGAAACCCTAATACACCTTACATGAGGTAAGCTACATTGTGTGGTTTGGATGTGGTTTAAAAGTGTTGATGGGTTCCTAGTCGGTGGTCTGTTTATGACTTAGAATAAAAATTTACACTCATGGACAAAACTAGCATTTCAAATTCACTATGGGTTCAAAAGCCTAGATAATTTTTTATAGGAATAATCAATGTACGTGCTGTGAAAAAGGTTCACCTATCCTGGAAGGTGAAGATATTTTCCACAACTCGTATATTGTGGTGAAAAATACTCCAATTTAAAATTGGTGAATATTCAAAAAACATTTTGAGAACTTCCTAGTCAACTCCTGATATTTAAATACCAGCCTAGTCATATATCCAACATTTATACGAGAATATTGATCATTAATTTTTAGATGATAAGCAATTAGAGTTATTGGAATATTGAAATCCTTAAGGAATTTTACAAATCTAATGTAAATTCCACAAAAAACACAAAGAAATAAAAAAAATATTTTCTAAAACAATGTTAAAAAAAATTTCTCTCTTTTTTATGAATAAAAATGCAATTTTTTTTTTGTAAGGATTAGGCTGTATACAACAAGCAGTGAAAATTTTTTTGAAGGCTATTTTTGGTAAAAACTCATTTTTTCCTAAAACCAAAACTGTTTAAATAGGCTTAAGGGGTGTTTACCAAACATACCCTTAAGCTAAGGAAAACCTTTAGCAGAAACATTGCTAGCCAAGCAAGGTCTTAACTTTTGATCTGATCGAGTTGACTTGGAACTTTTGGTTCGATCATAAACCGAATCAAACTTCACTGGTTTGATCTGAAAAACAAACTAAAACCCAAACTAGAATCCAAAATGAAATCAAACTTGAAAAAAAAAAACAAACTCAAAATTATTTTTACCAAAACAGATCAAAACAAAGAAAAACAAAGAATATTTAACATGAACCAAAAAATGTAGATTTCAAATCAGACTAAATATGGATTAACAAAGGACACATACATGTTGGAAATCATGCAAGGACTAATAATCTAGCATTCACGCACTTTGATTATCACTAAAAAATCATGAGTTTTTTTTCAAAATGGGTTTTGGTTAAAAACTGAAACCTTAGGTTTAAAACCTATTGAAAACACCACATTCATTCACCTGAAAGTACCTACTTTATCATCAAAAACTGTTGAAGAAGAAGCTAAACAGTGGTTGAATGATTTGTTGTCTAGGTGAAACCCGATAAATTAAGGTTTTTAATTTCGGATATGCCAGATTTTATTTTAGTTCCTATTTTTCCAAACAAGGCATTATTATTATTATTATTATTTTTATTATTATTTCTAAGAACCATTTTGCAATTGTTTTTTATTCCCTTATATTTTTCTACCCTCTTATATTTAATATTTGGAATTACGATCTACACACGAAGTGTTTTTCTGGTATTAGATAAGCCAAAATTCTTTATTTCATTTTATTATTTAAACATCATAGAAAATAAAAAAAATCTTTCTTCCAAAAATATATTTAAATATTTTGATTTTGCATATGTCCAAATTTCTTAAAAATGAAAAAAATAATCATATTTTCATAAATAAGAAAAATAAAAATAAATACATGGCATGATTTAACATCTATAAATATAAAAACTCAAGAAAAATAGTTTTGTTGATATCTTTGCATGCATTTTTGGATTTAATTACTAGTTTATTAAAGCCATGAAAACTTGGCCTACATTTCAAAAGCACCAAAAATTTATTTTGTTTCTTTTAATATACAAGATTATGAACTTATACATAAGATATATTCTTGATACTAAATAAAAAGACAGTTTCTTTTATTTTTATGATGTGACTTTAAAATAGCTAGGTTTGACCCCTAAAGTTATGGTCCACTCTACTAAAGTAGACCAGATTTAACCGTTAGACAGACCAATGGTTAGAAAACACAACAATATCTTAGTTTGTATCAGGCTAGTAAACAATATAGTTTACCTTAGGTAAGGTGTACTAGGAGTGATACGTCATCTTTATACATAACCAGTCTTCTTATCTAGACTTTAAGATTAGTTAGAGTTCCTAGTGATCAAACTACTAGGTGGCGACTCTATCCCTTTTTTACTAATAAAGCACAAGAATTCCTTATCATTTCCACCCATCACTATAAAGATCCTAATTTAGGAGAATGATCACCGCGACGCCGTGGATTTGGCTGGTGTTGTTTGTCTGATTGATGTGTTTTATAGTGGTTTGTATGTTTTTTTTTATTAACATGCATCATTCTATGCTTTAAATTATTTATTGCTTATTGGTCTGTATATTTTTATTACTAGCATGCATTATTTTTATTCTTTAATTTTTTTATATTACGCATGCATTTGTATATTGAATATAGATTAATGTCTCATGCATCACTTGCTTTAATTTTTTTGAGAGCACACACAAGCTTCTAAGTTAGGTGGGGGATCAACAATTTGTCTTATGACTATGGGTCAGGATTCAGATGCATGAAACATCCAACTCATATCTGAGTGTTTGCTTAGTAATGTTGGGCATATGTGCCTTATCCATTCCTTGCAACGACCCCATACTATCTTTACGAAGACTGTCACTTGGCATATTTGAGACCCTTTGAGACCAAATAAAAAATCTATCCATGTTCACTTAATGAATAGAACCTATCCTTATGATGTATGTGCCACCTGTAAATTGCATCAAGGAAAGCTTAACATGTAGCATCTTGAATTTCAGGACTTTTAGGTGGCAAATGGTCGTCACATAACTTCTCAAGAGTCTGGGTTATTAGAAATTGACAAAGATGAATATGAATCCCCTCATCGATGTAATAATGACATTAGATGACGACTATTATCAACTCATGAAGGGAAAAGTTGTATTCAATTTAGCTTTATTTTCTGCAAGCATCTCATATTTATTTTGCAAACATTGTATGTTTTTCACTTGAAGGAAAAATATAGGCTCACCTTTAAACGCTAACCTCTGTTAAGATCTACAAGAAGCAAATGGAAGATAAAAAGGACGTTAAGCTTGGACAGAAGCAAAGTAATTTTTTTAAAAAGATAAATGGCTTAGTTAACTGATTTGCTAGGATAAACTATTCGTTTTGAAAGGAGGCTCCCATACATGGAAGCCAATACTGAGGAGTTTACCATGTATTTGCCCCATTGTCACTTTGCACGCCCTCATCAAAAGAGAGTTTCAGATGCTCATCTGATTAATCAAAATTTGCAAAATCTTGCTTCCAACACCCTAAGTTCATTAGATATTTATGTTATCTTGCCTCCAAGTTCACTGTAAATTGTTGCAAACCAAATGCATCAAACACCTTCATTGTTGTTCCACCATGGATATCACAAAAATCTAAACTGTAAAAGAAAATACCAATCTTTTCTCTTAATTCCCCTTAATGATATCTATCAAAGCCTCATAAATGCCCATCAAATAATACCTCAACCACTTAAACCTAACCAACCAGCCTATCCCAAATGGCATAACAAGAATGCCTAATATAAGTACCATGCAGGAGTAGTAGGTCATTCCATTGATGGTTGTCACAACTTTAGAAGAAAGATTGATCAACTAATTTAACATGGGTGGCTATCATTCCAAAAAAAGAGAGGCATATTTAGTACAATCATAAAAAATAAAGATTCGCATGATCTACTTCTAGTTAGGAAAATATGCCATAAGTCAGCTGTTGAGATTCCTAGAAAATTTAAAGGCCTTTAAAATCGTTAAGTATATGGGAGCACAATGCCCATAGACTCATCTCAAAGTATATTACGGTATAATGGCCAAAGTCAATGGTTGAAGTCATCAATGATGAGAAACTCCTAATCTATCATTTTCTCGATAGCCTGGCTAGACCTGCTCTCAATTGGTATATGAGTTTAAATGGATCTAAAAAGGAGAAATGAGAGTATTTGGCTGATGTGTTTCTGCAATAATTTGGATTCAACTAAAAGATGGCTCCAACCAAGTTAGATATTCAAAGAATAAGGATGAGAAATGATGAGTCAGTCAAAGAATATGTAATGAGACTAAAAGAAATAACAACATAAGTTTATCCTCCACTACTTGACAATGAGCTCAATTCCATCTTCATCAATACTTTAAAGACTCATTACTGTGATTACATAACTGATAATTCATTACCTTATTCTATAAAGGTAATAACAACAACAGAGAGGGTGGAGTAAGGATTGAAATTGAAAAGGATTTGGAATCTAGAAGAGAGGTTTGATGCTATGCCGGTTTATAAATCAGAAGATAATTCCCACATGACAAGTATGAATCAAGATCATTATGTGCCTCGGCATCCCAACCATTCTCCTTAAATGACTAATCAGATTCAATCTAAGAAGCAACCATATGAAAACTCACAGTAGCTAGATAAAACTCTATTACCCTTTTCTTTATCTTTTAAGAAGATGTTTGAAAGATTGATCAATATCATATAGATCATTTTGATTCGCTAGAATTCATTTCGACCCCCATATCTAAAATGGTATGAGCCTGACCTGACATGTGAGTACTATGGTGACACTAGTAGGCATACCATTGAAGACTTTCATACTTTTAAGGACAAGTTCCTCTAGTTTATCGAGGCAGAATGGATCACCTTTGAGGAAGCCCTAAATGTGAGCTCTAAAGTCGTGATGGCATATGAATTGGGAAATGGCTCTCAAATTAGAAATCTTGTCTGATCAGGTCTCATTGTGTCATTGGCTGCTTAAGTGCCATTATTAAAGATTGACATACCTTTACCATTCAAAGATATTTGTCAGCTTCTCTTGAACGCCAGACATATTACTCTGACTCTATTAGATCCTATAAAACACCATTCCCTAGGTGGTACAATCCAAACAAGAAGTGTGAATATCATGATGGGACCCTTGGCCACTCAATTGAAAATTGAAAAAATTTCAAGTATGAGATCCAAAAGCTTGTGACCAATGGACAAGTTAAGTTTGTAAAGGATAATGATACTTACTACATTGTCACCAAACCATCCTCAGCATAACAAGTGGTGGGTAAACATTGACAAAACTCTAATGTTGCTAAAGAAGCTGACCTAAGAAGGGCTATTTCATTGTCAATCTTTTTGTTATAGAACTATACTACTCTTGTTTGTTAATATGTTTTCAATATGTATTAGGATCACATCACATCTTTTAATGAAATAAGCATTTCCTTTATCTCTTTATTGTTTTGAAATTAAAAGATGTTGTTATAAAAGTAATACTTAACATTTATTCATTGTCCTTGATTGGTAAAAAAGATCGAACTCTAAGGTACGTCATACAAAACGCTAAGAGGCAATCCTCACCCTTTTAAAACTCATCAACCCTTATTTTTTTACATTGCTCCATTCAAAGATTTGTGACCAAATCAGTTTTTGAAAAAAAAAACTTTTGGCAAATATTTCTGAAAATTCAAATTTGCCTTTTCATTTCAGAAATAATTTGATGTTTGTTTAAAACAGTGTTTAGACACCTTTTTTGTAAGATGACAAACGAATCATTTAAGTAATTCCTGTTTTGAGGCTATTATAACCCAATTTTGGCCCGTTGGCTTTTAATTTAATTTTACAGGGATTAATTTTTAAAATTAAAATACCAGGGATTTATTTCGATGAAAAGTGTGATTTGTCAACTTGTGGAAAAACTTGGGACTACAATGTGTTTTGTATTTTCTTCTTATCATCAAGATAATGATAGTAATCCTTTTTTGAATTTGATTTTTTTTTATCAAATTCAAATTTTAAATAAGAGAATGAGTTTGCTTGAGACTTTATTTCCTATACGCAATGGGACTCTTGCATTACAAATACAAATCCTAGTGCATATGCAAAGGGGGAGGCCATTACAAGAAACCCTAAGGGAGGGATATTACAAGAAAATCAAAGGGAGTGCAATATAAAAATAAACCTCCCCAACTGATACTCCCTTTCTCAGCCACAGTTGAACCTACCTCCTTTCGAGCCTTGATCCCTAAGGTAGTGTGTTTTCTAACCCTACCTCCTTTCGAGTGCGTCTTCGAGCCCTCATCGCTAAGGTTGTGCGTTTTCTAACCCTAACTCCTTTTGAGTGCATCTTCGAACCCTTATCGCTAAGGTAGTGTGTTTTCTATTCCTACCTAATTTTGAATGCACTTTCAAGCCCTCATCCCTAAGGTAGTGTGTTTTCTAACCCTACCTCCTTTTGAGTGCTTCTTTAAGCTCGCATCTCCTGAATAGTGCGCCTTCGAGCCCTGTCATGTCGTCCTTTCAAGACTTTTCATCTTTACCTGGGCAGCTCACCTATTACAATGAGACCCCTTCTAAATAATATTTGTATTTTCCCCCCTGGGCAGGTCACCTATTATAACGAGACCCCTTCTGAAAAATCCTTGTATTTTCTCCTTTGGGCAGGTCACTCATTATAATGAGACCCCTTCTGAAAAATCCTTGTATTTTTCCATCTGGATAGGTCACCCATTACAATAAGACCATCTCTGAATAATCTTTGTATTTTTTTCTAAAAAGGAAGAAATCTCTTTGCATTTTTCACCAATCAGGCAGGTCGCATGGAACAATTAGACCACCTACGATATTCCTCGCATTTTACCATCGAGCAGGTTGCCTGGAACAATTAGATAATTTTAAAAAAAAAACAAATCAGAAAAAAAGAAGAGGAAGGGTTTTCATGCTTATTTTTCTTTACAAAACTTACTACACAAAGTAAAAAGAAAATGAATTTTCCAATGTCTTTGCACCGTAAACATTATAAAGAGGGAGCAAGTGTTATAACCCAATTTTGACCCATTGACTTTTAATTTAATTTTACAGTGATTAAATTTTAAAATTAAAAGATTAGGGATTTATTTTGATGAAAAGTGTGATTTGTCAGCTTATGGAAAAACCAGAAACTACAATGTGTTGTCATGTTCTCCTTATCATCAAGATAATAATAGTTATCCTTTTTTAGTTTT
>Ga0307510_10012182_pt1 | contig 10197 bp, 13 predicted proteins | sample 12_EM_MG_FD_207224 | JGI IMG/M metagenome (GOLD analysis project Ga0307510, IMG submission 207224) | Populus trichocarpa ectomycorrhiza microbial communities from riparian zone in the Pacific Northwest, United States - 12_EM | ecosystem: Host-associated > Plants > Roots > Unclassified | place...
GAGCTATACTTAGGACTGCCACGTCATGATGCACCTTACTAAATATTTCCATATTTCTTTGTGACTCCTGTGACCCGTTATTTCTCATTTGTATATAAGCGCTTGTACTTTTAGCAGTTAGGCCCTAAGCCTAACTTGGTTTTCAATCCAAGACTTGTAGCTTCCACCCAGGACTCTCAGAGTCAAACAGCCCGAACCCTTAGTCGCTTCAAACCTCTCTTTGAAGCTCTCCCCTTTCTACTTCTATCAGAACACTCAGGAGTCGCCCTTATCATTGGGGACTTACTTGTTATACTGTGTAGCCAACTGGTACCACACTACTCACATGATCATTGCCTCAGGAGGACAACCCACTGAGCAATCCCAGTTGTCGCCAAACCAACCCACACACGTCGTGTCTTTAAGGCCCTTGGACCTTAACACAAGGAATGCGCTGCGACGAGATAGCCAACAACAATTGCTTGTGTACATTGATAGCACCTTGCTTTCCAACAAGTTTTTTGAATTCATTGAGACAACAGAGGCGAAGAATGTTGATCGTTTGCATCTTCCGGTGCACAACATCAATAAGGCCACCAATGCCATGGTAGATGAGTGTCATGTTCTTATGTAGTCCATTTGTAAACCTTGCAACAATTCTCTGAAGGTATTCGTTATTCTCCAGGTCATCGCATCGCTCACATTGCCCATTCCTTTTGACAACACCAGTGCACATGTGTGAGACGAGGAAAAAGCCATCCCTGTGCCCACTGTAGTCCCAGGTCAACAGAAGGATGGCCTGGGTGTGGAGGGCAAACGGATATGACATGTGGGCCTGCTGGCCAGGAGGGAAACGAAGTTGATATCCAGGGCATGACTTCACAGGTGCATTGTGAGCTTGGTGCTTTGTGATGCTGACAGATCTTTTCTGCATCTTAGCTGGCAAGTCGTCATCATCTGAGACAATGACAACGTCTGAACGATCTGAACGGTTCATGCTCGTGCTGTATAAGTCCAATGTAAGCCAAAGTGAGTACACTTTGTTCTGGTTATAGCTACACACTGTGTTTTAATGACGTTCACAAGTCTCTGTATCTTTCCCTCCAGAAGTGCGCCATCTATCTGATACCGGCTGGTAAAGTCCTTCAGATATTGCACCATCACAGCCAAGCCTCTCGCTCCACCTCGTAACTCATCATATATGCTCGCGTCCATTTTACCAAAGCCTAAGAAGCAATTCAGCATTGGGTCAAGGTGTTCCCATGCATCCTCTCTGGCCAAATCTGTAGGGATGCTTTCAGCAAACACAGCGATTTCATCAGATTTGCATGCATTGGGAAGCTCTGGTAAGTTTCCAACTGCCTTCTCCAGCATCGCGAGAACATTAACAGTGTGTATATTTGGTGCAGGCAGTGCTGTTCTTGGTGTAACCTCTGTTACACAACTTCTAGAACACTGGGAGGTCAATTCCATCACATATGCAATCACAGGAGTTGGGATAGAAACAGCTGGAGGAATGAGAGCCTTTGGCTCCTTCATGAAGTAGGACAGAAGCCCTGGTTGGGATTGCTGGTGAATGCTGGCTTTATTTTTTTTCTTGAGAGTAAGCTGGCACGCTTTGCTGGACCTGGGTTTGTGTTGTTTCAGGAAGTTCTGTATACCCCCCTTGCCCACTTTGACGAATCTGCTGCAAGTTGGGCATTCCACTTTTCCATCGACAACAGAAAGGTTTTGATAGGGTTCCTAAAGGCCAGTAAGCACCAGCAATTTGCAAGTCCATTGTAGACTCACCAGAGCATCAACACCACTAGCCCCATCCCCAGGTTCTGGTAAATGCTCCATTGTGCTCGACATAGCTTTGGAGATTACAGAAATGCAAGTTGAATCCAGTGTAAGAAGTGCATGCATAGCAGGTTCAGAATGAGAATGGGTTTATTGCTGGTCGTTCGACCTCCTCCTAGCAACCCTGTCAACACATCATCAATGCATCAACAATGGCAACACGCACGCCATTACTGTACCAGGAGGGGCCCACCCCGCTCTCCATTCTCCATGATATTCTCCATTAGGCCTCACAAATAGTCTGCCATGCTTGCCGCCACACTGGACAGGGCCGGCCGCATTCTCAGTTCTGCACTACCCACATGACTAGCATGCCTCACTGAATGGTCTGCTGTGCATGCTGCTGTACTAGGGAGGGCCCACTGCACTTTCCATTGCCCATTTCCCCCATTAGGACCAACTGGATGGTCTGTCGTTCTTGCCACCACGTCTCCATTCCTCACCCTGTGGCTCTCCATTCTTTGCCCCATCGCTTAGTGTTGTTCCCCTCACCCTCGAATTTTTGCAACGTTCCTGAATATATTTTGCCCATTTTCGACAGTAACTGCTGTTTCTGACCTCAGAACTCAAATTTTGTAGGGGTCATTTTTTTTCATACCAGGGCTAGGGGTCGGACTAACTACCTAACCCCTGTTCCCAGAATCCCAGTCCGCCCCCCCCTTGAGATTACCTGAGAGAAGTGGAAAGACGGTTCGAACAAAAGGCGCATGATAATGAAAGATAGGACTTACAAATATGGCACATACTACAGGCCATACTGTAGTTTCGATAGCTGCAATGAGTAGGGATGTTGATCCGAGGGGAAGGTAGATGGAAAGAGGAGCTCAAGAGGAAACGAGCAAGAAGGTATGAGGGCAAGGATAGATAGTGATTCTGGGACTGGGCAAGGACAACAGTGACGAACCCACTGCACAAGGCCAAGCCTAAAAAGCAACCGATGGTAAGAGAAAGGGGGAATAGCATTACCAGCAATGAGAATGAGAGGCAGGGTTTGGTAGATGAGAAGGAGTGTGGTGGTCGGTTTCGTGTTGCGGTGATGAAGAAGACATTGATGATGTTAGCAAAGGTGGTGTGGTGGTGGTGGTGGTTTCAAGGAGAGGAGGGAAAGGGGGAGGGGAAGAGAAACAGCGCCTTGAGGTGCGGATTTGCAAAATGTGTCATCAACAAGTCGTTCCAGGTGGCCATACATTGCATAGTACTACAGAGGCCACTCACAGGACATATGCACAGGCGATGGGTTCGGACTTCATCAATAAGGCCGGGATTCGATCTGGTGTAATGCGCTTCAATTTCATTCAGAAATGGTCAAATCAGATCAATCAATTGGGAAACTGCTTGATATTATTTAATCTCATTTGATATTATTTGACCTTGTGATACGCATTTCTTGCTGGGGATGAAGGGCAAAGAAACTCAGAAACACTCCAGAACCCACATCGATTGTAAAGTTGTCCAGTAGTTGTCCTTGAGGTGATGCCCGTTCAAGCTGGGCCATGAGCCCCTATCATGGTTCAGTACGTTCAGTCGCCGCCAAGCTCATATGGCCCATATTTCGTTGTCTCCTCTTTTCGACACTTTTTTCAATAGTTTTAGTTGCCTCAACTCTGTACCTTCCACTTGGAGAATAAGGGAGCTATCTCTTATACTGTATGTATCACTCATACGTGCATGAATGTAAAATATTAACAATGTTAATCAAATCATTCAAAGTCACATCAGCACACAAGAGTATCCCACCATGCCTAGCGCTCTACCTTTGTGGCATGCCAAGCCTCCAAACCTGTTGTTGCCATATGATTGATCTTTTCACAGCCTCTCCTCTCCTCTCATCGCGCTTCATGGCCCTCCAGTCGAAGACACGTGGATCGCCCAGGCCCTGTCAGCCGCCACAAGTGCATGCCCCTTGAAACGCCTCAGTAATGCTTTGCAAAGATTACCAATATGCCATGTGGCATGCCACAATGCCGTTACAATCAACCAAGACAGGTTCTCAGGAGTATTTGTAGGGCAATTTGATGGAGGGTAGCCACTTATGGATTATGGAAACGAAGGCCTTGTTTTACACATGTGCCTATTGCACCCTGTTGGATAGAAGGGTTGTAATTGTTCCAGAAATTTAAGGAGTTTTTGACTTACTGTATGTGGTGCGAACATAGCTTTTTTTTTTTGAATTATGTAGAGTAGAGATGGCGTCTACGTGCAAGTTTGAGAGTTGTCCCAACAGGAGAGAGGGGGAAAGGCTGCGATCCCAGAGGACCGAGAACGCGCAAGGGAAATTATAATGTGCTTAAGCGGGGTGAAGGGGAAGGGAAAGGCAGGTCTATATTTGCATGGGTGCTCTCTGGGGTGAAGCCAGGGGAGAAGGGTTAAATACAGGTCTATGGAATGTATCTACATGTGCGACAGTGGTCGTATAGACAATGAGGGTGAGGGGCAGTACAAAAAATGCAGACAGTGCACACTTGCTATCCTGTGGCATTGGATGTGTCGGCGATGGGGCAAATAGGTTGATTCCAAGGCCAACATGCGTGCATACCTTACAATTAGAAGTTTATACTCCACAGCTATCTAGCTACAAGAGTGGCAAAGAGCCTATGGAGAAACTACCTAACCTGTTGTCAGAACTAATGCTTCAGGGGAAAACTCCAACATAAACCCCATCAGCAACAGTGGATAAATAATAAAACTCCCACTGTAAATTTCAAAGGTACTGAAATTCAATAGCTAAAATGTCTAATTTGTGAATTTAATACATTTTATTTGTGAAATTTTTCACTTTTTTAAGACAAAAAGATACTGAAAATTAACGATGTATTTTGACTTAAAATCACCACTTTTCTTCAAAAGAAAAGATACTGAAAATTAATGATGTATTTTGACTTAAAATCACCACTTTTCTCCAAAGAAAAGATGCTGAAAATTGACAACAACTTGGCAGAACAGCGTTCATGGTTTCTGCCTTGTTATTCTCCTGGATTTTTTTCAACGGGTAACCTCTGAGAGAAAGTTGATAACTCGAGTTATCAGTCTGGCCGTGGAAAAATGAGTAGGCACCGAGCCTCGAGACGTTCCCACAACCGAGTATGATTACGTTACAATACGACGAGGTCAATCCACGCTCCGGGAAGGCATCGCACGTATGCCAGTCAAGGATGACTCGATGAGCCCCCCACTAGCAGTTCCAGTTCGTCTACCACCTAAATTTTCGTATGATCGCACGCGTGCGAAGCTAGGGGACGATACCAACGCACACACCTTGTCCTCAACCCACCATCAACGAGATAAGTCCGCCATTCCTCGTCGAAACCATTGTGTAGCATCTTCTCCTTTACCAGTTCGCTGACATGATATGAACGGGAGCTCGCCGCGGCCCGAGAAAAAAATTGTTGAATTTGACCGTTGAGAAGGTCTGATGATTTCTTAACTCTCAATCACTCAGCCCCAAGAATCTAATGGATAAGGAAACAAAATGCGGCTAGGCATGAAAGGTACGCTCGCATGAACCCCACATTCGTATAACCTAAAAAGCTCCGAGAACCGCCCGAAGCATTGCTTACCAGTCTCTTATGTCAACGTCGTGTATTCCTTGGTATCTTTGAAAACAAGAACAAAAGTGTCGGATCAAACTCGGGCCAAAAAGTGCGATAGTCCGTGCGTGAACGAGGTCCTTGCCGTACGACATTACCCTCAGTCACCCCAGAATCACTCGCAACTGTATCCATATATAGTTCATAATACTCCCGGGGCGGCTGGGCCCAACAGTACGTGCTTGAATGGCCAACATTGAGAATATACTGTATATATATAAGTGAGATACAATTGAAGTTCCGCCACGTTGGACCCCAGACACACACCCTGCCAGAGCAGCGTCGCCCCTTTCTACAATACATCAGATGCCGCAGCCTCTACACTACATACGACTATTACACCAACTTTCCAACATTAAAAGGGCCAAACTCAAACGGGACATGCAGGATTGCGCAGCAGATACACGTCGCTGGCACATTGCAAGCGGCCCAAAAACAACGCCCGATGCGGGTCCGTATAGACCACATACGTTGGGTCAGACGCCCCTAATCGCAGGACACGCACAATGACGTACATGTCCGGACCGAGGTGGGTGCGCTCAGAGAACGCGAACGCCTGGCACATACGGACACACACAAAACGCCAGTTCAGTCCCATACGCTCTGTCAGACCAAATGGTAAGAACGCACCGTAAACATCTGATTCGGGCTCATGTGGAACGGCTCGGTCTCGTCCCCGCGTGTCGACTTGACCTCGATGTGGTATTTTGGCCAGCGGCCTTGCCACGCTGCTGCCTTGTCAGGCCCAAGCCATGTTCGCGTTAACTGGCCCTGCGAGTCCACGTACGTAAAGTCGGCGAAGGCTTGACCTCGGAATGGCGTGAAACCTGGGACAGAGTGGCGCAGTTCGCTCGTCCAGTTGTCGGGCCCAAAGTCATCCAGGGCGCGGACGAGTAGTTTGTACACCTGGTTTGTAGGAAGAAAGTCATTCTCCACCGTTCAGTGAGATATAATAGGAGACGTAACGCACAAAATGCTCGCCCATGATTCCGACCATGTCCGTCTCGTCCGTGGACACGGGGGCGTTGAAGTTAGCCATAGGAGGCCAGACTGGCCCAGCTAGAGAGTTTGGCACAATTTGGTTGCCATTCATCAACGCCGCCATCTGAGCAGTGAGCCTATTCATATCTCGAGCTGCATTCGCCTGTCCGACAGCCTGCAGTGGTCCCGAGTTTTGCGTTGACCGAGACGATTGCACGAACTGCGAGTGCTCCGAGACCGCGACAGAATGGTGCATAAACGGGCGCTGTCTCTGTCTTCCGTTTGGTGACGGCGGGCGTAAGTTTGAGGAAGGGAGCGATGGAGTTTGGCGCAACGTCTTGGGTGGCTTTGTACCAAGCGCAGGAAAACCCTCTTCGTCATGCACCGAGACGGCAGTCGGGAGTTGTGGAGGCGGACTCTGAGGCGGCGCCGGGCTCAGAGACCTCTCAGGAATAACTGGTGTGGGTATTATGGGCACGTTCGGCTGTGTCATCGTTTGTAGCCACGTGCGGTCGTGGCCATCGTCGGTCGGAATCTCTGGTATGCTACCAAACTCGAAGAGACTATTGACCATGTCGACTGGAAGCGTTATGCAAGTAAACAGCGTCATCATATCCAACTCGAGGAGGCGCGAGAGCGCTGCACAGATGGGTAGGTTGATCGACTTTTCTAGGCCACCTGCATTACTAACAAATACGGTGAACTTGTCGTCCGACTCTTCGCATGCAACGGGCTCGGATGTCGTCTCTGCGCACGGGCCAATCGACAAAGTGGTGGTGATCGTCGGCACGTTGATGACAGTTATCTTATGCAGCTTATTGAGGGTCTTGGTTTGTTCAGGAAGGAGGTCTGACTTCTTGCTATTGTACAGGACAAGCCTGATGGACGGAACATCAATGTCGCGCTCTCTTGTACAGTAGTAGCAGTCGAAAACAGTACGTACCTCGCAATATATCGAACTCTGCTCGAGTACAATTCCGTGGCGGTAGAGTCCAACACTCGTTTACCGTTTGGTACCGATCGCTTGGTGACATGCTCATCAAGATAGCGTATCTTGTCTTTGAAAATATCGGACTCGAGCAACGACCGTATGCGTGTCATTGGGATAGAGGTGGGCAGTTCCAACAGCGCAACTCGCCCACGAAATACGTCCGCATACTTGCTGGTCATGTTGGGTACGTAAAACCCGTCTGCCGAGCGCAGGGCGATGCCTTCGGCGGGTACCAGTACAGGGAATACGGCAACCTGTGCAAGTGCTGCGAATGACGGGGGGATTTTCGGCAAACTTTGCACTATATCGCTGATGTCAGCGAGGATCTCCGCGACATGCTCCTGGACCTCCGGTGGTACTGGGTCAAACTGGTATCGATCTGCGATCTTGCGCAACTCATCGACAAGAGCAAATGGCGGAGCATTGGTGATCCCAAGCTTGTTAAAGAAGAAGTTGCTCAAATGGGGATACGAGCGGCTGATGACTGCCTTGGACCTCATTGACGGCGGGCCGTGCCAATAGACGTCCGTCTTGTGCAACCAGACACGCTCCGTCTCATCGTTGACAGAGAGGAGTATGATAGGATACGCTCTAAATGCATCCCTGGATCGCCAGTTGAACAGCCTTTAATCTCATATAGGAGGTGGGAACACGCACTTGATCAACTTCTCGTCTTCGTCAAATCGTGCATCGAGTTGCTTGTAGATATCTTCGACCATCTTGTGGTCCTTCTCACCCCTCGCTTGCATGTGCACAAGCTTATTCACAAAGAACGAAGCATTCATGCGTGTCACGACGCCAAGCAGCTCCAGGAAATCCCACCGGTGGTCCTCGGGGTCATCTACGGGAATGTACGGAAGCTCAAGCGCCTCGCCGATGCGTGCGAGGGCCCCACGGCGTAAGTAAAGGGTATCAAGACGCCGCCCTGCTATGGAGATAGCACCGAGCGACCTGGCGCCCTCGCTGAGGAGGCGTAGCCCGAGGCGAGGCCACCATACGCGAAGTGACGCAAGGAGTTCGCGACCTTCTAGCGCCGACGCACGATCGAGAAACTCTGGCGAAAGACGATCGTCGAGAACGCGCGGGACGACATTGACGCCAACACGGTCACGGAGCCAATCAAGCCATTCGTTCCGTGTATCTTCGAATTCGGAATCAGCACCGTTGGTACCATCCTCACCAGTCTCCTCGTCGTCAGTCCTTTCGGGGTATGCGGAGAGGTAATCTGGGTGAAGGAACCGCGCAGCAGGCGAAAGGGCATCTCGCAACGAAAGGGCACCGTCTACTCCCGGAAAATCCAAATACAACTCGTCACCCTGCGCGCTCTTGCCCTGCTCATCAACAAGCCTAAGACGCATAGCAGGCGGCATGTGCGGCACCGTACGATGGTCAAAGAAGAAGCGTGCGTGTGTGATACGTGCCGCAACGCTACGTGGACTCATCACAGTGAGTATTTTGTTCGCGATTGGAACGGGGTTCGCAGGCATGACGCCAAGGCGGACGAAGAGCTGGTATCTGGGCGAGGATTTAGTTATGCGTGGCGTTATGCTCTGCAGGCCGAGGTCATCCGGTATGCTCACGCCGGGTGGGAACATGAACATGGGCGCTTGGGCGGCCGGTGCCCATCTACCGTTGTGGAGGGGTATGATGCGTAACGGGAGCACGTCAAGACGGGTAATGCCAGGTGGAAGCAGGCGCAGGAGAAGTGACGCCACGGCGTCGTGCCAGGCATCACTCTGCGCGGGGAACACGCCTGCCTTATCCATTAAGGCGAGGCCGGTGAGAAAGTCATCGTCGGTCATCTCGCGTACTCCGAGGCGATGAAGAATTCGTCGGTCTTGCCTATTTGGGTGTATGTCATAGTCAGGCGAAAGATAGCGTTGTGCTAGGGGGAGATGTGCTTCGGGTATGAGCGGCGCGCCTTCGTTGTCGCGGAAGGTCCAAGGAAGGAAGAAAAGTTGAGAAGCACGGTAGTATGTACCGTCTGTGGAGCGAAGGATTGGTTTCTTTTCAAGCTCCGCAAGTAACGTGTGTTCAATGTAGCAGAAAAAGTCGTCGCTTATAGACTCTGGGAGGTAACGGAACCAGACGTTACGGATCGTCGGATCGTTTTTGAAGCGCTCCATGGAAAGCAGAAATGCGTCGATAACACTTCTTCGAAGGGCCAGATTCCACGGCTTATCTGCTAGGACATCCTCCCGGCTAGCGGAGGTGATGAAGTCCGCCTGAATGATGAACTTTTCAAAGCATATTTCAGCATGATTATGCATGTCCCCAACTAGGAAAGCATACCTTGAAGCCATAGCACCGTAATGGAAGGAACGCGTGAACGTCCTGGATCCTCTGCACAGGCTCTCGAGCTTCCGTGACGGGAAATGCCAACACGATTTCGCTCTCCTTGATGTCCTCCCTACCAGGTTCACCTCCGGGTGTTTGTGCAAGGTGCCTCACCATAACATATCTCTCCACTGTGTGCTCCCCATCTCGAATACGCTCCAAAGCAACCATGTCGCGATCGACATCGTCAGTGCGTCGTACCTCGATATCGATCGCGTTATGTGGTGGGACGGCAGGGATGGTGATGCTGAGGGCACGCAGCTTGCGTAGGAATAGGAGCAGGGTCGGGCGCACGTCGCCCAGCTGCGCGCTAAGGTCGTTGCCATTTTCGGAGGGCGCGAGCTGCAATTGAAACGTGGTCCAGCCACCCACGGGGGTCCAACCACTCTCGGAGGGGTATTCGAAGTCGCCCAAAGCGGGTGTAATCATGCCGAGAGGCTTGGTTTTATCAAAGTAGAAGGAGTAGGGGCCTGAGGTGAT
>Ga0307510_10012183_pt1 | contig 10196 bp, 5 predicted proteins | sample 12_EM_MG_FD_207224 | JGI IMG/M metagenome (GOLD analysis project Ga0307510, IMG submission 207224) | Populus trichocarpa ectomycorrhiza microbial communities from riparian zone in the Pacific Northwest, United States - 12_EM | ecosystem: Host-associated > Plants > Roots > Unclassified | place...
AAATCATCAGTGTAATCATTAACAGACTTACCTCCTTATCTCAACCTATGAAGCCTCTAGTATAATGTTTGGGAATAGTCAAAATGAAGGAAGTGTTCCCTTATCTTTCTCTTCATCTTATCCTAGTTATTGATTTTTAATTTTTTTTTAATTGTTCTCACTAGGTAGATGCCCGACCTTTCAATCTGATTACGATTAATTTAACTTATTTCGGCTTAAGAACCTCTTTATACTAAAAAAAAAAATCCTCTCGACTTTATTCAATTAGTCTATGAACTCGTTTGCTTGTAAAGTTCCAGTAAACTCATGGATTTTGAAGCGAAAGCTAAAATCCCCAGATCTAACCTCTTCCCTTTCATGAGGTTGTCTTCTCTGATTGCGCCTTTGGTTTCAGTATTAGCCAAGGACCAATGGTCGCTATCCTAGTTCTATTTCCATTGCCCTTTCTCTTTTAGCCCATGAGTCAATTATGAGATCTATATCTGCATGTCCTCCATGATGAGCTCTTGAATGTTTATCTCCCGAAATGGATGCTCCTCATCCTCCCATTGGACACGTCTTGCTCCACAACCTTTTTCTACCATGGTTGTTTAGTGACACACAACATGCAAATAATTATCCATGCAATTGCAGTGCGTAACAAGCAATATAAAACCTGGGATCGTTAGGCTCTAATACCAGCTAATGCAGGCGGAAAATACATAGGACAACAACAACAGAAAAATCACAAGAAAAGGACACAAAAGGATTAATGAGCGAAGAGGAATGCAAATGTAAACCTTGAATTTATGATTTTATTCTCTGAAAAAAAAAAGCATATGGTGGGTGCCTTCTTAAGAGGTTTATAAGACCTTTAAATAGGCCAGAAAGACCTATCTTTATTAGAAAACAACTAGGAATCCGAAAACATAAAGGAAATAAACAAAAAATCTAAATTAAAACACAGAGCCTAAAAAAACATAGAAAAAATAATAAAAATTGTCATAACAGGAGCATCGATGCTCAAAACACAATTAAAGAAAGGTCCAATGGTTCGTTTAACGAAATAGTGGCTGCCCTAGGGAAAATTACCCGTAGAATCACCTATAAAAATTTGAGTTCAATCCAATATTCGAATCTCCTGTTATTGTAGTTTTAAAGAGCTAACTAGTCTTGGCCGTTACAAACTTTTTCTTGAACATAAACCTATCCCACCAGTCCATAAAAACATATACTAGAATATTCACATAGCCTGTGTGGAATAATTCCGATCCAGTAATATCAAATCACCACCTAACCATCTAGGTGGTGGTCCAGTGGTAAGAGCTTGAGACCAAGATGTTTGCTCCCTCTGTGGTCTCAGGTTTGAGTTTTGTGGTTGCTCATATAATGGCCACTGGAGGCTTACATGATCGTTAACTTCAGGGCCCGTGAGATTAGTCGAGGTACGCGCAAGCTGACCCGGACACCCACATTAAACTAAAAAAAAAAAAAATCATTACCTAAATGTTCAAAACCAGATATAATATCATTGTTTCCAAAGCTTGGACTTTTTTTTTCGCCATAACTAACCGAGACCATTGATGAAACATATTTATCTTATCCAGTACATCAACATCCCACTGCATTTTATTCCCCTCGAATATTCTCCTCCATCTTTTATTACACGGGAGCGGCAAAAAGATCATAATTAAGTTTTCTTCCCCTTTTCAGGTGAAAGTGATAATTTATGACAAATGATTTTTAACTTTAAATCATAATTTAAAAAAGTTGATAATTCATGACAAGTAACTTTAAATTTTATGTCATAATTTAAAAGTTATTTCTCATAAAAAAATTAATGAAAAAAAAAATTCAAATTATTTAAAGTTATTAAACATATATGGTAAAAATGATTCAAATGAAATTTTATTTTTTAAGAAGAGATGTGGTATAAGTGTAAGTTCAAAGTTAAAAACTTTAATTTTTTACCATATCAAGATTTTACTTAATTTGATGACAAACATTTAAATATTTAAGTTAAAATTTATTTCTAATCAAATATATTTCTAATTTTTTTATGAGTCAAAAATTAAAAAATAATTTACAAAAGTCATATAAAACACAATCGAAGTATAACTTGAATTCTGAATTTCAAATATATCTCTACGTCTACAAAAATATGATTCTCAAATTAATTCATATATTTATAAAACTTTGTTTTCGCCAATCTTTCTCTATCTTACTGGGACGATGAGGTCTTACTATATTTATAAACATATTACTATACAAATTTTTAGGGATATATAATTACAAAAAATAATCCTATAACTTATTTTTATAAATTATACTTTTTATCTTGGGTTAAATTAAAAAAAAGAATAAAATAACTAAAATGACCTCATATATAATGCAAGAAAACTTAATCACCTCACACACTCATTCTCTTCCTCCCGACCACTCGAGACTCTCTTTCTCTCTTCTGAAGAAATGAAAAAGAAATCAACGGATCATTTGCTTTCTCTGATTTTCTATTTTCTTAAATACAAGTTTTTTCCATTTGTTATTAAATACAAGTTTTTTTTAAATTAAAAAAATGATTTGTTTGGCTTCCATTTAACATAATAGAATAAATGGACAAAACAATATTAGATGAACCGGACTTATTTTATAATATAAAATTTAAGAAACAATGTTTTTTTATGGGTTTTTTTTTAGAAATATAAAATATGCGTTTTTCAATTAAACAAATTTGATTTTTAATTAGAAGATTAAGTTTTTGTTTTACTTTCTAAATCTCTGTGGTCACTCCAAGTGATGATGAGGTGGCATAAAAATGATTGAATAAACTAGGCGATTACCTCCCTAAAAAATATGTCTAAATAAACATGTTATTGCTCCATGTGATTTGTCAATATATATATATAAAACAAAGGATGAAAGCTTATAAAAATATTAAACCAACTTTTTATCTCTCAAACCAGAAACATGTAAATTTTGATCTTATTTAACCAAGGTTAAATGCCAAAGTGAGTAAAGAGTTCAGCCGACTCGATCTTCTCCTGGTTTTTTAACCTTTTTTATTTTTACTTTGTGAACTTATAATTTTATTTTTCAATATAGCACATAGATTTTTATCTTATAGTTCATTGAGGATTCTTATTGTTTTATACATGGATTTAATGTTTAGACTTTATTTTATAGTTTATGATTTATGAATATAGATATAATTTGTTCAATTTTTATTTTTTTTAAATTCATTTTGAAAAATTAAAATTTCAACTTAAAAAACAAACTACATTTACATCAATAAATCAAATCTGAGTACTTGATGAATACATTTTTAAAACATAAATTTTAAATTTTAAAAATAAATTATATCAATATCCATGAATCATTAAAAAAAGAACAATAAAATTTTAGTCGGGTCAAGTGCACAATGAATACCAACTAGGTGGAGAAACTCCTACTCCTACTCCTAATCCAACTAGAATGGAGGAGGAGACAAATGACAGATTGAGATATTCTAAGTTGGAAATAGATGAAGCAAAATCGGACTCGAACTTGATCCATTACCAACTAGTAGAAGGTTTGCATTGCAATCTTGAGGTAAAACAAGACCTATAATTATTTTAGCAACAAGATCTTGAATTGTATTAGTAAATATGATCTGATCCAAACTACGGAGGATTCATTAGAAATTTTAGATGAGCCAATTACAAGATCAAGGGTAAAAAATCTTAAAAATACATTCAATTGACTTATTTAGAATATTTAGATCAATGTAAATTTCAAGAAGGCTACATCTTTAATATAAGAGGGCGTGATCCATCTATTTAATGTGGCAATTAATTTTGACAGTTAAATGTTTATTTTTTCTAATACAAAATTTCACTTTAACAAGCATAATTTTTTATCCGACTGTTGGATCGGGCTGAAATTTTACCAGAAAATTCTAGAGGCCTTGTTTTATATTGGGTTAAAATTTCAAGTTAATTAAATATTAAGAAGGCCTTATAATAAGGTCTAGAAGTTACTATTTGAGAATTGTATAAAACTAGCATATAAGAATGATTTAAAATTCTTTATTCTATTTTATTTAGAGATAAATTAAGCAATTAGCATATAAAATAAAATAAAATAGTTAATTAACACATAAAAAAAATTAATGAAATAATTTAGTTTTGAATATTGTAATTTTAAAGCGTGATATTTAATTATATTACAGTTGTGAACTGCATCTACATATTTTTCTCTAATCTTATCTAACACCCTTTCATCAACTCGTGGTTTCAGCAACTAAAACCGAAGAACTTCCAGCAAGAGCTAAACCATGCGTCGAGGAAGCTTTGGACCAGTTTTGGCAATTTGTCATCTCTAATCTTATGAAAAGAGGTGTAATCTCATAGCAGAGCTTTTAGAGATGGGGGGATCTACATGCGAGATTCCAAGATTATACCAGAAAAAAAGAAAAGAAAGGAAAGAGCTCGTTTTTCCGTCACATCCTTGCTAAGTTGCCATATTAACTTGAGAACACAACTTAGATCAAAATTTATAGCACTACTGCATTACTTTGAAGATTAAAAGTACCTCTCTTTAACTACCTACGCTCAACACAAATTTTTTATTGTCCAGCTGAATTTTCTAGTAATCTAGAAAGGTCTGATAACAGACTTCGCTCACTAGACAAGCTTGCATCAAGCAGGAAAACCCTCCTCCTGCAGCTACATTTTACTGTAAGAAAAGAACTAGTGGAAAAAAAGGAGAGGGTGTAGTTAACTCTTCTGCTTATGATAAAGAATTCTGTCACAATGTTCATTTTCGAAACTAGAGACTTTTTTTTGTGGCTTTGTTATCTTGAACACATTTTAGAAAATGTGTAAAAAAAATGCCGTGCCACAAAAACCGACAAATTTTTGAAAGATGATAGCTACAGTGGTAATCTGGCCTAGGTTAAACGGCCAAGGTGATAGCTGATGCCTAACAGACTGTTGGTGAACAAAAACATCAATGCTCATCGTTTTTTTGGATATTCAAAGACCAATCTCCCCCAAAAGTTACAGCAATAAAATCTGTAGGATTGCAGAAGAAGTGATCTAAAATGAGGAGTGAAAGACCGTCTTTGATTCTCACACCTGGAACAAGATTCAGAACAAGGGAAATGATAAGCAAATTGGAAGACTGTAATAAGACAGAAATATCGTGAGGATGAAGTGATCTCACCAAGAAGAAGAAGCACGTCCCAAGTGGGAGAAAATATCCCCAATCCAGTTACTGAAGGACACTACAACATAGTTACATGCGATGCCGGCCTTCAGCAGTGTGAGAAGATTCCATATAACAGGAGCCACCAAGTTCCAATCCATGGTTTGCATTTATCTTGGTGATCTGGAAGATACAGCCCCAATTTGAAACGATGGGTGGCCAGTAAGTTTTGTTGGCTCCCAACTTACTTGTAAAAGAGCTGCTCTTTCAGGGTTCATAAGCAGAAGCTGCTGCATGTCTTTAGGAAGGACATCGAACACTGCCTGCAGATCTTTCTTCAATTTCTGGCAAGTTTCTGCAAAGTCTACACCAGCCTTTCCTGACTTCTCCATCTGATTGCATTATGAAAAATCAAATTATTTCTCAACAGATCAATGTTTTTCTTTTATTTTGATTGATAAAAACATGGAAAATATTGCAATCTGCCATTCAATCATCGGAATGTGTACAACCTTAATAAATATGTGACCAGAGTTTAATAAAGGAGCAGCACTGCAAATAAATATTTGCTCTTCTGAAAAATAGAATTCCACTCAAGGGATAATCCTGCTCAAAGAGGTCCAAAAGAACAAGAGGGAATTGCGTGGAAGAATAGGGTCCCTTAATAAGTAACAAACACTTGTGGCCTAGTTCATATCCACAATAAAGGACAATAAGCAATTTGGTCTACTTTTAGTGCTGGTTCTCAGCATTCATCTTGACTTCATTGCACATCGTGTACTTTGTCTGGTTGTTTGTTTCCTCTAGCCTTGTTATCACAGCTATTGAACCCGCACAAAATGAACCAAAGTTGTGCAAAATTTGCTGGCAAGAAGTTTTGCCAGAAAAACAATCCTCTGATGCCAGCAGCACTAATTACAATGCATTGCAGCCTCCAAACCATGACACACTTCCTCTTTCTCAGCCAATCTAGAACTCTCACTATTTAGGCATGCATCACAGTCTCGATTTTAACTACAGTAAAATGAAAATTAGGTTTTCAAACCTCCATTAAGTTATAAATATTTTCAGAGTAAAATGAAAATTAGGTTTTCAAACCTCCATTAAGTTATAAATATTTTCAGAGTGATAATTACTTCCAGACGCTAATATCATGACGGTGAACACAAATGCAGAAACTTATTGTTCAAGAAGCAGCCAAAAATACACGCATATACACGCGAAAACATCCCATCTGACCACTATTCAACACAACACATTACATGTTATAATCTTCAGGACAGATTCAAGAGCAAAGTGTATTTTCATCTCATAGAGGCTCTAAAACAAGACAGTCTACTAACCATCTAGAAGAAATTGCAATATACCTCTACTTGGACATTTAAGAAACTAGCATGGACCACTTTTTGACAATGAATTTTTCACAAACCATGAACTACAAAACGCTTAGATCTGCAAATACTTTCAGGCTTAAATCAATTCACTTAGAAACAATAAATACATGAGCCGGTTCATTAACCTCTTGTACAAATAGATCGCTGCTGCCTTAACATGTGCCTGAAAGTTATAGTAAGTACTGGGGGGAGGGGGAGGTGTCCTGTGCCTAAATCCAAAAAACACCTCCTTCACTTAGATGTTTGCAGGCATAGCAATTATTACACAATTGCAACAGATTGAAAAAAGCTAAGGGCATACTGGTTTTCGAAGTACGGTTATTGGAAATAAAGATTTTAGAAGAAACAGAACAATTTACCAGAATTTCTCCATGGAGATGTCTTTCAATAGAATTGAAAGAATCAACAATTTCCAATTCTGACATTCTTGACATGAGAAGCTGTATGTCAGCTTTCATTCTTGCCTGCCTCCAGAGCCTATGTTGTTCTTGTTCAACAACAGTGCGCCGCCTTTGAAACCATGGCATGAAGTTGGGCCCTTTCAGGAACCTCCTGAACAGCAATGTAAACCATCTTTATCTTAACAACAAGCATTGAGAACTTGACCAAAATTGAATGAAGGACTGAGAAGCAATCAAACAAACTGAAAAAAAGAAGTCATATGCAATATTAATAGCAGTTTAAATTATTACTTGTATAAATCCAGCCAATTAGATTTCATCCGCTTTGACAAAAATTTCCCCACACCTCTTGCTGATAAGTTTGCCAGAAATTCTTCGACGTCGAATGGAGGAAGAGGGGGAGGGTCAATGAATGGAAGAGATCCTTCAGAAGGAGTGCTCGCCCTAAAATATGGGCCAAAAGGAGCCAAGAAGTTTGTGGTGAGCTCCAAGAAATGACGGCGCAATATTTCATTGTTAACAACTGACATTGACTCCTCAACCCTCGGTGACTTCCCAGCATCAATGAGCCTATTCAAGATAGAAGTGTCAGGCTTAGTTGAAGCTACATAGGTACTCCAAACGGCTTCCTTGTGTTCTGTCATGAGGCATAGCGGACCATCTCTCCTCAACTTAACAGCACTCAACAAACTTGAAGGAGAGAACTTTTTCAAGGAAAGCTGCTGAAGACCAAATCCTTCTGGTGTTCCAGGAATTCTGCTAGCAGAAGACCTACTTGCAAAGGCAACCCGGTTTGAATTAGAAGCAGGGCTGCCAACTGAAACAATGTGGGGAATATTACGAAGTGCTTTAAGGAAAAATAGATTTGTCACACCCAAAACCATTGGAGGGAATGCGTCTCCTTCTTTAAGTGAATTCAAATGCTTAAAGTCAGGGTCATGGATGGTGAAATATGGCCTAAAATCAACACTACATGGCAGTGGTGCAACCAAACTGACTAGACTTGCAACTGCCTCACAGCACTGGGGAGGTGTAGGTCCTATGATAAGAATAGGTTCACCGATAAGCAACAACTCCCATAACAACCAGAGCTGCAATAAGATCCCCCGGAATGTACCAAAAATATCTGAATCATGAAAAAGACCCTGTGGAATTAACTGATTAGATGGAAGAAAAGGTGCCATGGCAGAAGCAGATTCTTCAAAAATCCCAATTTCAAAGGGCAGACTGTGAGCGGGTGGCAGGCTAACTTTAAGCATGGCATTCCCAATATGAAGCTCCATTTGTTTACCGGGTACAGGAGTAGGCCACATTGAAACATAAGCAGCAATATGCTCAAGAGCTTTCGTTCCTACATCAAAATATAAAGGACCCATAATTTGTAACAAAGGCCTAAACACACTAGAGTAAGGATTATGAGACAATATCACCACAGATTTCTGTTCTCCACCTCGCTTTAGCTTCTCATCATGCCGCTGCCTATTAAATACAAAACCATACAAGTATTTCAAACCTTTGGTACCATTTCTAATTTTTCTTCTATTAATCACCTTCCCTTTCATGGACTTTGAAGATTCTTCTTCATCATCAATTCCTACTACCTCAGAAGAAGTCACATTTCCTTGTTCAGAGTTCTTCCGCCTTTGGATGCGAAAAAAGAATATGCAGTCATGAATGCTTGAACGGTTCTGGTTCTGGGAAACAGAATCTGGAAATGAACTAAAAGCAACATCAAGTTCCTCTTCATTTGAGAGAGAACCAGGTGGATAACACTCTTCAATGAGCTGACCTCGTTCAAGATCAAATCTAATAATGCAGAAGGCAACAGCCCATTGCTGCAGAGATTCCAGATCAGTCTTTAAACTAAGCTCCTGTTTAACAGAAAATGAAGGTGATCGACTCATTTCCGAGATAATCAGCATCCTTTTACATCCATCAAAAAGGCCAATTCACCTCATCTAAGAGGCACACTTGAGCTACCCTTCCAGTCAAAATCTTCTGGGATTTCTGGCTATTAAACAATTGCGGTAACAAAATCAAAGCCTACGAAAGAAAAACAAGAAGCAAACAATGAATAACAGATCAAAAGAAGTCAGTTTAAAACAAACTTTTTAAGAGCAACGACAATAATTTGTTTGGCAACCAGGAGAATCCATTAAAAGATAAGTAATTAAAATTGAAAAATCTTAAAATTAAACAGAAATCAATAAACTGAATCCAAAAAACCAAAGACTGGCCATTAAAAAGCAATAAAAAGAAAACACAATTTCGCAAATCTGAATTTAAAAGAAGATCCAAGAAAATGGGTAAAAAAGAAACATTTGGCTTACCTAAACCGAAAAACCCAACCAGATTCAGTTCTTGCAAGAAGATAAACCAAAATACCAGCACCCAATTGGCCAAAAACAAATGGGTCTCTTTAGAAACCAGAAAAGTTGAGATCTTCTTGGAGTTGCCTCTGTAACTGTATGGATAGCAGAGAGTTTGTATGCAGCTTTGGAAGCAACTACAGTACTATAATTCTAAAAATTCTAACGTGGTTGGTAAGGCTATAGATTTGTGGGAGAAATAAATGTATGAAATATATGGCAAGGAAATTATTTGTTAATAAGGCCGCTTTCAATTTCAAGCTCCTCCTGTAGTGTACGTTCTTGCTTGAATTGGGAAATCATCTATATCCGGTAATTAATTATTTTGAGTCCTTTGTCCTCTCCTGTTAAATTCCCTCCCTCTGTCTGGGTGTCACAAGATTATTATTATTATTATTTTTTATTAACGTACGTCTACAAATTAATTTATATTTACCTGTTAATTTTATAAATTTTAAAATTAATAATAAGATAAGTTTTTATAAAATTTATGGCACATGACCAATAAAAACAAACATAAAACTTAAACTATATCCCTCAAAATTAATTATTATTATTATTATTATTATAAATGGTTGTATTTGGTTAAATATATATTTAGAAAAACTATATAATAGTAATATTAGTATTTTTTTTTCACCCTGTAAATGTATGTTTGAAAAAATAATAGCGGTTAATTTTCAAAGTATTTTTATTTCAAAACATATTAAAATAATATTTTTTTATTTTAAAAAAATTATTTTTGATATCAGCACATCAAAATAATAAAAAAAATCAAAAAAATATTAATTTAAAAAAATATAATTTTTTTTTCTGTCCTATTAGTCACAAATCATCCATAGTAAAATTACAATTAAAATTTTAAAAAA
>Ga0307510_10012184_pt1 | contig 10196 bp, 6 predicted proteins | sample 12_EM_MG_FD_207224 | JGI IMG/M metagenome (GOLD analysis project Ga0307510, IMG submission 207224) | Populus trichocarpa ectomycorrhiza microbial communities from riparian zone in the Pacific Northwest, United States - 12_EM | ecosystem: Host-associated > Plants > Roots > Unclassified | place...
CGCCGCTCAGCGTGATGCCGCTGCGGTCGTCGAAGCCGCGGACGCCCTTGAGGCGCCCGAAGTAGTGGTCGAAGCTGCGGTTCTCCTGCATGAGGATCACCACGTGTTTCACGTCCGAGATCGTGCCGGTCGCCGCCGCCGTCCGCTGCGCCGCGACCGCCGGCCGTGCGCCGGTGCCCGTCGCCATGCCCGCCGCCACGGTGGCACCGAGCCCCACGAAGCGTCTTCGGCTGATCGGTGTCATTCGCCCCACCCTCGTCACAGGCGTGCCCGAGCGGCACACCGCGCGCAAGGGTGCACGGGGTGATCGCCAAGGTCCATCCCCGCGCGGTGAGATGGAGGTGAACAAAGGTCAAAGTCGGCTCCGGTGCGCCGAGTTGCCCTCAGCTGTTGAGACGTTCCTGTTAGACATTGCCGAACAAGGCGCTCAGCCCCCGGTCGACGACCGCGTCCATGTCCTCCTGTCCGGTGGCCACCAGCTCGTAGGTCCGCAGCAGGAAGCGGCGCAGTTCCGGGGTGTGGAAATGGAGCAGGGCGAGTCCGAACGGCGAGTGGAACTCCAGCACCGTACGGGCCCGGCCGCACGGCCACAGGTGCACGTCACCGCCGCCGGCCGGCCTGCGCAGCCCCTCCTCCAGCAGCGACCGGGCGAAGGTCCAAGTGACGCCGTCGCCGTCGAGGGAGACCTCGGGCGGGAAGTCGAGGTGCACGGCCAGCGGGTCCGAGGCGAGGTAGCGGAGCGTGGCGGACACGGGAATCTCCGTCTCGTCCGCCGTGATCAGCCGGGCTCGGGTGGGCTGTTCGAGGGTGATGTCCATGGTCGGTCTCCACTGCGGGCGTGAGGTCGGCCGGATTGCCGTGTGCATGTACGACCTCGCAGGTGCCGTTCGCATTACGCGGAACCCCGAATGAATTGATGTGACCTGCGTCACTACGCCGTCGATGCGTGTGGCTGCCGGTGAACGCGTTTGCCGTGGGACGGGTGAGCCCGGTGAGGTGGGCCCATGGACGGGGCCGCGGAGCAGGCACGACGGGTACGACAGACACGGTGGCAGCGGTCGGCGGTGCTCGCGGCCCTGATGCTGGCCGCCTTCACGTTCAACACCGCGGAGAACCTGCCGATCGGCCTCCTCGAACTCATCGCCGAGAGCCTGCGGGTGTCCGTGTCGGCGGTCGGACTGCTGGTCACCGGTTACGGCGTGACGGTGGCCGTCGCGTCCGTCCCACTCACCCACGTCATGCGAGGTGTGGCCCGACGCCATGTGCTCACGACACTGCTGGCCGCGCTGGTGGTGTCCAGCGTGGTGGCGGCACTGGCCACGTCGTACTGGCTGCTCCTCGCGGCACGGCTGCTGACCGCGCCGGCCCAGGCGCTGTTCTGGGCCGTGATGGGACCGGTCGCGGTGGGCCTGTTCCCGCCCGCGGTCCATGGGCGGGTCATCGGTGCGCTGTCCGTCGCGGGTTCGCTGGCGCTCGCGCTCGGGGTGCCCGCCGGCACCTGGCTGGGCCGCCGCGAGGGCTGGCCCGTACCGATCGCCGTGCCGGCGGCTCTGGGGCTCATGTCCCTGGTGACGATCGCCGTACTGCTGCCGACCTCCCGTCCGGACGAGGAACAGGCGGCCTACGGCACCCGTCCCGACGCCCGCCGGTTCGGCACCGTCCTGGCGGCCGGGACCCTGGCCGCCACCGGGGCATTCGCTGGATTCACGTACATCGTGAAGTTCCTCGGGGACGTGAGCGGGTTCTCGCCGAGCGCGGTCGGCGTCCTGTTGGTGGTCTTCGGCGTCGCGTGTCTGGCCGGGGTGACCATCACCGGGGCGGTACTCGACCGCTTTCCGCAGGCTGCGCTGAGCACCGCCATGGCCACGCAGGCGGTGGGCATGCTCGGCCTGTACGCGGTCGGCACCCGTCCGGTGGCGGCCGTGGTGTTCCTGACGCTGATGGGCGGTGCGCTCGGGCCGGTGTTCATGACCGCCCAGAACGCGATGCTCCAGTGCGCACCGGGACGTACGGACATCGCTCCGGCGGCCAACTCCGGTTCCTACAACGCCGGTATCGCCACCGGCGCCGCACTCGGCGGACTCGTCCTACGCCTCGCCGATGTGCGGGGCACGTTCCTCACCGGCGGACTGCCGACCGTGGGGGCCTGTGCGGTGTTGGTCGGTGCGCGGGTGCTGGGTCCGGGGCCAACGTCCGCCGGGCGACGCCGTGTCGGGGACGAGGGAAGCGCCGACGGCTGACCAACTCCCTCTCGTGCGGGCGCCGTAGCGGCGGGACGGAGGCCAACGCGCGAGGAACGTCCCTTGCGGGCAGGCCGCTGACCGCGTGATACCGGTCGGCGCACGGTGCTGGGGCACGGGCCAACGTCCGCCGAGCAAAGCGGAGTTGGGGAGGCCGGTCGGGGCGCATGACCCACTCCCTCCCATGCAGGCACCGGCACCGCAGCCGCAGCGCCGGACTGCTGACCGACGCGGCCTGCCCGTGCCGCTCGGCGTACGGGCAGCGCATCGCGGGCCAAAGCCCGGCCAGCAACGCCGAGTTGGGAAACCCCCCGGGCCAGCCGAAGGGCTCACTCCTGGGCGGGTGCCGTGCCCGGAGAGTAGGCGTCGAGGGCGGCGAGCCGGAGTGCGGCCGCCAGGCGGGTGAGCGCTTCGGTGGGCGGGTGTGGAAGGCGGGCCAGCAGCAGGCGGCGCTGTTCCTGGGGGCCGCCGCGCACCGGCAGGACACGTACGCCCTGCGGCACGGCGGGGGCCAGCGAGCCGGTCACCGTGGTCAACCCGCAACCGGCGGCGACGAGTTGGAGCTTGGCCAGCCAGTCGCGGGCGGTGTGGACGATCTCGGGCCGTTCGTCCAGCCCCGGCCACACGCCCATGAGCCGGTCCTCGCCGGAGGACGGACTCGCGATCCAGCGCTGCCCGCGCAGGTCGGCCACGTCGACGTAGTCGCCGCGGGCCAGCGGATGCGTGGCGGGCACCGCGAGATACAGCGGGCGCTCGGTGAGCGTGCGCAGCACCAGCGGCGGCGATTCGGTGTCCGGCGGCCGGAACGGCGGCGCCGACGCCAGCAGGGCCAGGTCGAGGCTGCCGGCGCGCAGGGCTCGTACCAGCGCCGGGGTGCCGCCCTCCCGGCTGACGACGTGCAGGTCCGGGTCGGTGCGGCGCAGGGCGGCCAGGGCGCGGGGCAGCAGGACCGCTCCCGCACTGGGGAACCAGCCCAGGCGGACGGTCGCGGCCTCCGTCGGCAGACCGGAAAGCTCACGCGCGGTCGCGTCGATCTCGTCCAGGACGACTGTCGCCCTGCGCATGACGAGCCGGCCGACCGGAGTCAGCCGTACGCCGTCGCGGCGCCGTTCCAGCAGTTCCGCGCCCGCCACCCGTTCGATCGCGGCGATCTGGCGGGACACCGCGGACTGGGTGTAGCCCAGTGACGCGGCGGCCGCGGTGAAGGTTCCCTGTTCGGCGACCGCGCGGAAGACGCGCAACGCGGTCAGTGACACATCCGTGAAGTCCATGACGATCACGCATGCTAGCGGTGCGTAACTTTCGTTGGACGCACACCTGGCGAGTTCCTACCGTGGCGGTCATGAACGTTTCTCGCATCGCCCTCGTCACGGGCGCCAACCAAGGACTCGGCCGCGCCCTCGTCGAGGGTCTGGCGGCCCGCATGGGCCCCGACGACCTGGTCCTGCTCACCGGACGCGACGAGCGGCGGGTCACCGACGCGGCCCACGAGGTCGCGAGCCTGCCCGGCACCCGCAGCCGGGTCGAGGGCCGGGTCCTGGACGTCACCGACACCGATGCCATCACCCACCTGGCCGACGATCTCCGGCGGCGCCACGGCGGGGTCGACATCGTGATCTCGAACGCCGTGGCCCGAGTGCTGCCCGGGGAATCGCAGGCGGCGCGCGCCGACGAGTTCATCGACGTCTCCAACACCGCCACCCACGCGATGCTTCGTTCCTTCGGGCCCGTCCTGCGCCCGGGCGGCCGGTTCCTCGTCGTGGCCAGCAGCCTCGGCACCCTGGGACACCTCGACCCCGCGTTGCACGACCTGTTCGACGGCGCGAGCCTGGACCAGGTCGAGTACGCCGTCGAGTCCTGGCGCGGTGCCGTCCACCACCGGACCACGGCCGAGGCGGGCTGGCCGCTCTGGCTGAACGTGCCCTCGAAGGTGGCCCAGGTCGCCGCGGTCCGGGCGGTCGCGGCCGAACGCCGCGAACACGACCTGGTGGCAGGCACGTTGATCGCCTCCGTGTGCCCGGGCATGGTCGACACGGACACGTCCCGCCCCTGGTTCAGCGACTTCAGCCAGGCCCAGTCCCCCGCCGACGCGGCCGGTGCCGTCCTCGACCTCGTCTTCGCCGGCCACGTCGACCCCACCCACTACGGCGAGTTGGTGCGTTTCGGCAAGGCCCTGGACTGGTACGGCGGTACGCCGCCGGTCGAGCAGGACCGGCTGATCACACCGTGACGGCACCGGCATCCGCTCGCAGGTGACGGGGCCGCCCCCGGTGCCGGACGCTCATCCAAGGCCGGGCAGGCTCCGCAACTCCCCGATCCTCAGGAACCGGGCCAGCAGCAGGAACAGCAGGGCCATCGCGGTGCCGCCCGCGGCCAGCGAGAGCGCGGGCGCCCACGAGGCCGAGGCCAGGGTCCGGTCGCAGACGCGGGCCAGGAGCCAACCGGCGCCGCCGGCGGCGACGGCGGCCGTGGTCAGTTTCGCGTAGGTGCGACAGATCCGGCGTCCGTCGAGCAGTCCCTCCGTACGTCGCCGCAGGCGCAGCGCGGTCAACAGCAGACCGATCGCGTACGACAGGGCGTAGGCACCGGCCATTCCCGTGACCGCCCAGCTCGCGGGCAACAGGAGGTGGCACGCCGTCGCGAGGCCGACGTCGATGCCGCCGATCCACACCGCCATCCGGAACGGCGTACGGGTGTCCTCGAAGGCGTAGAAGCCGCGGAGCAGGAGGTATTGCGCGGAGAACGGGATCAGTCCCAGGCCGAAGGCCTGCATCATGTGGCCCAGCGGCACGGTGGCCGAGGCGTCGGCGGAGCCGTGGGCGAACAGGAGTCGGGCCGTCTGCGGACCGAAGGCGAGGAAGAAGAACGCGGCCGGGACGATGACGACACCGCTGACCCGCAGCGCGCGGGACAGGTCGGCGCGCAGGTCGTCGACGCGGTGTTCGGTCACGGCCCGGCTCATGCGCGGGAGCAGCGCTGTCACGAGGGAGACGGTGACGATCGACTGGGGCAGCATCCAGATCTGCTGGGCGTAGCTGTACGCGGTGTACCCGACGCCGTCGTGGGGACGGGCGGCGTCCGCGTCGGAGGCCAGTCGGGTCACCACCGTGCTCGCCGCGAGGTTGGCCAGCACGAACAGCAGTGTCCAGCGTGCGGCGTTGACGCTCTTGCGCAGTCCGGTGCCGCGCCAGTCGAAACGCGGGCGGAACCGGAACCCGGCCGCGAGGGCGTAGGGAACCAGCGCGAGTGCCTGGACCGCCAGCGCGATCGTGGTCCCGATCCCGAGCAGCCGGACCTGGGCGCCCGTGATGTCCGAGACCTGTTCCGGCGCGGTCAGCAGACCGAGGTAGAGGCCGAACATGGCGATCAGGACGAGGTTGTTGAGCACCGGGGTCCACATCATCGCGCCGAACCGGCTCCGGGCGTTGAGGACTTGGCCGAAGATGCTGAAGACGCCGTAGAGGAAGATCTGCGGGAGCAGGAAGTGGGCGAACACCACGGTCAGCTCGAACGCGTCGTGCGTGGCGGGTGTGTCGTGCTGGTAGACGCTGATGATCTCCGGGGCGGCCCAGGTGGCGAGCGCGGTCCCCGCGCCGAGGACGCACAGCACCAGGGTGACCAGCCGTTGTTCGAAGGCCGCGCCGCCGTCGGGGTCCTCGGCCCGGGCGCGGACCAGTTGGGGGACCAGGACGGAGTTCAGCGCGCCGCCGATGAGCAGGAAGTACAGACTTGTCGGCACGGTGTTGGCCTGGTTGTAGGTGGTGGCCAGCAGCCCGGTGCCCAGTGCGGCGCCCTGCAACACCATCCGTATCAGTCCGGTGGCGCGCGACACCACGGTTCCCGCCGCCATCAGCGCGGTCGAACGCAGCAGCCCACCCTCGTCTTCGGGCTTCTTCCGGGCGGCGTGCCCGCGTCGTGTCCGTGACCGTTCCGACCGCTCGGGCGAACTCTCCTCGATCATGGGCTCAATCTACGATCCCCGGCGCCGGTTCCGACCGCGCCGCGTCGTCAGGCGTGAGCCATGACGCGAGCGCGGTCGGAACCGGCAACACGGGTGGCCAGTCAGGGGACTTGAACCTGTGGTCCCCGAACTACTCGGCTAGAGCGGCCGGTTCACGGAGTGAGCTGCCACTGCTCGACGTAGCCGACGTCGACCGCGGCGTGGTCCTGCACCCGCAACTTCCAGGTGCCGTTGACCGGTTGGGCGGAGGCGTCGACGGTGAAGGTCTGGTCGACGTTGTCGGTGGCGCCGCCGGCGCGGTTCAGCAGCGAGTAGACGGTTCCGTTCGGGCCGACGAGGTCGACGGTGAGGTCGCCGCGGTAGGTGTGGACGATCTTGACGTAGACCTGGGTGGTGGCCGAGGCATTGCCGTCGCGGCCGGTGACCGTGATCGGGGACTCCACGGCGGTGCTGTTGTCGGGGATGTCGACGCGGGTGGCGCTGGCGTAGATGTTGGCCACCCGCCAGGTGAAGGCGGTGGTGGCGGTCGCGCCCGTGTCGTCGGTGACGGTCACCGTGACGTCGCTGCTCCCGAGGGTGGTCGGGATGCCGGAGATCAGGCCGGTACTGCTGATGGTCAGTCCGTCCGGCAGTCCGGTGGCCGAATAGGTCAGGCCCGCACCGGAGTTGGTGGTGTACGCGTCCGTCTGGAGGGACACGGACTGTCCGACTCCGCTGATCTGGCCGGTGATCGGGGCGACGTTGACGCCGAGCGCGATCCGGTTGCCGACGTTGATCGCCGCCCACGCGTCGGCGACGGCCAGGTATGTGGGGCTGTAGGCGCCGAAGAGGTCGGCGGCGGCCTGGAGGGTCGCGGTGCGGGCACCGGCGTAGTTCGTGGACGAGGTCATGTACGTGGTGAGCGCCCGGTACCAGACCTTCTGGGCGTTGTCGATGCCGATGCCGGCGACGGGCACGCCGTCGTAGGTCGGGCTGTCGTAGGCGACCCCGTTGACGGTCTTCGCGCCGCTGCCCTCGGACAGCAGGTAGAAGAGGTGGTTCGCCGGGCCCGAGGAGTAGTGGACGTCGACACTGCCGAGCGTCGAGCTCCAGTAGTCGCGGGACGCACCGTCCTTGGACGGCTTGTCCATGTAACGCAGCGGTGTGCCGTTGCCGTTGATGTCGATCTTCTCGCCGACCATGTAGTCGGGGACATCTGCGGGCAGGTTCTCGTGGAACTCGACCGCGGCGGCGAAGATGTCCGAGGTGGCCTCGTTGAGGCCGCCGGACTCGCCGGAGTAGGTGAGGCCCGCGGTCGCCGCAGTGACGCCGTGGCTCATCTCGTGCGCGGCCACGTCCAGCGCCGTCAGCGGGTGGGTGTTGCCCGAACCGTCGCCGTACGTCATGCAGAAGCAGGTGTCGGACCAGAACGCGTTGACGTAGTTGTTGCCGTAGTGGGCCCGGCTGTAGGCGGCCACGCCGTCGTTGCGTATGCCGTTGCGGCCGAAAACGTCCTTGTAGTAGTCCCAGGTGGCGGCGGCACCGAACGCGACGTCCACACCGGCGGTCTGACGGTTGCTCGCGGTCCCGTCGCCCCAGACATCGTTGTCATCCGTGAACAAGGTGCCCGTGCCGGAGGTGCCCTGGTTCAGGTCGTAGGTCTTGTGTCCGGCGCGGTCGCCGTCGACGAGCTGGTACGTCGAACCGGAGAGTGTGGTGCTGAGCGGGACCGTTCCGTTGAACTGGCCGGTGCCGGTGCCCGTTTCGATGCCCTGGTAGTGGAAGACGGCCTTGCCCGAGTCGGCGTCGGTGATGACATGGAGTTCGCTGGGCGTTCCGTCGTCCTGGAAGCCGCCGACCACCGCCTCCCAGGCGAGGACGGGCTTGGCTCCGGCGGCCCAGACGACGAGCCTCGGGGCACCGTCGAGCTCGGCCTTCTCGCCGCCCGCCTCGGCCGCGCTCGCGAGCGCCTTGGCCTTCACCGTCGCCGACGACACGTTCGGGGTGATGTCCGACAGGGTGAGGTCGGCCTTCGCGGCCTTCGAGACCGTGAGGCGGCCGCTCTTGGCGTGGACGACCAGGTCGCCGCCGAGGACGGGAAGTCCGGAGTACGTCCGCTCGTAGCGGGTGTGGGTGGTGCCGTCGGCGTCCTGCGTGACGTCCTTGACGACGAGCTTCTCCTTGGCCCCGAGGCCGAGGGTCTTCGCCGTGTTCTTGACGGCCGCGCCGGCGCTCTTGAGGAGGGCGGCGTGCTTCGCCGGCGACAGGGTGACCGGCGCCGCTCCGGCCCGGGGTGTGGCCAGGATCTTCGCGGGGGCGGTGTGTCCACCGGGGGCGGCGGAGGCGGCGCCGGTCTGCATACCGGCGGCCAGCAGGGTGCCGACCGCGGTGAGGACCAGGGCGGCGGTGTATCTGGGGTGGTGCGGATAACGGTCATGCCGGGTCAAGGCGTTCTCCTTATGTGGGGTGGTCGGACTCGGTGGAGTCCTGGAGAGCGGGTCGGGCCGGGGTACGGCCGTCCGGCGGGCGCGCGGGTGCGAGGAGGAAGGGTGAGGAGGAAGTGAACGCTCGGTGAGCGCGGTGCACAGCAGCGTGGCATCACGCCCACAGAATTGTCATGGCTATAACAAAGCAACGGCTCAAAATAACTGTTGCGTACTGCGGTTCATGCGCCCGGGCAACACTTTTCGGCCGCTCGGGGCGTGACGGCGGATGACGCACACCCGCACGCCCCATGGAACACGGGGTCATCGAACAGATGGTTGAATGTCGACCCGGAAGGGTAATCAGTCCTTCAACTCGCGTACGGCGTCTACGACTTGCCCCACCAGGACAGCCACGCCACGAGCACGGCACCAGCCGCCCGTAAAGACGCTGGCATATGCCAGAAGCACCACCGGATCGTGTGTTGCCAAATCCCTTACAGGGCGTCGCAGCCTGTGCGACAGTCGTAACCGGTCCCTCCATCCGCCTTGGTCGTACCGTCCCCGCATCGGAGTGCGTCATGCCGTCCCATCTCTCTGCGGACCGCCCAGCCGCCCAGCCGCCCGCGCGCGGCTCGGTCGACGCGCTGATATCGCAGGCGCGGCGGCTCATGGGCGACGTGGACGCCGTACGGCGGGACGCGCAGCACGACGGTTCGGACCCGCGCGAGCGGTGGCAGCGGGCACTGTGCGATCTGGCGCTGCATCAACTCAACGACCTCGACGAGCACTTGGCCCAGTTGCGGGACGGCCCCCCGCCCGTGCCGGCCACGGTGGAAGCGCCGCTCGCACCGGCCTCCGTACCGGACGCGCCCCGGGACGACTCGGTGCTCAGCCGGGTCGGCAGTGCCGAGTGGGATCTCCTGACGGACGGGGCCAGTTGGTCCGGGGAGCTGTACGAGATCCTCGGCCGCGATCCGGCCGCTCCCCCGCTCACCCTGGACGAACTGCCGTCGCTGGTCCTCGACGAGGACCGGCCCCGGCTGACCGCGATGGTCACGGACTGCCTCATCGACGCCAAGCCCATCGACGGCGAGTTCCGCATCGTCCGGCCCGACGGCGCCGTACGGACCGTGCACATGATGGGCGAGCCCGTGCTCGACGCCGACGGCGGCACCGCCTCGATGTGGGCCGTGCTGCGGGACGTCAGCGAACTGCGCCGCAGCCAGCGGACGGTGAGCGAGACCCGTGACTCGCTGCAACGCCACCGGCACCACGCGCAGTCCGAGCGCCGGCTCGCGGTCGAGTTGCAGGAGGCTGTGCTGCCGCCGTGGCGCGGCTCCCTGCGGCTCCCGCACCAGGGACCGGAGACACTGGACCTGGCCGCCCGCTATCTGCCCTCCTCCACGAGCGCGCTGATCGGCGGCGACTGGTACGACGCGCTCCAACTGTCCGACGGGGCAACCCTGTTGAGCGTCGGCGACCTCACCGGACACGGTGTCGCCGTCACCTCGGGCATGGCGATGCTGCTCGGCGCCCTGCGCGGCATGGCGATGGCGGGCACCGAACCCGGTCAACTGATGTCCTGGCTCA
>Ga0307510_10012185_pt1 | contig 10196 bp, 15 predicted proteins | sample 12_EM_MG_FD_207224 | JGI IMG/M metagenome (GOLD analysis project Ga0307510, IMG submission 207224) | Populus trichocarpa ectomycorrhiza microbial communities from riparian zone in the Pacific Northwest, United States - 12_EM | ecosystem: Host-associated > Plants > Roots > Unclassified | place...
CAGAGCTGGTAGTTCCCAAGCTCCGGATGTGGCCGAGTGGGTATTGTGCAGGAAAGGCTTGAGAAATGTGGAAGAGAAGTTAGAGGAGGGGTCTATTCAGTGTGAGATTGAAGAGGCCGAGTAGGTGAGTGAGAGGTAAGGTTCGAATTGATAGGTTCCTGTGATAAGGGGAATTGGAGCGTCACAGGGTGGGGGGAATTTGGTTTTTTTCTAGATCTGTATCCTCGCGGATACAGCGTAATAGGTTTTATGGGAATATTTTTAATATTATCTTATGAGGGAAATGTAACTGCTTCAAAAATGCTTCGGCCCCCGAGTGTATGTGCTAATTTTATATCAGCTCGAGGTTTGGGGGAGATGGATCTATGGTAGGATCGTTATGTAGCTGAGGCCTTGGATCGGGTACCTGGGGTCCTCTATCCTTGGTGCATGGTATTAGGGGTTGGGATTGCAAGGGCGCTGTTAGTAGGAGTAGCCCCCCAAATTTATTATTCCCATTGGCACTGTTCTATCTTCAATGTTTAACCCATCGCATAATTTCGTATTTCGACTCCGGCCCACACTACCAAAGGCTCTTCTCTGTCACCTTCCAGGTATAGCCATCAACTTTAAAACTATTCCCAATATTTACTTCTCTCTCAAGCGCGGCCCTACTACCGTCTTCGCCAGAAACCTGAGCCCCGCCACTGCCCTCCAGCGGACCACGATCTAGACATGCAAAATCACACGGCATCTTCACGTCCCCATATCGATAAACCCTCTCCCACTTGCCATTACCCTTATCTCTGACATACCTTTCACAGCTCATCCTCTCACCAACTTTAACCATGCCTTGACAATACCCCCCAACCCTAACGACACGCCCCCTAACCCCCTCATCATTATCACATTCGAGCACCAATGCGATCCCCTCATCAATATCGATTTTCCGCCAGATCTCCTCATAGTCCTTGACTTGACCATCTTCGTCATCCACCATTCTTCCCTTCTCTAATGTGTCCCCATTCGGTAGCGGGGAATTCACCCCAGAGTCTTCCCCGGGCGTATCTGTTCGGGAATCAATCTCATGCACCCATCGCATCGGGGTTCCGACAACAGTTCTCCCCGCGATGGCCCATTGCGGGGGCTTTGAGTCGTCGAGTGAGGCGGGGAGACGGAGGTCAACGAATTTCAGGTTTGGGGAGGTAGTTACGAGTGTGCTTGTTGGTTCTGAGGCTGGGGCGGTGAGCCAGCGGATGGAGATGCGGGCAGAGATGTTTGCCATTGTGGGGGTGGTTAGAATTATTTCTTCTTGGAAGGTGAAGTTTGATTGTCTTGTTGGGAGCCAGGAGGACGGGGTGATGGTGGTGGTGGTGGTAGTGTCAGCGGTAGTGTGGTTAATTGCGGGGCACTTTTTCACACGACTACTCAGTAGACCGGGTGAGTGTTCAGAGAGGTATCATAGCACCCCCGGCCAGGCTTGGCATAGCTTGACACCAATTCGGGTACGCATCAGACCAATCTGCTAACAAATCTTTGCCAAGCCTCGCTGAGGGTGCCGCCTCGCTGAACACTCACCTGGTTTACTCAAGTACTCGAGTACGGTACTCGAGTACATAGAAGCAGGTCGTTGGAAAAGGTTGTAAACCAAATCCTTGCCGGGGTCATCCTCCCTTCGGAACGGAAGCACGATTTTCCGATTGCCGCCCCTGCTTCTGCTGCCCCTACCCACGTGGACAATCTTTGCCGCAGGGCCTCAGTTCGCTCACCCGGGGCTGCGAATTTTGATCTCATCAACCACTTCTCCACATTGCCGTGCTTAATATCCTCTTTTTCGCGCGACCCTCACTAGTGATGTCCGCCTCTAGAAGCTCTCTAAACCCAAGCTCTCCCTTATTAAAAACAACTAACTCCGATTCCGGACAAGATGGCGACACAGCCCAGCTCCTTGCGCTAGGACATAAGCCGGAGCTAAAGCGGAACCACACGAAGCTGTATAGCCCTTCTCCTTGCCTCACCTCCCCGTATCTAACACGCACGCTGCAGGTCTATGCTAGGTCTCGCATTCGCCATTTTAAACTCATGGACGGCTTTATCTGCTAGCTTATCAATTGCTCTCCCGTCTGGGGGCCCATCAGCTGTGCTGTGGGGATTGGTCATTTCGGGCCTGTGTGATATTTGCTTATCGGCGAGCCTAGCGGAGTTTTTGAGTGCTTGGCCGACGTAGGTTTTCTCCGCTCCCTACTGCCTTCTCTGATCGTGGTGTGCTGACCTTCGGGGATAGGGCTGGTGTAAGCTCTCTCTTCATTAGTCTACTGTGTGTCGAAGCGATGTTCGGTGGTTGATAAGACGTGATGGGTGGGCAGGGGCAATATCATTGGGTAGCCGAGATCTCACCAGAGGAGTGGGTGCCACTGTTAAGTTGGATTTGTGGGTGGATTAATTGCTCCGGTTGGGTGTTGCTAGTCGCTACCGGTGGGAGCTTGGGAGGGCAAGTCATTGGGGGGCTTGTGGGGCTGATGCACCCGGTGTGTGTTCGAGGGCTTTGCTGGACGGGGGCCGGGGCTCCGGCTGACTGGTGGGATAGGATTACGAATTGTCGAATTTAGAGACCTTTTGGATATACTCTGCTTTCACGATTGCTTCGTTCCTAATCAACGTGTTTGGGAATAGGATTTTGCCGTTATTTACTAAAAGTGCTTGTTAGTACCCATTCTACCTTCAACTAAGCTCGCAGAGGGGCTAACCGGAAGCAGTTCTTTGGTCTATTTCTGGACTTGTTATCATCTCGGCAACACTGTTGATGGTGGCACCAGAATACCAACCCGCCGATTTCGTTTTCAAAAAGTTTGTCAATGAGACTGGCTGTAGGTTGATTGAATTGTGTTCCCTGGGGCGGTAATCCGCGATGCTAACCGAGGGTGTTTGCTAGGGCCTGATGGGGTTGCCTGGATGATGGGTGGGTCCCCTGAGGCATACCATATTCACGTGATTAATAAGGTGCAGGTTTCCTGCAAGGAGCACTGGCACTCACCGGATATGATGCTGTCGCTCACATGATTGAAGGTAATGACATCTCCGCAGAGCGTAAGCATAGATACGAGCTGATCGTCCTGTAGAGATTCCGAATCCGACCAAGGAAGGGCCGATACTCATGGTTTATGCTGTGATGATTGGTATGGTGACTGGATTCTCCTTTCTTACTGTACTGTTGTTTTGCATGGGAGATATTCGAGATGTAATTAGTGCTCCAGAGGGGTAAGGTCATGATTTCTTTGTGGTGCATATTCTGACAGAATTATAGACCATTATTATCGATCTTTTATCACGCTACAGGAAACAAAGCTCTTTCAGCGTGCCTTACAATGTGAGGAACGAGATGTCTTTCGCTATTTAACTATGCTAAATGAGGACAGCTTCCCGTTAGGCTGTCTCCTGTTTGCCTCTACGACACTTATGACAACCTCTTCCCGGATCCTCTACGCCTTTGCCCGAGACAAGGGTCTTCCGTTTTCAGCTACCTTTGCGACTATTCATCCAACATTACAAGTACCACTAAATTCTCTCCTCCTGACCACAATCCCAGTCCTGCTTCTTGGCAGCTTATACCTCATATCCACCACCGCCTTGAACGCAATATTTTCCACTGCCGTTATTTCGCTAGCTTTATCATATGGGTTCCCGGTTCTAATTAACGTCCTAACTGGCCGTAAGAGGCTCCCCGATGACCGAGACTTCAAGTTACCCGGTATCATAGGTTGGGTCTGTAATCTTGTGGGATTAGGTTTTGTGGGAGGGTGCACAGTGCTATTTGTCCTTCCGCCACGGCTTCCGGTGACTAGGGAAAACATGAATTATTCCTTTTTGGTATTTTTGATAATTATTGGGATATCCACTTTGGCCTATCATTTTGAAGGGAGGGGTGTATTTACTGGGCCGGTGACCGAGAGTCGTCACCGTCACCATCCTGTCGCGCAAGGGACCGCCGAAGCAGATGCGGAGGGCGGTTGGGGACCGGGAATGGCTATCCTGGCGTACGATGTTGAGGAGGAGGAGGAGGAGGAGGAGGAGGAGGAGGAAAGCGCCGTCACTGTTTGTCACCGAGATGTTGGAAGGTAAAGATGGTTTCTGGTTTTTTGTAGGGGTACGATTCCATCGTTTTGGTACTATGAGTACTAGTAACAGAGATTGGTGGTTTTGGGAGTTATGTTCGTGCCAGGGGGAGGGGGTCTTTTTTTGACATCAATTCAAGATACCCTGTTGTGATAGACTTGCTTGAGTTATGCGGTATCCTACCGTAGGGCCGCGCTCGATTATTAGAAAACCAGTTTTGTGCTCTAGCTGTACGTTCTTTATAGGGGCTGTTTGGCACGCCAATGTTTGTAAGGTAATACATTGTTAGCAGCAGATTGTAAGGGTTTTCGAACCGCATTTTCTATAATAAGGTATCATAATATGCCAGACCGCAGTTTGTAAGGTGCGCATTGCCGAACACCTGAAGGAGCTTATAACGCAAGAAATATCAGTGGCTACCCGAGCCCAGATCTTAAACCAGAGTGGAGACAACAATATTGCACTATCGTACAAACAGCCTAATAAACCCCGAGATATATTAGACCATCAACAATCCTCTTTGAAAATATCTCAAACCCTACATTACCACATTTTCAAACTGCATTTTATAAGGTTTGCAAATTCTGCCTTCCAAACAATGCGCTGCCAAACACTCCCAACCTTGTAAACTGCCTTTTGTAAGGAAAGCCTTTCAAACTATGGTTCATAGGGTACCACTTTACAAACGTTGGCGCTCCAAACAGCCCCTAATTCTCCTAGAACTCTATATCTTCGATCTACTTTCTCACATATCCCGAATCGCTCAGGGCTTGCTGGCTAGCCGTGGGTTAGAATTTACCTTCAATAGTGTCAGGCTTATTGATATATTAGTAGTACTGAAGGCATGACAACACCTGACCTACATTTGGAGAACTAGACCACTCCAGTGCCCCGGGGGTGGCTGAGCTGATCCCGCAACTTGCTCTGTAGTTGGACTCTAGGAGCGGGGGAGGATTTTTGCCTTGGTCTGTGCCGTAGCGCTCGTGGATCAAGCTATTATTGACACCAGTCGTGGCCTTGCTTTGGTTTATCGGTAGCTTATGTGGCTGGAATTTTGGGTCAAACGTAAGGATCGGGTGCTTGTACAGTACTGCTATTACCCTAGCCGAAAGGGACAGGCTCCTGCAGGCAATATTGGAGGTTTCATTAAGGGTTTTGTTGCGGGTCTGCCAGAAATTCATTTTCTGGAAGACTATGCAGGGGGGGGGGTAAGGCTTGGAGGAGCGAGCCCCACTGCTCGCAGCGATGCTGAAGTAATTTCCTAAGGTTCCCGCATCCCGCATACTGTGATGGTTTAACCAATACAAGCGTAATACAAGCGTGTTTGGATTAGCCCTCAAAGTCAGCATTCGTGTCAAGGCTAGGTTAGTCTGCGGTTATCCTTTTTTTGCAAACAATGCAGCTTGCAGTTGTAATAGGATGAAGAAACCTGTTGGTCGGAAAGTTCCTCACAGACGGACCCTGGCGGGTCAGCCTGGTCGTATTGTTCGGCCGCCCCATACGACGAATAACCTGCGTGCGCCTGGACAGCCTCCTGAATCCATTCAGTTAGACACTACGCTTTTCGATGCTATGGCCGAACGACGCAGGTCTCCAAGGCCACCCAAGAAGATGGCACGCAAGGGAACCCGTCGCACCGTCTCGCAGAATGACACAGTTAGAGAACTAGCTGAATTTCCGCTTGCACCTGACAAAGACAGAGAGGTGCTCGTGAGGAAGCGAGGCAGAACGGGCAAGAATCCTTTCGCGTTACTCAGGGCTCTCTGAAGGCGAATAATCTTTTTTCCTTTCTATTGCTTGGCTACCCAAGTACATGATGATCCCTGATCATCCATTTTTGTCCAAGCAGTCCGGTTGGTGGTTATGAGAGGAGAGGTTGCTAATGTGGTGTGCTTGCCTTCAGGTAGTATAGTGGAAGTATTTTTCAATATCGATATCGACACCTACTTGGCCATTTAAAAAGTCTCCGGACGCCCTGCACTTATCAATACCTATCTTGGCACAAAAGCGTCCTGAGACTTTTTAAATTGCCAAGTATATCCACGGGGGTCATAATTACGCGACCGGGGGTAGGTACCGAGCGTTGCAACGCATGTACCTCGACTCAAGACAATATGAAATGATAATAAACGACGGGTTGGGACAACCCATTGCCAATTGGGCAAAGGATGCGGGGGACAAGTTGAAGGACGGAGGAGTGTCTCGGAGGTCAGCGGAAAAAGGTATGGCCGACGGGTAGGTGAGTTCCTCGTAGGGGATTGGGTAACATTGCTCCGGCTTCTGAAAGTAGGTCGTGCAGCGATCGTTCAATAATCTGCCATTCCCTCGTGGATAGGCCAAATATATGACTAGGAGTGGTAGGCGCTCTACAGTTTGTGTAAGTAGTATTGTTGTGTAGTTGAGATGATGCCACAGGGCATATAGTTTGGGGCTTGGTACTGATCGGTGCCAGATGCCGTGGACGACGACTTAAGATCAGAGACCATCGCAAGTGCGATGAAGGAGCGTTCTGAGATGTAAGTGTTGCTCCTGGGCTCTTGGTTGGTGGGTTCACTGACGAAGGGCAGCCTAGAGTTTTCTATTAGCGACTTTACATATCGACGCAGTGCCAGGATGGGCTACCGGTAGTGGAGGACGAGGGAAGCTCGGTCAGGCAAAAAAACGCCCAAGTGATGCACCAGGTTTAACTAGTGCATGGCCCATCTCTTTCCCGTCTTAGAGCTAAGCCCTAACAACCACGTTAGATCATATAGCTCTGAGGATTGGAATATTTCATCCATAGCTGGAAGCACGGCAGGATGTAGAAAGTTTTGTGCATATTTTACAGACCTCGGTGTGATAGGTCGATGGTTTTCGCGTCCCTTACCGGGGCAAGGGAATTCCTGAGTGGGCTGTAGAGTGAGCAAACCGTTCGAGAGAGCCGTTGCCTAGTTATTAGGTATCAGGGGTGAGAGCGAATGGTAACGAGCATCATGGATTCCCGCGATGCTTGGACAACGCTGAGATTACCAGGGGTGGGGGTTTCTATTGCGGTGTACCGCAACATACGGATGCAGGCTATTCATGGAAGTCGGTGGCGTTGGGGACAACGTACTCGGGCAGCTAAATGTACTCTATTATCTAGGCGATACTACGCATTTCTTCATTGCCAGAGGAAAACTATTCACATCCGCCAACGCCGATAACATCATTACACACCTCATTAGCACTACCTCCCCATCCTAAGACTGAACCCAGCCCCAACAACTTCCTCTTCTCTCCCGCCAAACAACCCCCCTAGATCCCCCAAGTCCCCCAAGCTAGGCGCTTCCCCGCCCCTAACAGGCGCACTCGGACTATCCCTCCGCCGTCGCTTTTCTTGGCCGGCTTTACTGGGGAACGTCGGGAACATTTCCGCACTCTTCGGTCTGGGGTCCTCCTTAAAATAGGGGTGCTTCAGCACTTCCTCTGCCGTGATCCGCTGCGCGGGATCGAGCGTCAGCAGTCGGGACATTAGGTCGATGCCTAGGGAGGTTAGTAGGGGGAATTTCGTGCGGATCTTCGATTGAGGTGGGAGGTTCGATTTCGGGATTTTGAGAGACCTGGCGTTGGGGAGTTTGCGGAAGGTTGGCCAGCTTGTGTCTGTTGGGGTACCACAAAGGTCGAAGATCTGATTTTTGTTAGTTCTAACACATCTGGTAGGGAGGGAGAGCGAACCTTAGCTAGCTGCTCTACCTCGTTCTTCCCCCTTAATAATGGTTCCTTTAATAACAACTCTCCGAAGATACATCCGATACTCCACATATCCACTGCAGTCCCATATTCCTTCGCCCCTAGGAGTAATTCCGGCGATCGGTACCACAATGTAACAACCAATTGTGTCAGCGGCAGCATTGGATCACCGGTATACCGAGCAAGCCCAAAGTCCGCGACTTTAATCTGCCCACGATTATTCATGAGTAGATTAGAAGTCTTCAAATCGCGATGCACAATCCATCGGCTGTGCATCAGCGCTGTGGCAGATACAAGCTGTAGCATCAACGTCTTCACCTCAGATTGCAAGAACGGCTCCTGCATCTCCTCCGAGAGGGTTTTCAAATCGTGTTCTATGAAATCCATTACTATAAACACACTAGCATCGCAATCATTAGCCGAATCCCATGAAGTGAAATAAAATATAAAAAAAGATAAGAAATAGAAATGAAAAATACTCTTTTAACGTCCCCCCGACAACCACCTCTCGAAGGTTAACTACGTTCTCATGCCGCGCCGCCATAAGCGTCTGTATCTCGCGAAGACTAGTAATGGGAAACCCATCCGTCTCCCTCTCTAACTTCAACTTCTTTAACGCGACGATTTCGCCCGTGCGCGAGTCCCGTGCTCGGGATACAACGCCGTAAGAGCCCTCCTCGATGTGGTTCAGCTTCTCGTACCAGTCCACGTGCGCGCAGGGCGCTATCACCGGGGCGTTGAAGCGGAGGAGCTTTAACTTCCCTTCATCTTCATCTACAGCATAGGGCTCGTCGCTGCGGTCGAGTTTTCGCCGCTTGGATGCGGGCGGGGAGCCAGGCGCCGCACTGCTGCTGCCGGCGGGGGTGGCAGATGTGGATTGGAGTTGTTTTTGCTTTTGCTGGGATTTCAGGGCCTTGCGGGCGGCTTTTTCGGCTTTCAAACGCGCGAGTTCCGCGGCGGTGGTCTCGGTGTCCTCGTCCCAGCGGGATTTGGGCTTCGTGGACATTTGACGACGGCGGCAGGGTGGTAAGGGGAGCTCTGCGGGAGGTTGGTGGGGTGACGTGATGTTAAACTTGAAAGTCGTGTCGGGGTGCCAAGGGGGTAGGTTAATTAAGGCTGTAGCTGCAGACACATGTCCTAGAGCACCTCATGGCCTTGCCAAACTGATCGATTACATAAGCAATTACACGAGCTAGCCAGCTTATTTCTTTGAGAGGGATAGGTCTGCCTGCGATCGGGACGTAGGATTTTTAAATCGCCTCTATGATCATGTGCAATCCCGTTTAGCCCCCAATCTCTCTCGATAGCTCATGCGTGAGGACCTTCCCAGCCCAAGCTACGGTGGATGAATTGTGGACAAGTTTGATCTCGAATCCACAGTGGGCTCGAGTAAACAACCAATTTCCCATCAGTTCAGAAGGCAAGATGTTCAGAGAGAATGACACGGCTTCGACCCTGTCAGTCACTGGGTGTTGATACGGTACGGTACCTGCTGTATGGCTCTAAAGTTATCTGGCAGGTTAAGTTGGTGTGGAGGCTAGATGTAAATTATTCAGCGAATTGGCATATGAACAGCTAGTTTCTAGTCACCTAGTCTTGCGTGGGAGTGGAAGTCCCAGTACAGGAAGGCGGGGTACTCTTTAACAGTAGCGAGAAGTCCTACATCATAGCTGGATATCCCACGATACCTCACAAGTTTGTTTTCCTTGTCGTCTAGATATTCTCCTTATTTCGCACCCCCCTTTTTTCCTTCTGCGCTTCTCTTTATTTCTTTTCTCTCGGGGACTATTGACATAGACTATTAGTTATTTGCTTGACAATACTCAATACCAGTATAGGCAGTGCCCACAAGCGGCTAGTCCGGCATAGATTGTTTCTGAAGCTGGGCCAGCCGGACCACAAATACCTGTACATTTCCGAGTGATTGACAATGACTGCCCTGGTTTCACAGGGTTTTCAAGACCTGTGTATAATATTATATCAACACGGAATAGAGGCCCAGTGTACGCACAGTACCAATAGTCTCTGCGCCCACATAGCCATACCAGGATATTATATCACCTCCACCGCTATTTTCTATTTGTCTGCAGAGGTCAACGTGCCCAGAGGCGCAGACCCCGGCAGGTATCATACACCCAGATTCCCATCCGGACAGCTAGTCCCACACTATGACCAGGCCGAGAGAGAAAAAAAGGAAGCGCACCGAGGTGCTAAATCGTCAGGACGAAGAGCATCCGGGGAGCCACAGGGCAGGGGATGAGCTACAGGGGAAGATATTAATGAAGATAGAACTCCTGCTCACAATAGAAGTCCTCCCAACACCCCAATTCACAACAAACTCTAACCTCCCAACATACCGAAGCAGAATCCCCCCCCCCTCGGTATACCTTATA
>Ga0307510_10012186_pt1 | contig 10195 bp, 3 predicted proteins | sample 12_EM_MG_FD_207224 | JGI IMG/M metagenome (GOLD analysis project Ga0307510, IMG submission 207224) | Populus trichocarpa ectomycorrhiza microbial communities from riparian zone in the Pacific Northwest, United States - 12_EM | ecosystem: Host-associated > Plants > Roots > Unclassified | place...
AAGACATAACACTTTTCCTCTGTTCTTCAAGCTCTGCTAGTTGCGTTTTTAATAGCTGCTCTTGTTCTTCCATTTGCTTTCTAGAGAATGCTAGAGATTTTTGTGAAGAAATCAGTTCAGATCTCACATCTTCAAGAAGCTTATACACCCTTCCAAAATCCTCTAAAGCCTCATTAGTGTCTCTGACTTGTTTAGATGCTTCCTTTGCCAATTTGTTCAGTCCTTCCTGGATTAGTAACCATTCCCTTGTCCGATCCTCCAAATTGGACTCCACAACTTTTAACTTTTCTTCCTCAAATTTCCTCAGATTCGTAGAAACTTCCAGTTCTTCTTCTTTCTCTCGAATAAGCATTTGCAGTCCTTGAAGTTCGATTTCTTGTCGCTTCACAACCTCACTGGCTTGGTTCAGCAGTTGAGCCTTGTATTTCAGTTCAGAGTCAATCCTAGCAACTTCCTCACTTTTCTTCAGCAAATCAGTTTTCATTTTATCCATTTCATCTTCTTTGAGAGAAAGTGCAGAACATGCAGAAGCAATATCCTGTTCTTTCTCCTTGAGTTGAAGCTTTAATTCTTCAATCTCCCTGGCTTGAGAAGCTAGATTAAGATTTGCTTGCTTTAGCTCCCCTTCTAGTTTTTCATGCTTAGAAAAAGCAGCTGTAATTACATTTTCCCGTTTTTTCAACTCCTCCTTTGCCTGATTTAATCTGCTGTGTTCCAAGAAAACATTTCTTTCAGCATCTTGAAGTTCTTCTTCCTTCTTCTTCAAGGCTTTCAAAAGAGCAAGAAGATCAGATTCCAGAATTTCAAGATTAACCACTGGTTGAACATCCTCGGGAAGGCGAGAGCTCCTACTCATCTGTTCTTCGAGTTTCAGAGTCTGTGCAAACAATCTCTCAAGAAGAACCCTTGCAGGTTCAGTAGCCCCATTTTCATTGATGCTCGAATTCATGTTGTTTGAGATTGATTTGACAATCTGCAGTGAAGGGCTTTCTATTTTTGATGTTGTTATGAAAGCCAGTCTGTTCTGCTTCAAGTTGAACCTCGGTGAAAACTGCAGCAAAATAATTCACCATATCACATACTGTATAGGAATTGGATATTAATGACAATCAACAATTAATCAAGATAAATGAGCATTCTTTTTATGACATCTCTTTCCATTTTTGCCAGTATTTGGCTACAACTCAGCTAGAGATTTTGAGAAAAATTTAGAAATCACCTAAATTCGAAATTTTACTGCAGGCCACACACGAAAGCACTTACAAAATAAGACAAGAGAATGGGCGGGGGGCTGTTATACTTGGAATTCATACAACGAATTTCACCCAAAAATATATATATATAGAGTTTACAATTACCATGCTTCAATATCAATTTCCCCAATGTAACCAAATTGAAGCATGCACTGAGATTCCACATTCTCTAATCTCCATCTTTTCCTTGAATTCTTTTCCCAACTTACACACACACAAACACACAAAAGAATACTTCAATCTCCAGACCCGAATTATAAGTTCACCATCTTTAAGTCCCAAAATAAAATTCTTGATTCATTTACAGAAAGCACCAAGATTTCTTGGTAAATTTTTTTTTTAATATCACATTGGCATGAGCCTAATGCATGTGAAGAACAAATTCTTCTGAAATTCATATACCGCTCTCTACCAAGATTTAGCATGCACTAACCCATCTCTCCAATTTGTCAATAGATGCCTAAAGAAAACAATAACCAATACACAACCCCTCAGTTTCCCCAATAATTTAGGAATCAACATGCACAAAAAAAAGTAAACCAACAAACAACACTTGCAAAAAGAAAAAGAAAACAAAAGCAAGCTCATTCTTGAGATACAAATAGAGAAAGGGAGAAACCTTGGAGGAATGGAGAGAAGATTCGACTGGTAGATAACAGCGAAGGGCAACTGAAAACCCCATTTGACAAGGCCACGATGCTCTCTGTCTATCTACCTAGCTGCCATTAAATCACTAATCAATAAACCATCAAGAATCTATCCAGTACTCTCACAAGAAAACAAAACAGCTAGTAAATCTTACTGATCAAGACTCAAGATTTGGCAGGCTTGAGAGTCATGAAGTGAAGGAGAAGAATCATCTGGGACCATGGATTCTTTCTTCGGAGGGAAATGAAACGACCGAGACAACACGAAAGGGAGAAAATAAAGAGGGAGGGTCACATTAACATGAAGCACAAGCTTCACCGTTATTTGGCCTTTTTTGGTTGAAGGGCTTTATCAAGGTGAAGTGAAGGCATTGGATAAGGAAAACATTATCTTACGTGGAGTGCTAGGGTTGGGCTTATTTGTTCGAGTTTAAAGATATTCTCGTATCAACTTTCAACACCGATACTATAAAGCCCTTTGATATCTTTGATATTTTAATGATTTTTGTTTTTTTCCCAACTACATATAAAAATAATAATTTGGTTAGTTAGATGTTCTTTTCACTGTTCTGATAATTCCATTTTAAATTTTAATTTTATGGAAGCTATATATATATATCACATAATAATTTTAATCAAATCTATATTTTTTAAATCCACAACTAAAAATGTATTTTTTTTTTTAGCAAAAACTAACACAATTACAAGCACACACTAAATACTTGTTTATTTATATGTTTATTTGCGTTTCAAGCAAAAAACACATTAATTTTTTTATATGTTTTGCTTGAATTATAGTTTTTCTCGCATAAACAAACTAATTATAAGCTTCTTATAATCGTGTTTCAAATATATTATTTACAATTAATTTATTATATTAAAAAAATATTTTATTGTGACATATATAGAATTCAAACCTTGAATGGTAATGCGAAAACAAGTTGAATTATCAACTGAATTAAACTCTTAGAAATTTAAAATGGTTACCGATGATTTCATTCTTAGGTCCATTATTTTGTTTATTGTAACGTAGCCTTGCGCTCCATTATAAAAAGAAGAAGATGAAGAAAAGAACAAAGAAGTACGGCAGGCAAGAACTTCACCATTGTTGGGCCCATTCGAGCTGGTCCACGAGTGACTGGTTAAGGGCTTTGTCTGTTTGGGAAGTGGTAAATGAAGGCTTCGGATAAGGAAAGCAACAGCCTTCCAGAGGCCAAATCCTTTGATTTTAGACCACCCTTTTGTTTGCACGTTGCATAATAATTGTCCACCCTCCTTTGTTTTTGTCATTTTATTAAAAAAATTAATGTTAAATTAATGTTTTTTTAGTGTTTTTTATGATTTTAATGTCAAAGATAAAAAAAATTTAAAAAATTATTTTAATGTATTTCCAAATAAAAGACATCATACACCACAATATCAAAAACCTATCAAAAATCTTTAATTTTTTAGAAAAAATCAACTTAATCATCAGATAATTTAATCATTTTTACACTTACCCTAAATGATTTTAAAAATTATAATTTATTGCCGTATAACAGTTTACATCATAAATCATATCATAAATTATTTTATAGTTTAGCTTGTTTTATACTCACCAAAAATGTGAATTATAATTTTAAAAAACATAGAGGGTAAGTGTAAAAATAACTAAACTATAGAATAGCTAGGGTGATTTTTTATTTTTGAAAAAGAAAATGATGAAGAGCTATTCATCCAAAAATAAGATATTTAGACATATAATCCTATTGATTATTTTTTTGGACAAGACCTGAACCCAAGTCTATTGGGAGGCAAACGTTTGCCGCTGAACTTGCTCCTTAGGCTGCTTCAGATATGTAAGGACCAAATTAAAAGGAAAAATTAAAATGGATATTAACTGGTTTAATTGGTAAAATTCATGGCCTTTTCGATAAATTGCACGTGACTCTCTTCGCTTTAGCTCGTGTGGATGACACAACATGCTTTATACTTTTCGTGAGAGAAGATCAAGTGGTGATTATGACTTCACTTTCCACTAACAAATAGTGGATTACCCACACGATTGTTTGTAATTAAAAAGAAGTGGATATGAATTCTCAAATAAACAAATTATACTAAAATATAATTTCACACAGTATAATGAAGGTTGAATGAAGATGGAGGAGGTGATTGGTGAACTTGTAGTTCGTAAAAAATCTTTCGATATTAGCTGCTACATCTCGAGCTGCATTTTTCTTCTTACTGCTGCATTAACTTCCAAAGATAGGATTTATTTTATTGTTTTAACTGGATTTGGTCTCACCTTATCTTATTTCGCTGACATCTACTTCAATCCCATGCGGTCTTTTGCAGCAGCTGATTAAGGTTGTACTAAAGTGATCGACTTCCTGGGAACTATATATGGATTTCTGGTCTTGTTGAGGGTACTGTTGATTGTTGGATATCATGTAATCATTGAGCCCTTCAAAAAAAAAAAAAAAAACAGGCAGTGGCTTCTGTCATAAGAGATTGATTGATGTCAGAGAAGGATTGTTTATGGTTTAGTTGCATGCAGTCAGTAAATGTTTAGTTTGTTTTTTATTTTTGTTAAGTAATAAAAGTTAATTTCTGTTTAAATTATACAAATTAATATTGATTCTTTAATGTGTTTCTTGTTATTGAACCTGGCGAGGTTTGTTTTGGCCTGTTCTGATGGTTGTTTTGGCCTGTTCTGATACTATAGAATCATCACCACAGAGATGCTTCTTTTCAGATTTTCAAGAGCCGTTTTTCATGAAAACAAGCCTTGCAAATCAAAGCTGCTCACCATAATTTTTCTAAGGTAAGGAGCAGCACTGCTGTCCATGCCAGATATATATATCAACTGTCAGAAAAAAGAGGCTTCTTATTGAGAACCTCACAATGATCTCCAATCTGTATTGAATCGATTGAGAAAGGAAAAGGTGATGAAAAAATAAAACCTATTACAAACCCTAAGAAACTGCAGGATTGCAGATTTACTAGATCAAATTGGATTAACTTTGTGTTTGATTTAATTTTACATTAACTCGGCTCACTCAAAAAATGGGTTGGTTGGATTTTGAAATGTTTCTCGGGTCGGGCCGGATTTAATACATACAAAGAATGCAATCAACACACGAAATTTTGTTGGAATTTAGAAATTTAAGTGCTCTAGCATATTTTGAATGTATTACGACAGTCCAGATACAACTTCGATTCTATTTAAATACAGATTACAATTCTACTTGGAAGGTCATTATTGCTAGGTAGGCTACAGCCATTTTGTAGCCCCTGGAGGGCCATGCTCGCCTTTCAACCCTCCTTAGCATGCTTTTGATGGAAAAGCAATTTCATTCATAATTTTTACTAAATACATATTAATTTTAGATAAAACAACTGCACAAAAAATAATTTTTTCAAAATCACTTTCATCCATAATAGTTTACCAAACACACTCCTGACAAATACATCGAAAAAGAACTTGGTTGAGGAGATTTTTACACCTTTTTTTTGTGATAAACTTGCACCTAAGACAAGTAGAGTCACGGTTTCATGATGGCCTGCCCTTGATGCCCTTTTCTTGTAGGTACTTTAGGCGATTGATTTAGCTTGCGTTGCGTGGAAGGAAGGGTGCCACCCACAATAAACCTCCCTTGTCATTATCCTGCTTTGGTTTAAGCGTAAGGGCCTTCAAATTCCTTAATTAGTGATTGAAGGGCTCGACTTGATCGTCGATAATGTCCACTTTTAGCTTAGAATAAATCATCCAAGAAATAATTTCATATGATGGTGGTTTGTATTAGAGGTCAATCTCTCTTGCATGGACTCCACTCATCTCATCTCTTGTATGTAATATTTTTTTTATTTTTTCAGTGTTCAAGAACAGATGACAAAAGGGGGTAGCGATATGCCCGACTTTCTTCTATTTTTGCTTCAGATTGGTTTGTGTTTGGATTGGATTTAATCCTTGTTGGGTTTGAGACTGAGTCGAGCCTTTTATTCCTGTGTGATCATAAAAATTACAATACAATATATAGAAATAAAATCAATTATTTAACGTTTGGGACAATTTTGTGATAGGAGGGAAGAAATGAATTGGGAGAAGGAGAAATGAATGAAATTTAATAAATATTAAAAACTATTTATTTATTTTCTAAGCAAGATGAAAAGGTACTAGACTATTTCACAATTTTTCTAAAATCTTAAGATAATAAGCTAATATCAAGAACTTATAATGCCTTTTCTTTTCTCTCCATTTGAATTTTGTCTTAAGGTTAAAATGCTATTGACTTCCATTCCTCTTTCTATCCTAAGTCTATTTATCTCAAATTTTACAATATACATTCTATTTTGATAGGATCAAATTGCTATCCTAGCGGCACCGCATAACAATAGCCAATAATTAAATTCATAATTTTTAAACTTGATCTAGCTAGGAGTTGATACAGGCAAATCTCAGATCACGAGTCAGTGAATTGACCTGAATTGACTCAGCAAACTCAATTTTATTTATTTTATAAAAAAATAAAAATCACATCAATTTTAAAAAAAATAAAAAAATTAAAAAAATTAATAGGTTTTGACCGTATTTTTTTGCAAATCAACTTAAATTTTTGATTGGATTATATCAGGTTAATTATCTTTTTATTTTTATTAAAACTCAGCTAGTTGTAGATCTCCAAACTCATGGATCATAGATTAACTTGGAGGTCCAATCAGGTTTTAAAACAATAGATAAATTAAATAAATGAGATAAGCATAAACACACTAGATTTAGACCGCATGGATGGCCAACACATTCAGGAAAATAAGCAATAAATGGGCCAAGGTGTCATGAATATTCCACCTTCGTTGAAATCTAAACTGAGACTTTTTTCTCTCAGCCTCAAAGTCCATAATTGCATCTGCTAATCAACACGCATGCAAGAAAATCCACCAATATTTAGTAGTCATATCTAAATCCTCTTCGATGTTCCAAGTCTTGATAGAGAGGCTGCCTTAATCATGTATCAAATTATGAGAAGTGGAATTTCTGTATCGCAATATGAATAGTTCGTCTTCAGTTTTGATGCGAAGATAACTCTGATATGAACTTAATCATGATGCGAAAAAAGTAGTCTAAAAATAGAAAATACTGTATGTGCGACTAAAAATCATGTTGAAATCTCACACGAACTTGTAAATAGACAGTGGATTGTGGATTTCCCATGTATTAATTTCTGTTTTTTCTTTATCGGTTTTATTAATTACTAGATTATCAAAATTATTAAATTCATTTCATTTTGATCCATCTAATCCAAGACATGAATTGTAAATTAAATAAATTAACTTGGATCAAAATAACTTTATTTCAATAATTAAAATGATGTTGTTTTAATTGTTTTAAAAAATTTAAATCTAATTCTAACCGAATCTTTAATGTTCATTATATCATTAGTTGACCCACTTGGAATATAAATTAGATAAAATAACTTGATTCAATTTAAAATAATTTAATATTAAACCGAATCTCCGAGGTCGATTACAAGTCGCTAGGTCATTTGATTTTATCAGATTTAATTTCCACTTTACTATTGTAAAACCTAGCTTAGATTAGGTTTGGATGCCGAGTTAACCTACTGGATATTGTTTGACAACACTGATCTTCAGCCTTGACAGCGCTGCATTTGAGTCTTAGGCTACCCCTAGTTTTGAAGCTTGACAGTCTTCTCTATCAAATCAAAGGGAGGTACAATCGAATGTCCCAATTGAAAAAAATTAATCACAGGATTGATGGATGATCCAAGGCCGATGCCGCCCATTTCTTACAACAGAAATTCGTTTTATACTGATAACCTATGCCTTCTTAACCAATGTACTGATCTCTGTCTTGTCATAAGGAAAAAAGAAGAAAAAAAAAGGGTTAAAAAAAGCAACAGTCCCTCACTCTTATCGCTTAAATAAACAAATGGTGACCTAATAAACTAATTATCTCTCCCCCCGAAGACTTCATCATTAACAAATCTAATATAATATGAGCAGTGGATAAAGAGAAATAATTAGTGAAAATAACATCCAAAGTACCTGTCTGGTGATCATAAGCTGTAAAGTGAAGGATAAAGTTGTAGTTGAGGTTAGGTTTGAGCAAGATGTGACCATGTACAGATGCTATCAATGATAACACGACAGTACGAGGTCCATGGGCGCCAATAAAAAAGAAAAGAAAAGAAAAGAAAAAAAATACCATCGCTCCTTTTCTACTTGGGTCCCAATTGCAGAAAGATTTAGGGTTTTATCTCCCCCGCCTCTGTCCAAAAACCTTCCATTTAAAAAAGAAGAGATGAAGATATGGTCTCCTGTATCTTGTATAATTTTCGTAATGCTAATGATTCTAGAGTTGTCTTTTGATCAAATAAATAAAAAACAACCAGTGGTTCTTCACTTGCGGCTCCAATACGTTTGAAATGGCAACGTTATCTTGATCGAGCTTCATGGCTGGAAAATCTTGGATCTTCCATGTGTGAATTGCTCCTACAATATCAACAAATTAGGAACATCTTAGATTTTCTTCGATCTTCCCAGCTTATTTATTTATTTATATATTGGTTATTTGCCTTCAATTTCAGCTGGGATAGATCCAAACTAATGCCTTAGTTTCTCATACAATCAGGTTTCATTTGATCCCATCTAAATAGATATTTTGAGTTTCAATTTTAATTAAGGTGTGATGGAGTGTTTTCAAATGCATTAAGTATTGCATACTTGATGTGTATGTTTTCGAGGATTTGAAATCATCTACTTGTCTTTTATTTATTTTTATTTTTAACCCAAATTAAGTAATCCTTGTTATTAAAAAAGTTTTTTAAAAACAAAAATTCCTTGTTGTTTTTAAGCCATGGTTATAGGCAATATATATCTCATTGCATTATTATATTATAATCTTGATGTCTACTAATTATTATATTAAATTAGTGAGAATTTCATATAAAAAAAATATATTCATAAGGTTTCTTTAATGGAAAGTTGCCAGTGAACTCATAAGTAATAAAATAAATAATTATTACTATTAGAAAATAACATGGTTTGATGAGAAAATATTCGATTTATTCATACTAAACCATTCAAACTCTATGCCCATTATAAAATAAAATTAGTAATAATGAAATTCACTTCACTAACAAAACAAATTGTTTTCGTTAGGTTTTGTATATTATAAAATAATATAAACCGTATCTTGAAATCTCATCTAACAATTTAAGATTTTTGATTGAGAACATGGTTGTTAAAATCACGATTTAACTCGTAAAATTATATAAATTTACGAGTTAATATATGTTGTCGTGTTAAATCGGCTTAAAAACTCGTAAAATGACAAAATCGTATTAAAATCATGAAACCAGATGAAATCGTGTAAAATCACGATTTTAAATCCGGTTTCACTAGTTTATAAGGAATATATTATATACTGTGCAGTTGCTGCACGACTGCACCAAAAGGTAAAAAAACATTCTCTTTCTCAAAGTGCCTAACTGCTTGCCTCCTTTCTCAAAGTGCCTCCAGTTCCAGCGTTCCAAAATCCAAACTTTCAAATTCAAAACAAAGTAACAAACCATCTCTGCGATCTGCCTCTCTTTCACATTCAGAGTTCAACCCTTCTTTTTTTTAACTATTCTCCAAAATCTAAATCTCCACTGACTTGTACTCCTGGAAGCAAATCAATCAATCTGGGTGGCAAAGAATTGTATCTGCAAATTACAACCTACCGGTGAGTGATCTGCGATCTGCAACTTTGAAGTTTTTTTCGTTGCTAGGTCATGTGGTTATGTTGTGCTGCAATTTTTTTGTATATTCTTGCATATGAACACTACACAGATTATATATATTTATAAGTTATGGGAGTGATGGATGTAGCCTGTAGGCTTATGATTGAGAATTATAAGTTTTTTCTTTATGGCTTTATGCACGGGAAAGAGATTAAAGTAGTTCTTTGGTTTGGAAAAATGAATAGGAAGAATAGGTGGGCTTCGTTTTTAAACTTGTTTAGAAAGTGTTAGGCAAAAATTACTCTCTGATGTTGAAATTCTTTATAATGAATTGACAATCAAAATTCTGTCTTGAAGCAATAATCTAATCAAAATCAAAACACCTCACAGTGAAAAAACCTCATCAAAGAATAAAAGAAATTGAACAAAAGGGTACCTCTAAAATAAGTGGTGTGGAAGCGATAAGCTCGATGGTGGTTAAGGGAAGGGTCGAACTAGGTTTTATAGTACTTGCATGTTATGAGAGTTTTGTTGTTATTCTGGTTTATGGGGCAATGAGTTATCGACAATC
>Ga0307510_10012187_pt1 | contig 10195 bp, 9 predicted proteins | sample 12_EM_MG_FD_207224 | JGI IMG/M metagenome (GOLD analysis project Ga0307510, IMG submission 207224) | Populus trichocarpa ectomycorrhiza microbial communities from riparian zone in the Pacific Northwest, United States - 12_EM | ecosystem: Host-associated > Plants > Roots > Unclassified | place...
TCCCTCCTCCTCCAACTCCTCCCCCCCTCCAACCCCTCCAACCTCTCTGCTGGCTCCTTCTCCTTCTCCTGGTCCTGTTGACGATGACGATGATCCTACTTTTGATGATGATGCTATGCCTACTCTACCCAATTCCACCTTTTTTCCCTTGAAGATGATTGCAAATTTTTGCTTTTGGCTGAACCTGCGCCTAATTCCAATGTGGGCTGTAACCGCTGAAAAAAAATTTCTCCGTCTGCGCTCACCCTGTGCAGAATGGTAGCACTCCCTCCCCTTCCTGGGGCTTGATTGCTACACTGTAGGATAGGGCTCCCCGTGTCCAAGCTTCTAACCCTTTTCCCTTCCCCCACGTGTCTCTCACTCTCGTCCAATACTATCCCCCCCACTTTGATACCTCTACAGCCTTTCCCTCGAGCCTTCAAGCATAGAAACCCCCCACGGATCCCCACTCCTTCTGCTGTTGCCTCGTCTGTAAAAAAAATGTCGTTTTCGCCAGAGGTAGACAATATCTATTCTCGCACAAACTTGATACACATGCATCCCACGCCCTTCATGTCCAACTTACCTCTTTATCGCTCATCACTGACAACTGAACTCAGCGTCGGCCATTTGTTCCGTAGCCTACACCGGGGAGCTTGATTACCCTAGCCATACTCAGTCTAAGGCTCCCGGCCATAAGGATATGCAACAGTTTCGCCCAGCTGTTTGCTACTAAATATTCCTGCTAATGTCATACAGCAGTTGGTGAAAAAACAGGGCTGTGGAAAGGAATGATTCAGTCTCCAGGTTTGTCAAATTCATTCCCTCAGTCACACATTTTTTATCCCTGATCTATTGGAGCGCTACAGCTAACCGTAGTGGTGGTATCCAAAGCCGAAGACGTACGACAACAGAGGTTGCAGGATGGTAAGGGAGTGGAGGCGGAGTTGGCACTTGCCGTACCGGTATGGGTCCGACTGCAACGATAACTTTACGGGGAAAAGGCCATGGGCGCAGGCGAGCTCCTGCAGACTCCCGCCGAAGATCCCGCAACAGTGAGTTTGCACCAGGCTCCTTTACTCCTTTATTTTTATTTTTAACCATCCTCTACCTTATTACAGTCGTGATATCTGCTCCCTTATCCCCTAATTACATCTGGGCTCTAATCGGCGTGATCAAATGGGGCCCTATGGCTACAGGTCAATTCGTTCTGCTGGGTTTGTAGCTGTGCCTGATTAATTGGATACATGTGTTGGTATCTCGTTATCTCACTCGATTTTAAAGAAAGTGCATCGTTTCACGACCGACCACCCCCTATCGGTCATAGGGCGTCATTCGGACACGCAATGTCCATAGATTTCGATTACTTGATCGGCGTTCCTAATCTCGACGACACTTTTGATCGTGGGGCTTTCCCCCTGGAAGATATCAGAGAAACCTCCGAGAGAGTCAGCTCGCCCTCCCAAACACTACAAAACATATTGGACCGCTTGCCGACGCCTAACTTGAATTTCCACCCCTCCATACAGGGTATAGCTCGGACCGGAGCCGGCCGTTCAGGTTGCGCTTGCAGCTCTCACGGTGACACGACACCCAACCGAGCGAAACAAAGACAGCCAATCATAGTCTTGGCACACCCGAAGTGCCGGCGGCCTGGCCAAGACATTTGTTCGCCCGGTGCCCCACCAGCTCCTAGAACATCCCGCCATCTTCCATTCCGGAATCACTATGGGCGTCGTCTGTCTCCGCTATATGTTGATAGAGCTGTGATAATTGGAGATATACATGGAACACGTCTGGACGGTGCCCGAACGGGATGCGTAGCTATTGACGCTGCTGGCATTGAAGGTAACTTATGGTTTTCTAAGATTTATCCTATGTTTCACAATTTAATTATTGCAACTCTCATTCTCGCACAAGGCTATCTTTATGAATGTCGCTAGTGAACTCACTGATGCACTGATGGGGCCACTCACTCCATGGGTGAGAATCGAACTCTCTGCTGGAAGGTGAAACCTTCACGTTTGTTTCTCCAATTTCGATTTGACCTTCCGCTCGATGTCGACCCTGGCCCCCCATTCGGTCAGGGATAGGATAAGATGTGTTACTCATGGGAAACATTCACAATATTTAATGATTTCTACGGTAAACGGAATAACAGGCCATTAACACATGTGTTTATAGTATCGTCGTGGCTACCGCAACCGATATCAAAACGACCATTCGTTGTTGTAGGGATACCCGTGCGATATCGGTCCTGGACCCTGAGAAGACTTTATTGCCGGTACCTCTAGAGGTGCCACCCTGGCCAAAGAAGAGCACGCATTAAGATAGGGAGACTGCGATGCATTGAAAGTTACAGCTGGACTATTCCGGGCTGTATGGGACATTGGGACTGCTGCCTGTGCAGACGCTAGCATTGTCGGTAATACCGGTACGCGACGAAGGGGTTATCAAATATGGTTGAGGCTGGGGAGACATATTGGCATCCAGAACGGCTGGTCCCTGCATCCGTTGGAGCCGTGCTTTTTATAGATCTTGGCACTGACTGGGTTAATCTAGAGCGGGCCCTGGCTGAGAGCAAGTCCGCAGTCATATCCTGGTGCGAGATTGGACTGGAAGAAAGACCCTGGCCTATTTGGGGCCGAATGTTGGAACCCGATAGGAGGGAATCAATGGAAGCCAACTTGGGGCTGTCACCTGTGAGATCGGTATCTCTAGGGATCGATTGTCAGTCAAAGTGCGCCGATTTTTCGGAGTCAAATACTTTTTGGACATCGCAGTTTGCACACATGCAGCGTTTGTACTCCGTCATTTGTTTGTCATGCACGTCAACACTCCGGTACCAACGCTCTGTTTCACGTATCCAGGGGCACCTTCCGGGTCTAGCTTCCTCTAACGATAACCTGCATGGTTTGCGAAATACTTCCCGATCTGTCCATTCTTTAGAATGTCCTGACAGCCAAGCCTACTCACGCTTATGCAGAACCCGTCCGGCACCATGCCAAACCATTCGCCACAAGTCGCCTCGGCCTTCTTAGAACGCCAGGGAAAAAAGAGCGAACATTCGATCGGAGACCAAGCCTTTGCTACACCTCGACAACATTTTTCAATTCCTGAGAGGAAAGGGTCTCGCCTCTCGGCACAGGACTGAGAGGTCCATGTCAAATTGCAGTAGTACTCCCGTGGCGCTGATCCGGAAGGCCGATGGTAACGAGCACTAGTCGGGTGTCTAGTGTCTAGGGTCCAACACAACTCATTTGGGAAGTGCCCTGGGTTTAACGGGTCACGTTGACTTGACACTGCTGTCTCAATCTTCGGCCCTGGTGATCCTTAGGCGGCGGGGTCTAGCCCTAATGAGTAAGAACAGGTTTAGAGCGAATAGTAATGGTAGCATAGGATTGCCGAGAGAATGAGGTCTGGCATCTCTACATACTCTGGGGCCGGTCATCATAAACGGAAAGCTCCAAGAAGCAACATTCGCAACGAGCCTAAGAGGCGGGGTACTAGTGGCACATTGATCAGTAGCTTGATATGGTGAACTTCTGGCGGGGTTCCTCCCTCAGGGATTGAACAGCCCAGGGCGGTGCTGGAGAGTTGGATATGGTGGGGTTTTACGTTTTCTGACTAGGGCAATTTTGATAAAGGTTTTTTTTGTTCTATTCTTCTGTAGGGGCGGCAGGTCATCTCAACGATATTTCATTCCTTACTATATTAACCGCTAGTACAGGGTGTCTTGATAATAGACAATAAGAGCTGCTAAATATTGCTCTATGCGCCGCCTCCGGTAGGTTAAGTTCGAGTGCTTTATTTAATAGCATTCGATCGGTAAAGGGGATAGAAGGAGGAAAAGGGAATAAGCTAAATCTAGACTAAATGATGCAAGCGGGGGTGGCCAAGAAATGAACGGTCAAACGGCGTGCGGTTTGATTATGAAATATACTCGTAGCACTTAGCCCTTTATTATTGTTATTATCGGCACAGTTCTATATTATATCCCACAGTGCACTCGGCTGGCACTTGTCCAGTACCATAACTATCACGGCGATTCAGACAAAAAAAAAACACCCCTCTCACGAATTGACGTGTACATTATTTATCCAGTTCAAGATTACTATGCCATACAGCATTTCCCCCCATTTCAACAGAACCCCTTCCATCGTACCATCACAGCGCACCACAACAGCACCCTCCCCCGCCTTCCCCATCCTCTGGTACTGGTCGAAAAAAGGGTGGGAACTGGTTAAAAGTGAAAAGCCCAGTTTTGCCTTCTCCAACCAAGACTTCTGTAGGTACCGTAACCTTGCCGGGACACTTCCTCCGTTCCATTGCTCGGAAAAATTCTCCGCACGCGGAGGATGTAACAAGTTGGAGGAGCTCCTCCATCATCAGCCAGCCATACAAATTATACCAACCCTGTAACGGCTTCTTTTTCCATCACTTTTTTTCTTTCCGCACCGCGCAGGGCAGCACCACTGAAGGTGGGAGGCCGGCGGGGCGGTGGGGGATTGGCCGAGGCTTTGGTGTCGGTGGGATTTTGGAGTCGGTGGTTTGCCGCGGGGGGATGGAAGTTAATTTGGGTTACCGTACCCAGAGATGGGGCTTTTGGTGATAGTGCATTGACAGGGGGGGAAGGGCTCGTATTATTTTGAATGATAGGATTATGATAGCTAACATCGTTAAGTTAGCTTAGGCACTGTAGAGTGCCGATACGAATAGATGGGTTTTCGATGGGAATTCTCTGTACTCGGGTGATATGGCCCTTGGTGTGGTTTAGAACCACTCTCGTCCTCGCTGGGGTTAACATTATCCCTCCCTCCCTCTGCGAACTTTCATAAAACCATAACAGCCTAACGGAAATTCCCGAACCACAACATCTCACTCGAAGCCCATCTCCTCCATAAGGGCAAGGCAAAGGAAATCTGCACATAGCGGTTCCTGCGGGGAGGAAAAGCGCAAAACGGTGGATCACGGGACGGGATGTGGATTTTTTCTTCTTTTTTCTCCTCTTCATGCTTCCGGCGGGTATAATATTCCATACAGGACCGCTGGTATCGCGCCATACTACCTCTGTAGTGCCGGTAACTCACACTACCTTGGAACTCGCACGCGGTGGATAGAACGTAGGGTTTTATGACTTTTCTCACCCGCCCTCTATGTGCAGTACTGTGCGTGCAGTCTGCGCACAGCGTGTGCTAGCACATAATCTTGTCTGTTGTCGGCAAGTTACCATGTTGGAGAAAGACCGTACGATTCGGGCGTTAAGTACCGTACTGTCCTGTAGAAGTACGGTACTAGTACTTGAGCACACCGTTTCACCTCACCTTCTCTTTCTCTCGGATCCCTCCGAGGCGTTTGTGTCGCAGTGCATCGCGTTGCATACGTGCACCGAGATCTTGTGGTGGTAACTTTTGGGGACCCCGTGGAATTACAGCACTTTTACCAACCCATGCTTAGAGGAAGATTCTGGGCATGCAGTTCGAGTACGGCAAATAGTTTGTGATGGTAAGGGACATGCCTACAAGCCAAGGTAGGCGTGCAAGAGTGGAAGAGGGGGATAGAAAAGGGAAGGAGGGGGCGATGGGTAGGATTCGAAACCTGTTGAGAAATTATCGCGTGTGCGCGTACTGACAGGTCAAATTAATTCGCTTCGCGGAGCAGATTTTATGGAGGAGTGTAATTTCGTTCCCACTTAAGTCCGCGGGGAATCGCAGCGTCGCTATTCTATGGCTTGTAGGGGTGGAGCTTCCCGAAGTTTGGATTAGGAGAGGGGCTGGGCTTTGCGCGAGCGCGTGGCTTGATAAGGCGCCGAGTGATCGTCGGTGGAGTGTGGTCAGTGCTGACGTATGGGCGGGGGGGAATGTTGGCGGAGGAGCGGCAGGAGGAGACCTTTCAAATGGGGCGAATTGCATGAAAGACAGAGGGAGGATCTTAGGGATTGTGTGTCCTGAAGAAGGTATTAATTTCCATCCTGCCGAATCTATGGGGGTGGTTTTCTTTTGTTCTTCTTTCCATGCGACAGTCGCTCATCATTGCTCACCCGGAAGCTATCCTGCTTTGGCATCCCATATCGTTGAATGCGAAAAGTATGAACACCACTGGGCTCAAGGGATGCATGATCCGACCCCTGATCCTGGTCACCAAAACACTTCGGCTCTGGTAATCCCTGCTCACCGACAGGCTTCCCGGAGGTGCTCGAAGGTTTAAGTCGCTGTTGGGACAAAGACTCGCCTCAATGGAGAAGTTACACCGATGCGAGTAAATTGGACGCCTATATGTGGCCTTATCTTATCGATTAGAAGTTTAAAATGTCCATTATATCCACAGAACGTGCTTGGAACCGAGTACTTGTCGTTCCTAGATATTACATCAGCAGGGCATTGATCACCTGATCTACAGTTATTAAAGCGAAGGATCTGATCATGAATATCACTCGATCAATGATTCTGCATGGACATGAACACCTTCACGCACTGAGGTGATGGTGCGGAAGAGCGGGATCAGGAGTTGCCCTCTTGGGACTAAGGGAAGAGATATGGGGTCTTGTGCAAGAACCGTAGCAGGTAGTATCATACCGGTGGGCGGAAGTAACTAACTTATGTGGGGTTTGATAGGTAGGGATGGTCGACGGGTAGACGGATTTGGCGACGAAAGCAACGAAAAACCGGTATCGGGGCCAAGTGTTTCGGTGGTGGCGATGGGTTGTATATAAAAAATTTCTCACCGGCCACATTATCCGTCCTGAGGGGTATCCTCCTGAACGGAGTATTCAACAATGCCAAGCCTGGTTTCATACTCTTTTCGCCGACGAGAGACCGTCTACTGAAATCGATAGCTTCTCTTCCCCTGCGCTTGGTATCGTTTGGGGTGCTGTTAAAGACTGGTGGGCGATACCACATTCGGTGGTAGTGTGTCCATCTCGGAGCCCGGCAGCTGCGATAGGTGGGTTCTCGAACGTACTCCCAGTATTTAGTCAAACCTCCCGTTTGGCTCGGATAGCCGGCTTTGCAGTACCATATTCTTCTCCCGGAGCCAGCCCTAGGAATTTTAGGATCTTACTTTAGTTTCGACAAGTTGTATTATTCGCCCTGGGGGCTGACCTGACCGGTATAACACAGTGAGGGCCTTGGGCTCTGGGAGCTAAACACCGAGTGTCCTCTATCTTTACTCATTTGAAGTGAAGATCGTGAATACTTGTGAGCATTCTGCTCTGCTAGTCCCGGGTTCCTGCGATTTCGATGTGACATCGAATGAGCTGCTAGATATCCGTTTCAATTGTGGGTCCGCGGATTAGTAACGCTCCTCCTCGGGCGTATAAGTTGGTTTGGCCTTCCTAGGCCCCACTTTGTTCTGTCCCTCTAAGGGACTTTATTTCCTATTAGGAGGTAAGCTAATTATCGGTATTTTGACCAGCGACCAATCCAGGTAGAGCAACTCACGGGCGCCTCTCCTGCTAAATCTCACTCTAACGTTCGTCGGAAGTCGGAACAGCCCTCTCAAATGACTTCGGTGGCCGGCCTAGTGTCTCATGGGGACCGGCACTATTACCTCAACGAGCGGCCCTTGAATACTCGAGTACTCGAAAGTGGCTTTTTTTAACAACCAACTGGGTGCCCAGGACTGGGGTTCTTCCGTGAATTTTTTTCGTTTTAGGTATCCTAATACTTTTAAGATTTCCTGAATCTCGCGGCGGGGGATTCCATCCTTCCTGAGGATGGAACATCCCTTCAATGACTCGGGTACTAGTCGAGGGGCAGGGAAATTTCTGCACGAAATAATGGCGCCCCTTTTCTCCCTGGACCGCGGTTTCTGGGTATTAGCCACTGGGATATTCAGATCATGCAATATTGTGTTTCGTTACTGTTAATTTCTCTCTAAAATTTACTTATGGTACTACCTCGGCCAACAAAGCAATGCCCTAATTGGGACAGTGGGTCCAGCCCTCATAGTGTCCTTTTACCTTCCAACTTATGATTATCGTATGTTCCTTGTGCGTGAATTAGGTGGGCGGGCCTAATCATGAAGGCGCAATGCAGCATTGACCCATGAAGGATGCCGTGGTCTAGAAATGCTTTGGGAAGGAGACAAATGTATTTTACGTAAGATAAGAAAACTAAGAAATGCTGTATCATAAAGTTAATTGGCTTTTTCTTCTAAAGGTCTCTGTGAGCGTACCATGGGTTTCTTATTTTTTGGGGGGGGTATTGTGGATCTAATACTCCTTTCTAAGCTCTACTCAAGCACCGGCGCTGGTGGATTGGTGCCCTATTTGAATAGGAATCAAGTGTGGATGCCAGAGCGCTAGAGTGATAGGGTATGACATAACTTAGTAAGCTCAGGGGACTAAGCCATGAAACGAGGACGAAGGATGGCGAAGGTATTCACCTAATCGGGTAGTCGAGAGGAAATATGAGCATTTATATAATATTTGAACTATATTTCTGAGCTAGGGAGCAAGCAGTTGTACCCGCCATTGGAGGTCACTTCGCCTCGATGACTGACTTGCTCGGACAAAAGCATGCGAAAGTATACCGAAACCTACACCACACAAAGGGGTGGATGAAAGAGCAGATTGTGAGGGAAGTGAGCATTGTGGCGTCTCCGTGGCGTTTCGGGTCAGAAGGGGCCAGGCTAGGTGTTGTAGCCACTGTTGACCCTGCCTCCTCCCGGAGCTTATTTCTAGTTATTGCTTAGGGGACACTCACTAGTGTTATGAGCAAAACATCTGAGCATTCTGGGGATGTAGTATGCCGCTTGGTCAGTGTAATCATGATATTTGGTGTGGGGGGAGGTGATATTTCGTCGTAAAGATTTGATGTCGATGTTGGGATGTCTGGATCTGGGATCAGCTATCATGCAATGTGTCGAATTACCGGAGCAGGAAGCCTAAGTGATGGGCTTGGAGATAGCCCGGCGCCTGCTACATGTTTTGCGTCAATCTGGGTAGTTTTATTGTGTATCTATTGTGAACAAGGGGGAAATTTTCTTTAAGAAAGGTGGTGGTGGTGCTTATTATTCTACCTGCTGCTCCAGCGGATGCTTTACCCCAATAGTGGGCAGTCTCTGCTATCGCTGTCTACTTTTGGGGGTGCTCTGGTAATTATTGTCAAAAGCCTTATATTAGACCTTTCCGATAACCTGCGATATCTAATATCAACTTCATGAAAATATCGGATTGTTGAGTCTTGGATTATATGGAGTGCTTGCTCTGTAGTCGTGTTTATTCAATAATTTATTAAGATCCAGCCTTTTTCCTTTCCCTTCTAACTGACAATGTTGGGAAGTTTCGCCTGAAAAACAAAAGGTTATATATAACCCCTCTGCTTACTCAGCGTGATTATCCCTCTAGTCCCTCCCACCTCTTCAAGCTCTGTCATTTACCAATTCCTTGGGGAATACCGTTTCAAGACCAACTCGGGCGAGCTGGTAGATGGGTGACTGGTTCTTATCTAGACGCAAATTCCAAACACGAGCGCCTGGTCTAGCCCTCTCCGGTTTGTGGGTAAGTTACTTCTGGACTTTATCTTGCCATCTGGAAAGGTCTACTATTACTGTTCTCACACCTATCCCCTCATCCCTCACACTATTCTGTTGCTTCTAGACCTCTCACTTTGTGCGTAATATCTAACTTGGGGCTGGATTCCCCTGCCTCGCAACAGCCAAATACGAGCCGTGAAGCATTACAGCCGGTTCCTGGAACTACAAAGGATTGCTTTCAGGAGGAGCTACGACATGACTTCTTGGGTGTTTTGATAACTTTAATCTCAGTATCTGGGAATTCTTGGCAGCTCGAGCCCTTTGCTGTTGCTTCGTCTATCGTCTACATTTCCTGCTTGGCCGGGGTTGAGTGTACCCCGCCCACCACATGACACGACAAGTAGCCCAGAATACACACTCTTCCCATATATTGTGGTCGCCCGGTCGCATTGGCCCCGGTTCAGCTTAGTTTCCGATTTTTAATATCCAATACTTTGGGCATTTGAGCGTGCACACCAGATGCGCTCACCATCGATCCGGGGTATAAAGTGCTGGGGGAAGAATGAACGTTGTGTTCGGCCATAGAACGATGAAAATTTCGCATCCCGTCCGCTCTGCGGTAAACAAGCATCGTATCGACCGGTTAGTACTACAGTGGGTGACCATGTGGGAATCCCGGTTGCTGAACTCTTTCAAAAATTTTTTTTTGCTGTAGCTTGATATGCAATACTTCCGGATG
>Ga0307510_10012188_pt1 | contig 10194 bp, 11 predicted proteins | sample 12_EM_MG_FD_207224 | JGI IMG/M metagenome (GOLD analysis project Ga0307510, IMG submission 207224) | Populus trichocarpa ectomycorrhiza microbial communities from riparian zone in the Pacific Northwest, United States - 12_EM | ecosystem: Host-associated > Plants > Roots > Unclassified | place...
ACACGCCCCACTCCCCTGCCGGCTCAGACCAGCGTCAGATCCGGCGCCCCCGCCCCAAACAGGGGCTCTGCCTCGGCCTTCAACCCGGACATATCCCGGTAGGACCCGGACACCCGCACATTCTACAGCAACCCCCTGGCATACACTGCCAAGGTTCCAGACTCGTGGGAACCAAACGCGTTCAGTCACGAGAAGTACCCCGACCCCACCACCTTCATCTCTGACGCCATCCCGACACGGACCGCTAAGTCATGTGCGTCCTGACTGCGTGTGGTGCATGGCCTTTGCGTTCTGACATCGCCTGATCTAGGCTTCTCCCACCCTGACGCCTCTAGATTCAGGCCTCTCCCACCCTGAGGCCTTCAGATCCCCGACTCTCCTGCCCTGACATTGGTTCGTTCTCACCGAACGTCATGGCTTCATGCATCTTCCCACCTCACACCCCGATGTTTTCTGCTCCCACCTCCCTCGTCCGGATTCCACGATCCTGATCTCTCCAGTCCTGACATCTCGTCACTTCTTCCTGATCTCAACCCCTATAGATGCGGCATCCTGATCCAATCGTGAATCTATCAGACGTCGCCTTGTGTTCTCAGATGCATCGTAAACTAAGTCTAATACCTGATCCTACACCTACAGACTTCTCTTATTCTTAACGCTCTCCTGATGAGTTTTACCGTATCCAGATAGCCGAGACGCCCCTGTGATACATGGCTTTCCTTAATTCTACTCTAAATTCCATGACTTAGCTTACCGTCCGCATATCAATACTACTAAGCTCATCCGTATACCCTTTCCCACATGTGAGAGCAACCGCATCCCAATCTCATTTATTACAGCTATGCTACTCATTCTCAATCTCCTAACTATACGCATCACTGCTCTCACCTTGCTCCTGCTCTATATCCCCCAGCTCACTATCCGCAGCCGCCTCCTCTAGCGGCTTATGATCATCAAGGCTGAGCGCGAGGTGTCGCAATGTAGTAGGAGTCAAGGAATTCTCCAAAGTTAGCCCCACGGCCACCTGCTGTGAGCCGTCCGGCGTCTGTAGATCAGAATCAAGAAAGGTGAGGAGCCTAGTGGCCAATGCCTGGCTCAAATCAAAAGACGCGACCGTTTCCTGGGACTAGTTTTAGTTATTCACGGCGCCCGCCAAGGTCCCAATACGCAGGTTGCTGGAAGTTTGACTGTGAATCCTTGGAGTCCCACACAGGAGGCCGACTCGACAGCTGACTCTGAATCCGTGGGGTCCCACACGGCTGGGGCAGACTCGATGGCTTACTCTGAACCTCGGCGGCGACTGCGACCCAGTCGTCAGTAAACCCTTCAGAGCGATCTTCCCGTGTCCTATGCTCCTTCTGAATCTTGGCTTTGATAGTCTCGCGAATGTTCTTAAGGAATATATGCTGTACCCAGTCTGCGCAAGAGGCCCACGTCTGGTGCTACGGTCCAAAAAGGGCTTCCGAGCTCAACGTCATGTTAGTATTCTAGCCGGAACGAGAGGATGCCGGGTTCAGGGTCAGGCTCACTTCCTACTCCCTGAGGCCTGAAGTCGCATGTTTCAAGATAGACTCCTGTTTGTCACACTCGCAGAGTATGGCAGAGTATGGCACAGGTTAAGCAAACTATGGTGCCATTGATCCGACCAAGACAATCAGGTTTGGAAATCCCAAACATTTTCTTGCCCTTGAAGTACTTTCCCCATATTGCCTCAGCGATCTGTTGCACGAGGAATCGATTGGTTACTTGCTGTGTCAAGTCCATACGCATTAGTTGTGGCCGGGTTATCACAAAGTGCACACTTACCTCGTTCCCTCTCAGGGAGCACATAAATCTATCCCTTTCAAGGAGGTAGTCCACTTCACGTGCAATCGCCGTTGGGTCTCCCAGGAGATCGTACAATCTTCTAATTTGGGCCTTTACGTGGAAAACAAACTGAGATCTTACTGCAGAGTGGCTTGCGCATATCTGTCACATTTAGTAAGCACACCCGGCGGTGTGCGTGATGTTTGAATATCAGCGTCCACTGGTTATTTTTATACTTGCCTTCGATACTTCAATATTTCCTGCTTCGGATATGTTATCGAGACCCTTCAGCCAAGAACTGTGGACCTCAGACATCAAAGTCGCGGGCGCTGGTAGTGGATTAACTAACTGGGTGTACTGGAGAATGAGAGTATTGACCCGCGTTATTACAGCAGGCTCGGCTCCTGTGGCTATATTTCGCGGTGAGTTATTACCGGCCCAGATGTGCGCGTGTTGTCGCATTCTCGGATCGCCGGGACCACTCGGGCTTCTAACTCCAGACGTAGTGACATTGCGGGTGGCTAGCGGCGACGAATATGGTGGTACACTGGACGATTTGAATGTTGTTGGAGTGTACGCACTACCTGGGATTATACGTCGTGGAGCAGCTGGGGTGCGCATGACTGGCGCGGGCAGTGCGATCCAGAGGTAGTCGAAACTCCCACTGTCAAAACCCGGGTGTTTGGTTGTCGTCTGTCCGCAGTTCGTAAGTGGTGACAAGATCCTAGTGCAGTGTCGTCATCTGAAATGTCATTGTCTTCTGCGTCTGGTTCTGTGTCCGATTCAGTTTGATCAGATCTGGGCGAGTTTTGGTATTAATCGCTGCCATCATCGCTCGGACCAACTGTCTCTATATGTGGTTGTGCGTCAGATTCCCCCTCGCGTTCTGTATACGCCATGGTCTGTAATGTGCTCCTTCTTGGACGCTTTGCAAGTCATGATTTAAGACGTCTTGTGATTTGTTGTAGGGAATAACTCCGACCTGACGACTGTGCACCATGGGAGCTGGCCGATTCGGCCGGCAATGTTCGTGTACTATGGGAGCTTCCTGATTCTGTCCGCCGTGTTCCTCATCCAGATCCCCTATGGGCGGGTACCGCGTCGCGTCTATCCCGGTACAGATTGCCTACTCAAGGAGCTGGCTGGCTGAGTAACTTGCCTTCAGGTTGTCTAGACATTGTGGAATACGGTACTGGATGATTGGCCAAGGTTTCTTCCGAGAGGATAGGAATTTGGACGTAGGAAAGTGTAATGTATCCCGCGTGTTATGAAGATTAGGAGTTGTAGTTGTTGTTTAATGCAATGCGTCAGGTCTTATCCGCTATGTCTTGTGGCGGGAGATCACATACTATCACTCGGTATTGAAAGAATCTTTTCGCCTGCAAAAAGGGGTTTTCTACTTGTTTAACATTATGTTCGTACTCTGGACAAGGTCAGGTATGATGTTCGTCTGGACTCTTGTATGAACAGGTTCGACCGAATACAAGGCGTCACTAATGTAGGAGGCGTCGCTAATGTCGCTGGAGCCTAAGCCAAAACTAGCCTCAAGGAGGATCCGTTAGCAACACTAATTCTGGCAAGACACCCGCCACGCCTAAAGCGCATTAGATATATCGAACCTCATCTCCGGATATCGAATCAACACCACTAAATCTCTAGATCTCAGTTTTCACGTCATGCACCCCTTAGTTCAGTTGGCTAATGCCAGCCTAGTTATGGACCGAGAAGGCGAGACATGCTCAATCAGGAAAAGGGTATCATACGTCAGCATAAGGGCACATAAGGATGAGAGCTGCTGAAACAAGGGTGCGCAATGGAATCATTACTCGAGTCCTAACACATACTAGTACTAGCTACGATTCCCACACAGAAAATTCAGGACTTTAAAAAGATAACTGGATCTAGTATAGAGTAAGGTATTTGGGTATTTGGGGTAAAAATGAAAAAATAATTCAACTCGAAACTAGGAAACTCCAATTATTTTCTGCCTGGGCGATGTCTTCCAGAACGGCTTATTCCAGGTGCGGATGGGGTGTTTTCTGGAGCACGCGCAGAACTCTGTATTGAAGATCCGCGTGCCAGGGGTGTCACGGATGCTGGTGGCTGTGTCAGGGCCACATTGGTTGTGGATGACGGCAGTTGAGTTGTAAAAGAGGGATGTTCTATTGTGCTCTCTGAAATCAAGGGATTGAGGTTGCCGGCCGGAGCAGCGGGAGGTGAGACTGGGCATTCATCGCGAATCATAGGTCCGGCAGGTGGTGTGTTCTCGGCGCCATCGTTCCCTTGATGCCTCAAAGTGATAAGCCCAGGATTCGCCAGGAAATTCGTTGCCCAGGGGTTCTCCTGCGCAAATTTCCGGAGCTTTTGCAGGAAGTCTGACTCGGAAGGTCCAGACATACCAGAGGGCACCCCCGACCCTGGTGCAAATTGATTACAGCTCGCTGGCTCCTTCATTTGCAATGGAATATTCCTCCCGCACCTTGAGGGGCCTGGGACTCCCAGTGACTGGTCCTACATCGACAATTAGCTATTATATTTTAATCTTAGTCCATGTTCAGTCTAGATACTTACATCACCGTCATCCACAACAATAATGCCAGCACTAGGAGGCGCCCCAGTTGCTCTCTCTTGCTCAGCCTGTAGCAATTCATCCTCGTCAATCCACTCCTCCTGCTCCTGCATCTCGCGCGCCTTATCTTCAGCACCAGCATATTCGTCCCAGACGTCGCAGTCCAAAATGCGGTACCTCCCATTGGGAGGCTCGGGTGTCTCGTCCAGGTCATCGCCATCTTCAGGACATGACTCAAGAACCCTGAGGTCTAGTGGATCGTGGCCATTCTTGGCGAGAACCCACACAAGAATGTCGTGATCTCTATTCAAGAATATGAGCTGGTACAGGGGGAGAGGAGCTTGGGGTCCTGACCTAGTTTGGTAGGACCCTCACCTGTCGCACCGATCAGATACTGGGGGCAGTTGATTTCCTCTTCGACGTCTTGCCCTCTTACCACCCGGAGCAGATCCCTGATGCTCAGGGTAGCCAGGACCCCCCAGGTGATTCCCCGGTCCGAATCTCTTACACACCGGGGATGGCTGAGGAAAGGATACTGGGCAGCCGGGGCTCCCGTTCGATGAAAGATATGAATCCTCCCAGCCTGAGGGGAATACGGGAATCGCCATCGGAATGAGCCACTGGCAACACCTGTTAGTGCGGGGCTAAGTGAATAAAGATGGATAACACTTACTTGGAGGGTCCACAAGGGTCACCACGACCATCCCGCTCAGCCCTTTGAAGCTCGTTGGATGTCTGCACTTTCGTGGCTGAATCTTTGACCAGGATCTTCAGATGCTGGATGAGTTCCCAAATATCGTCTGCGTGATACTGGCGTTTGATGAGGTCAATGCGCTCCCTGACTGGCGAAAGGCCATGAGCAAACGATATAATTGAATCAACTTGTGATTCAGTTAGGTGACCAGGGTCCAGAGGGCGAGCTATGATATAGGCCTTTATTTGCTCGCGCCATGTGGCATAGGCGCTAGATGAACCTCGCAGATGTTTGAATCCACACCAAGATTTCGCATAAGCAATGTTACCGTATAAAGTCCTGGTTTGAGTTAGATTCAAGTTGTCAGTATATCAGATTCTGATTGCGGGATAGTTTGGTTTGATATACACTGAGTCCCCCGCAGCCAGTTGGAAGTGTGCGCGCACCTCACGCTCCAGTTCTCTGTTCATTTAAAAAATGTTTGTAAGTTCAATATCTTATGATTCCACATGAAGACCATTTCATGATTGCTTACACTACTTCCGCGGGGTGAGGGGTGGCCGCACGTGTCTGATTTCCTCTTCGGATACCGCTCTGAACATCTGGTGTAGAAGGCTAAGCCGCAGGACGTCCAATGGCCAGAGAGCTATTAACTTGGGTTACTAATACTAGCAGAGGTAGCTTGCTTACTTTCCCTTCCGCAACGGACGTCTCGCGATGCTCGGGGGTGCCATTGGTCCGTCAGTTATCGTTGAATCTAATATCTGGGGGCAAAGAAATGGGGGGGGGTACGTTGATATCCCCTGAAACGGTGTTGGACGTTCATATATCTCTAGACTCCAGACCTGGTGAAGCGTGGTGTAAACAAAGGTGGACCTCTGGTGAGTGGGTATGTAAGAGAGATGGAGGGGTCGGACGGGTTTGAGGGGTCCATATATAGATAGCCCCAACGCGGTACATTATGCCGGCTGTGACCCCTCGGGGCCATACAAGCAGGGAATCTGACTTACTAGTAGGGTGTACCACGACGTCGTGATATGGATTTATGAGGCTCAGATCCATTATCGTAGGATAGATCACGGATGCACTTCACCAATGAGCGCGGATAAGGATATAGGAGCTAGATTGAATGAAGACAGGCGAAAGAGATAGTGAAAAGTACCGAGTCGTGATTGTCAGGGGTGGTGATATTTGCCCCCCCCCCTGAAATATTGTTTTAAGTCTCACGAGTATGGATGCACTGGGTACTCTGACGTTTCTTGGCGTCAGCCTCAGCTTCATACCAAGACTTTAGTTCTCATCACTAAACTTGAACACAACACTACACACGATGTGAGAGCCAACCCAGACGAAAGCACTCGTCAATTCAAGATCTGCACGCTGTGAGAAATCTATTCTCACACTTTATAAACTCTATGAAATCTATTAAACACAAATGCTAAATCAATTCGGCAGACTGAGTGTACGATTGAGGCATTGTCAGATCGACCAAACTCCCCGGACATTGTCAGGAGAAGTCTCTTAGCCTCCCTTGAACCGCGGTCCTCGTCACCTTTTTCGTCATCCAATTATGCCCGATGCTTCTGGGCCTCCTTTGTGTTCGCCACTCGCAGACACTGGTAGCCTGACGCGATTTCTTGCACAAATACTCAGAGTCCAAATCTTCCGAATCGGAATGATCCCCACATTTCAGTACCTTGGCATCCTCAGAATGAGCCCTGCCCCCTCTCCGTTGTGACCCCTGGTGAGTATTCATTTGGGATAGTAATTGGATTCTGAGTGGTATACGCAAAGTGGGGGATTCGCCGGAATCTCCACCGGGGATGGTGATATTCCGATGCTTGCTTCACATCGCTCGCCGGCGTCAGAGACAACCGATGATAAACTGCTTGATCCTGGATGAAAAAGTGCCGCTTCGTTTGCCTTTTTACGCAAGTTATTGGCTGGGCCAGGGTCAGCTCCCGCATCCCCTTATGGGGCCTGAAGGCCATGACGTTCCGCTGAATGCTGAGCCCAATTGGCAACGGCATTTTTGTGAAGATAGTCGTGCCCTCTCAAGGCTGGAGTAGCCGGCCTCTCCCGAGTTGCCGGCCGGTGACAATAGACCAACAGATCCAACAAATCCTCAAGAACTGGATTCAATAGCAGTCAGGCTCTTACGCCTTCATTATTCTCGATGAACATGTAATCTATATAAGACAACTAAAACGCAGGATGGAGACGCAGACGATGAAGGCCTTCACCAGTTGCACCAAGTATGTAGCGAATTGCATTGTGTGGCACAGTTCTCGCAATAATTGCGGACAGTTCATGTATATTATAGGAATTTAACTCAGCAAAACCTACCCCATCGATATATGGGGACGCCAATGGAGAAGTCGATAATTGGGTCGTTGTGCGCCACCACTTGCAGGATTACAGACCCAAACAATACGGACAGCACATGGACGTCCAAGCATAGCGCTCCAATCCATAAGTTCTAAGTCAGTAAGTGATAACAAACACTTCCGTATTATTGCGAAAACTCACTACTTGGGGACGGATTGGATGTTGCGAGAGGTACTGGCTGTGCCACATCATGGGCTTGAATATCTGCCTGGGGAGCATTTTCGACCGGCACCAGCATACCAGGGATAAACATTGGGAGACCCTGTTGGATTTGAGCAGGATTATTCGCTGCCAGTTGAGGATTGTTCTGCGGTTGGAGATTCGTGGGGCCGGGATAGTTCTGGGCTTGGGCTATCGCTGGACCATGTTGGACCCCAACCAGCGTACCAGGAATAAATAATGGGAGAGCCTGTTGGATTTGGAGAGGATTATTGGGCGGAAGTTGAGGATTCTTCTGCGGTTGGAGATTCGTGGGGCCAGGAGTGTTCTGGGGTTCGGGAATTGCCGGAGCATGTTGGACCCGCACCAGGGTACCTGGAGTAAGCACTGGAAGAGCCTGTTGGATTTGCGCAGGAATAGGTGCCGGAGGGTGAGGAATGAGCTGAGCTTGGGGAATCGCCGGGGGTGGAGGATTGTTCTGAGCTTGGGGATTCGCCAGAATATGTTGGACCCGCACTGGGATACCAGTAATACACACTGGGAGAGCCTGTTGGATTTGGCAGCAATATGCGCCGGAGGGTGAGGAATGAGTTGAGCTTGGGCAATCACCGGGGTGGAGGATTGTTCTGAGTTTGGAGATTTGCCGGGGGAGCCGGTGTGTTTTGGGCTGGCCCTGGAGTATTTTGAACAACTGGGCCACCGTTCGGTACAGCTGTTGCAATACTCCACTGACACTGAGCTGGAGCATTGAGCAGTAGTAGCACCGGGTTCACAATGACTTGCCCAGGGGGGACACCCGGGCCGGGAGGGACTTTCTTAGTTGTCTTAATGGTATGAGCCAACTTCTTCCCACAGTTCTTAACTAGTTGAAGAACTGCCTCGTCAATCTCCTTCATACTAGGCATGTTATTGACTGCTGACGCCGTGGCGAGTTCATCGCAGGCAAGTTTCAATCTCCTCATGCCTCCGACGATTTGCTCGAATTCAGCATCTGGGAACTGACTATTATCTGTTATATAGCCCCTGGCTAACATCTAAGCTTTCACAGCGTCCTGCCACATAAGATATTCAGTGGGGGGGTGACCTTTGGCATGAGGGGGGACGTCCAATGTTAACTTATGATCGCTAATCTTACGATAATGTATGCGTCGAGTTGAATACTTTCCAATGAGAGTATTACCCGGAATGTTCTACATCTGCCCCGCGGGCGGTGGCTGCTGCGCTCCTCTGGCAGGCATCAGAGCCTATTGTACAATGTTGATATTCTGCGCCATTGCGGTAGATTCTTGGTGTATATAGATGGTAGTGTTTGAGGATGCTAGTGATGTAATAACGGTGGCTGTTGTAGATGTTCTGAGTGTGAGATGAATCTTGGTATGAAGTCCCTCTACTATCGTGATCGCTTCACTTTATATACAAAACCCTACGAGATCCTCTAGGTGTCACAAATCGTGACTAAGCACGGCAGATTTCACATGACTAATACTTATTAATCATAAGGTATGTTGGTTTTCACACTATGACGACACTTGACTCATAGGTCTCACATGACTGCGCACTTGCGAGTCATTGGTTGATTATGATTGGTTAATGATTTCATGACGTCAAGATCGTGACGTCATATGATGTAATGATTTCGCACATGACTCAGATTACGAGTCATGAGTTTCACACATGCGACTCATTCGAGCGCGTGATTGGGTTTATAAGTTGGGATCAAGTAAAGAGAATGTGCGCAGTTGATTGGTAAGAATCAGCAAATGGATTTCGCACCATGACTGATTATGAGTCATGGGGGCTAAGTTACGAATGGTGACGAGTCACGAGGATTAGGGTTGTGGGAGGATGCCTATAAAAGGAGCTTGGTTCCGACCAAGAGATAGGATCTTCACGCAAAGATCTAAGTACTTTTCTATACTTAAGATGTGGCAATACGATTACACTTTACTCTCTTTACATACACTCCTCCTCTACAAGAGCCTACCCTCTAAAAACCCGGAGACTATTGTGATAGTCTCGACGGGCCGCCCGAACATAGAACTATTGTGATAGTTCTATCAAGCACGCCAATCCACCCATCTTACTATCTGAAGAGATAGTACCTCTCCGGAATCACTCAAGGCAACAAGCCAGTTCCGTACTATCTGAAGAGATAGTCCTTCCCTACCTGTTGGTGCAAGAAAACGAGACTCGCATACGCAGGAGACAATTGTCGTTGCCTGTTGCATACACCCTCAACAATAGGATTGTTACATTTGATTGCATCTCTTCGCAACACCTAATGACAACACGGATATCGATCTTATTGAGGACGATTCACCAACACAAAGATTAGCCTCACCAATCGACCTTGACCTGCCAGACGAAGGACCACTCAACCTAGGCTCAGCCCTAGAAGAAGCACTTAACACCGCACTATCCCGGGAGTGATCTCAAAGAACTGCAAGTCCAGTTACACCAGAAGAAGAATCGCCAGAAGGAACATCAGCAAAAATAATACCTTGCGTTCCGTGCGTTCCGTGCGTCTGACGCACCTGACGCCGGAACGCTAATCGCGAATCAGGACGCAACGTCGGAT
>Ga0307510_10012190_pt1 | contig 10193 bp, 9 predicted proteins | sample 12_EM_MG_FD_207224 | JGI IMG/M metagenome (GOLD analysis project Ga0307510, IMG submission 207224) | Populus trichocarpa ectomycorrhiza microbial communities from riparian zone in the Pacific Northwest, United States - 12_EM | ecosystem: Host-associated > Plants > Roots > Unclassified | place...
CTCGCTCTTCGCGGGCGGCCTCGTGCCGGCACTCGTCCTGGCGGTCCTGCTCTGCCTCGTCGTCTGGTGGCGCAATCGCAAGGTCGACGTCAGCGGGCTGCAACGCGCCAGCGGCGCTGAAATTCGGCGCTCGTTCATGGTGGCGCTGCCTGCACTCGCCCTGCCCTTCATCATCCGTGCTGCAGTGGTCGAGGGCGTCGCCACGGCGACCGAGGTATCGACCATCGGCATCGCCTACACCGTGCTCGCCGGCCTGTTCATTTATCGCCAGCTGGACTACCGCAAGCTCTGGCCTGCCCTGGTCGACACCGCCGCACTGTCAGGGGCGATCCTGCTGATCATCGGCACAGCCACGGGGATGGCGTGGGCGCTCACGCAGTCCGGCTTCTCGCGTCAGCTGGCGCAGGCGATGACGCAACTGCCCGGTGGGACCGCCGGCTTCATCGCGGTGTCCATCCTGGCCTTCATCGTGCTCGGCAGCGTCCTGGAAGGCATCCCCGCCATCGTCGTCTTCGGCCCGTTGCTGTTTCCCATTGCCAAGCAGATGGGTGTCAACGATGTGCACTACTCGATGATCGTCGTGCTGGCGATGGGCATCGGTCTGTTCGCACCGCCGTTCGGCGTGGGCTACTACGCCGCCTGTGCCATCAGCCGGGTCAGTCCGAGCGCCGGCATGCGGCCGATCCTGAAATACATCGTCGCGTTGATCGTCGGCACTGTCATCGTCGCTGCCTTTCCCTGGCTGTCGACGGGCTTCATCAAGTAGGACTGCCATGGCCACCATCTTCCTGACCGGCGCGACCGGGTACATCGGCGGCTCAATTGCCGTGAAGCTCATGGCAGCGGGGTACACCGTGCGTGGCCTGGTCCGGAACCAGGAAAGCGCCACCCGCATCGCCGCCCTCGGCATGGACCCAGTCCTTGGGACACTGGACGACAGCGAATTGCTGACGACCGAGGCGCGCCGATCGGATGGCGCGATCAACACGGCGAGCGCCGACCACGCCGGGTCCGTCCGCGCACTCATCGCAGGCTTGAAGGACTCCGGAAAGCCATTGCTCCACACCAGCGGCTCCAGCGTCATCGGCGACGATGCACGCGGCAATCGAAGCAGCGACGTGATATTCGACGAGGACACGCCGCTCGTCGTCAATCCGTCGAAGCAAGCGCGACGAGACATCGACCTGATGGTGCTCGATGCCGCCACATCCGGCGTGCGCTCGGTGGTCATCTGTCCCAGCAACATCTACGGAACCGGCAAGGGCCTGAATCCGAACAGCGTGCAGATCCCGTTTCTCGTTGGCAACGCACTCGAGCAGGGATCGGTGCAGATCGTCGGAGCCGGTCTGAACATCTGGTCCAACGTGCACATCGACGACGTGACCGACCTCTACCTGCTCGCGTTGAAGAGCGCCCCGGCCGGATCCTTCTACTTTGCAGAGAACGGCGAGGCTTCGTTCGGAGTCATCGGCGCAGCGATCAGCAAGCGACTTCGCCGCGCGTCCGTCGAGTCACTGGCTCCCGAAGAGGCCGCGCGTCGATGGGGCGAGTCCAAGGCCTACTTCTCCCTCGGCAGCAACAGCCGCGTGCGCGCCCTGCGTGCACGCCGCGAACTTGGCTGGAACCCCCAGCACTCATCCGTGCTGGCCTGGATCGCGAACGACATGCCTGTCGCAGAGGCTCCGACCGACCAAGCCGCGCCGCCCCCAAATCAATGACACAAGGAACCTCCATGCTTCTCAAGGACAAGGTCTGCATCGTCGCAGGCGCCGGCTCGCCGCGCGGCATCGGCTACGCGACCGCGGAGCTCTTCGCGGAACACGGTGCCAAGGTCGTCGTCGTGGACATCTCCATCGACAAGGACTCCGCAGCGGCCATCGAGGCGTCGATCCAAAAGACCACGAGGTCCGATGCCGAGGTTTTCGGTATCCGATGCGACATCACGAGCGCCGCCGATTGCGACCGAATGGTCGCAGCGGCGCTGGACCGGTTCGGATCCCTGGACTGCCTGGTGAACAGCGCCGGCATCGTCAGGTCGCAACCGCTCCTGGACATCAGCGAGCAGGACTACCAGCTCATGGTCGACGTGAACATGAAAGGCGCGTTCAACCTCTGCAAGAGCGCGCTTGCCCACTTCGTGCAACAGCGGCGCGGCGTCATCGTCAACGTCGCCTCTGCCGCCGCGCAGCGAGGCGGCGGACTGGTCGGCGGAGCGCACTATGCCGCGGCGAAGGGCGGCGTCGTCAGCCTGACGCGCAGCATCGCGCGCGAGTATGGCCCGCAGGGCATCCGGGCCAACGTGATCTGTCCCGCGATGATCGAGACCGCCATGCTCGACGGCCTGTCTGCCGACCGGCTCACCGGCATCCTCGCCGGCATCCCGCTGCAGCGTGCCGGCACGACAAGGGAGGCGGCGGGCGCCTGCCTCTTCCTCGCCTCGGAACTCTCCGGGTTCGTCACCGGCGCGACCATCGACGTCAATGGCGGCAGCCACATCCACTGAGTCGGAAGCACGACATGATTCTCGAGATCGCAGACATCCGCGTCCTGCCCGGCACGGGCGCGGAGTTCGAACAAGCCGCTCAACGCGGCCTGACCACGGTGTTCCCCAAGGCGCAGGGCTTTCTGGGTCACGAGATCCGGCACAGCATCGAATCGCCGGACCGCTACGTCCTGCTGCTGCAATGGGAGAAGCTGGAGGACCACACGGTGACCTTCCGCGGCTCTGAGCTGTTCGCCGAGTGGCGAGGACTGGTTTCCGCGTTCTTCGCACAGCCGCCCTCCGTCGAACACTTCAGCCTCGCAGGCTCGTCGCGCAACGCATAGCGGCACGGCACGCGCCGGTACCCGACCAGCGCTCGGGCGTCCGATGGTTCCAGCGGCCCGGCACGGCCGGGAGGAAGCCACCCCGGTCCTCCGCGCGCACTCGACGGCCGACTCCGCACAGCCGTGACGCCGACCCGACCGAGCAGCATCGCTTCAGACCATGACCATCTCCTCGCAAGACACCATCCTCATCGTCGGCGCCGGCATCATGGGCGCCGGCATCGCCCAGGTCGCCGCGCAGGCCGGTCATCCCGTCCTTCTCTTCGACACCCGACCCGACGCAGCCATCGCCGCCAAGGGGCAGCTGGCCAGGACACTGGAGACGCTGGTCGCCAAGGGAAAGATGAGCGAGGCCGCGGCCTCCGGAACCATTGCCCGCATCGAGCCCATCCCATCGCTCGCTGCCGCGAGCGCAGCACGCGTCGCCATCGAAGCCATCGTCGAGAGGCTGGACGCCAAGCGCGCGCTCTTCACGGACCTGGAGGCCAGCATGGCCACCGACACCATCCTGGCGACCAACACCTCGTCCATCAGCGTCACCGCGATCGCGAACGGATTGCGGCATCCCGACCGCCTCGTCGGCATGCACTTCTTCAATCCCGTACCGCTCATGCGCCTGGTCGAGGTTGTCAGCGGGCTGCAAACATCGCCCGACGTCGCCGAGGCCGTCTTCGAGCTTAGCCGGGCCTGGCGCAAGGTGCCGGTCCACGCCAAGAGCACGCCCGGCTTCATCGTCAACCGCATCGCGCGTCCGTACTACGCGGAGACCCTGGCCCTGCTTCAGGAACAGGCATCGACTCCGGCCATCCTCGATGCCTGCCTGCGCGGTGCGGGATTCAAGATGGGGCCGTGCGAGCTGATGGATCTGATCGGCCATGACACGAACTTCAGCGTCACTCAGTCGGTCTTTGAGGCCAACTTCTACGACAAGCGCTTCGTCCCGAGCCTCGTGCAACGGGATCTGGTCGATGGTGGCCTGCTCGGGCGAAAGACGGGCCGAGGCTTCTACGCGTACCCCGCACCACCTGATCTCGTACAGGCAAGATCCGGAACGCCAACCCCGCTGGCGCCCAAGCGGGTCGTCGTCCACGGCGACAGCCCCACCGCGCACGCGCTGGCTCGGCTTGTCGCACCCGTGCTGACCCGCTTCGCACAGGCACCCGAACGAAGTCCGCAGAGCGCATGGACGGGCATCGAAGTCGATGCCGCACGCCTGGTCCTGACCGACGGACGCCCGGCATCCGACCTGGCGCGGGACTTCGGCATCAACGACTTGACGGTATTCGATCGACCCCTCAATCCGGAAAACAGCGTCACGCCCGGCGCGCTCGCCTACGCGAACCATCGCGACGCGGCGGAGTCGTGGAAGACACAAGCAGCGGTCTGGCTGGCCGCGCTGGGCTTCGCGCCGCATCGTGTCGAAGACACGCCCGGGCGGGTCGTGGCGATGCTCGTGAACGAGGCCGCCGACGCCGTGCAGCAAGGTGTCTGCACTGCCGAAGGAGCCGACGTGGCGATGAAGCTCGGCGTCAACTATCCGGCGGGCCCGTTTGAATGGCTGTCAGGCTGGGATGCACCCGGAGTCATCGCCGTCATCGAGGCGCTCGACGCCACCTACCGCGGAGAACGTTACCGCGTCAGCCCGTGGTTGCGCAGACACGCGTGACGGGACCGAGTCCGCGCTACTCCGTGATTCCACTCCGTGGCTCGTCGAGCAGCCCGAGCAGTCCCAGTCCATCCGCCTGACTGCGCCGGCCGCACCGCCGGGGGCCGACCCTGGCAACGATCGTCGACAAATCGAGACCTCGCGCGCCACGCGTGCCTTCCGAAAGCATTCCGAAAGACGACTGACCTGAGCATCCGCATCGGCGCTGAAGAACAGAGGCGCCGACTCTCACTCAGGACAGTCCGATGAACACCACCACACCGACGACGCCGCCAGACCCGGTCCTCACCTGCACCGACGGCACGCACCCCTCACCGAAGGCTCGACGCACGGCGCTGCTTGCCGTGCTGATGGGCTTTTCGATCGCGTTGGGAGGATGCGCCACCGTGCAGAAGCCGGACCCGCTGGAGCCGGTCAACCGCAAGGTCTTTGCGTTCAACGAGGGACTGGACAAGGTGGTGCTGAAGCCGACGGCGACGGCCTACAAGGCCGTGGTCCCCGCCCCGGCTCGAACCGGCATCTCGAACTTCTTCTCGAACTTGGCCGAGCCCTGGTCGGCCGTCAACCTCATGTTGCAGGGCAGGTTCAAAGAAGGCGCGTCGGACCTCGGCCGGTTCGGCACCAACTCCACCGTAGGCGTGCTGGGGTTCGTCGACTTCGCGAGCGACTGGGGCATGCCGCGGCATGGCGAGGAATTCGGGCGCACGCTCGGCACCTGGGGGGTCGACACGGGTGCCTACCTGGTGCTCCCGCTGTTCGGCCCCTCGACCCTGCGCGACGCCGCAGCGCTGCCCGTCGACAGCTTCGGCAATCCAATCGGCTATGTCGGCAACGTGCCGGTGCGCAACACGATGACGGTGATGAAGGCGGTGGACAAGCGGGCGACCTACCTCGACGCGAGCCGCCTGATCGACGAAGCGTCGCTGGACAAGTACACCTTCGTCCGCGACGCCTATTTGCAGCGGCGGCGCCAGGGTCAGGATCCAACCCCGTCCGAGAAGACACAGGGGCGTCCCGACGTTCAGGACATGACGGCGACCCAGCCATCGGGGGGCTAGCAGCGTCCGCGACGCCTCGGCCACGACGACGATCCGACTCCGCGACATGCGCACCCGGCGAGCGGTTCTCGGATCCAGGCGGAGCCACTTTGCCCGCGGCGTCCGGCACGCGACGGCAACAGATCACAACGACATCACTCGACCCAACGGAGACAAACACCATGAACTCAAACCCAAGGACGAAGACATCATGACCTTCAATCGATTCCGTAACCGGCTCACGCTCGGACCCCTGCTGGCCTCGGCGGCCTTCGTGACCGTGACCTGCTGGTCAGAGCACGCTTCCGCGCAAGGCGTGTCCAACACGCCCGAGCCCGCCTCCACATGGGGGCTGGGCGTCGCCGCGGCAGTGGTGCAGCAACCCTATCGCGGCGTCGAGCGCAAGACGACCGGCCTGCCCCTCGTCTCGTACGACGGCACTTGGGTCAACGTGACCGGACCTCGGATCGACCTGAAGCTGATGACCGCCGATTCGATCTCGTTGCGACTGCGGGCCCGCTACGCCGGCGACGGCTACGACGCCGACGATTCCCCGTACCTCACCGGCATGCAGGATCGCAAGGCAAGTCTGTGGCTGGGGGGCGCCGCCGTCTGGCGCACGGACATCGCGACGTTCACGGGCGAGCTGCTCGGCGACGCGCTGAGCAACAGCAAGGGCATGCGCGCGAAGTTGCAGGTGGACCGCCGCTTTCCGGCAGGGTCGTTCGGCTTCACGCCACGCGTCGCGGTCGAGATGGTCGATCGCAAGTACGTGAACTACTACTACGGCGTCGGGCCGGACGAGGTGCGCGCAGACCGGCCCCTGTACGAGGGTGTCTCGACCGCCAACGTGGAAGTCGGCGTGCGCGCCGACTACAGCCCGTCGAAGCACCACAGCCTGTTCCTCGACCTGGGCACAACGCGCTTCGGCAAAGGCATCAAGGACAGCCCCTTGGTGGAGCGGACCGGTCAAACGTCGGTCAGTGCGGGCTATCTGTACCGCTTCTGACCTCGCATGCGGACCGCCGGAAACCGGGTGGTCCGCATGCGTCCCTCCAGCGCCGCAACGCGTCGTTCGTTGCGGCGCGCTGTCTCCACCGCCCCATGCCATCGCGTGCCATGTACCGAATTGCCCTGGTTGAGGACCATGCACGCCTGGCCGAGTTGATCTGCCGTGCGTTCGAAGCGAGCGGCATCGGCGCCGACGTGTTCTCCACCATGGACGCCGCCTGGGCTGCGCTCCGGGTGGCCGAGTACAGCGCCTTCATCATCGACCGCGGCCTACCCGACGGGGACGGCCTCGAGCTGGTGAGGCGGCTGCGCAGCGTCGGCAACCCCGTCCCTTGCCTGGTGCTGACGTCGCGCGATGCGCTGCGCGACCGCCTTGACGGCTTGAGTTCGGGTGCCGACGACTACGTGACCAAGCCCTTTCCGATGGAGGAACTGGTCGCACGCATGCAAACGCTGATGCGGCGGACGGCGGATCCCCTCGACATGCACCTTGAATTCGGAGACATCCGTCTGTACCCGGCGCAAGCCCGCCTCGTGGGCCAGGACGGCTCGGCAAGGCTGACGCGCGCAGAGCTGCAGATCTTGTGGTGCCTGGTCCGTCAGGCGGGATGCTTCGTGCACCGCAGCGCTCTTCAGGCCGCGGCCTGGGGCATGTCGGACGCGCCCTCGCCCGACGCGCTGAAGCTGGTGTTGGATCGACTGCGCGCCGGGCTTCGCGCCATCGGATCGAGCCTGCGAATCGTCGACATCCCTGAAGACGGCCACACGCTGCGTGACGATGCGCTGGCCCCGTAGCCTGCGCGCCCGCTTGCTCGCGCTGTTCGTCGCGGGCATGGCACTCAGCCTGGGGCTGGTCGCCGTCGGCGTCGTGGCGCTCGCCGAGCCCTTCAGCGCGCATCTGCTCCGCGCCGCCATCGAGGAGCAGGCCGAGGCCGTCGCCCGACACGTTCGCTTCGACGCCAGCGGACAGCCGATCGGGCTCGACGAAACCGAAGTCGCGCGTTGGCCGTTCGTGAGCCTTGGCGAAGAAGTGGCGCTTCGCATCCTGAACGACCAGGGGGAGGTCGTCTACGCCTTCGATCGAGATCCCCGAACGATGGCTCCGGACGGTGAGCGCTTCGATCCCGGCAGACGCGCCTTCGCGCTGGCGCACCACGACGTGGCGATGCATGCGGCCACGATCCCGCTGTGGCACGGCGCCAGGCGCTGGTACGTGCAGCTCGCCTTCAGTGACCGCCTGGTGCTGCAGACGCGCCGGTCAATCGGCATGCCGGCGCTTTGGCGAGGCATCGTCGCGGTCTGTGCGTCGTTCCTCGTGATCTTTCCTGTCGCACTGTACTTCGCGTTGGATCGCGCGTTTCAGCCTCTTCGCACGGCTTCGCAAGTGGCACGGCAGATCACACCGCGCACGCCGGAAGTGCGTCTCGATGCCGACGCACAGCCGACCGAGGTCCGCCCGCTGGTGGACGGATTCAACCGGGCACTCGACCGCCTCCAGGGCGGCCTGCGCGCGCAGCAGACCTTCCTGTTCAACGCGACCCAGCGACTGAAGACATCCCTGACGCTGACTCGTGCACACGTGGAGCTCGGCCCCGACGACGAACGCAACCGACGCCTTCTTCAGGAGGTGGATCGGATGTCACGACAGGTGCAGCAGCTCTTGCTGCTTGCCGAAGTCAGCGAACCGCAAAACCTCCGCATCGAATCGGTCGACCCGCGTCCGACGATCCAGGACCTCTTCGCCCACATGGAGCCCATCGCCGAGCGGTACGCGGTCGACCTGGGTCTCAGAATCAATCCTGGTGTGCGCCAGTGGCGTACGGACCGGAGCGCGCTGTTCAGCTTGCTGAAGAATCTGTTGGAGAACGCCATCCAGCACAGTCCGGCAGGCGGTCTGGTCGCGCTGCTGGTGCACGAGTCCGGCTTCTCGGTTTCCGATGAAGGGCCCGGTGTCTCTGCCGAGCATCTGCCCCGGATCTTCGAGCGCTTCTGGCAAGGCCCGGAGCAACGCGACGAAGGTGCGGGCCTGGGCCTGGCGATCTGCGAGGAGATCGCCAGGGCACACGGCTGGCAACTGCGGGCACGCTGTCTTCGACGGGGCCTCGAGGTCTTTGCGGTGATGGACGCGCCCGACCCTGCGGATGACCTGTCCGGCCTTCACCCGTAGCCGCCGCGACCCGGACGAAGCTGTCGCGACGGGCTCCGTTGGATCTTGCCGGAAATAACGAAACCCATGGGTTTCGATTCTGCTATTCTCGCCACCCATGGGACGAACCAAGACCGACGCGCGCCGCGAGGCCTTTCTGGACGCCGCGCAGGCGATCTTCCAGGAACTCAGCTTCGAGAATGCCTCGATGTCGGCGATCGCCGAACGTGTCGGCAGTTCGAAGGCCACGCTGTATCGCTACTTCGAATCCAAGGAGGCCTTGTTCCTGGAACTCGTGCGACGCTCGGCCAGCGTGCATGGCGAGCCGTTGATGCCTCTGCTGCAACGCAGCGGCGGCGTCCAGGTCGGCGACGAACTGCCTGTCGCCGCCATGCAGGCGATGGCCGCACTGGACGCGTCCAGGGACGTTTCGGAATCGCTCAAGGAATTCGGTCGCAGCATCCTGAAGAACTTCCACACGCCGCAGCGGCTGGCGGTGCGACGCATGGTGATCGCCGCGGCCGTGGATCCGGCGATCGGCAGGCTGTTCTACGAGCAGGGGCCTCTGAGGGGCTTGCAGTACCTGGAACGCTACTTTGCGGCGACCATGACGTCCGGCCGGCTGCGCGACGCGGACCCGCGCGTCGTCGCATGCCACTTCCAGGGCCTGCTCACCGCCGAGGTGCACGAGGTCGGGTTGCTCAATGTGCGGACCAGCGTGTCGGACGAACAGGTCCACACCATCGTCGATCGCGCGGTCGACGCGTTCGTGCGCGCCTACGGCATCTGACAACCATGCGTGCCTTGGCGAGCCCTGTCGACCAGACTCCACGGGAGATTGCCCGATGAACCGCGTCGCCCTCGTCGAGGACCACGAGCGTCTGGCAGCGCTGATACGCACGGCGTTCGGAGGAACCGGGATCGAGATCGAGCCCTTCGAACGACTGTCGCACGCGCGATCGGCGAGCGCTGAAGTCATGTATTCGGCCTGGGTCGTGGACCGCGGCCTGGGGGACGGAGACGGACTCGACCTCGTGCGCGAATTCCGCTCCAAGGGTAACCAGACACCCTGCCTCATGCTGACCGCACGCGACGCCTTGCACGATCGTGTCGAAGGGCTGGAAGCCGGGGCCGATGACTACCTGGTCAAGCCGTTTCTCATGGATGAACTGGTGGCGCGCGTGCGCGCCCTGCTGCGCCGCCCTGCACTGCTGCAGGACCTGACACCCGAGTTCTCCGGCGTGCAAGTGGTGCCCGGCGAGTCCCTCCTCCGCTGCGATGCGAGACGGGTCGCATTGGCATCGGCCGAACTGCAGATCATGCTGTGCCTGGTCAAGGCACAGGGACGAGCCGTGCGTCGAACGGCGCTCGAGATGGCTGGCTGGGGCCTGGGTGACGGCGTGACCCGTAGCGCACTCGACGTCGTCGTGCACCGGCTGCGCAAGAAGCTGCAGGACATCGGATCGGACCTCGAGCTGATCAACATGCGGGGGCTGGGCTATGCGTT
>Ga0307510_10012191_pt1 | contig 10192 bp, 5 predicted proteins | sample 12_EM_MG_FD_207224 | JGI IMG/M metagenome (GOLD analysis project Ga0307510, IMG submission 207224) | Populus trichocarpa ectomycorrhiza microbial communities from riparian zone in the Pacific Northwest, United States - 12_EM | ecosystem: Host-associated > Plants > Roots > Unclassified | place...
ATTATTTTTTTAATTGTCCTTTTGTAAATTAAATTTTCTTTTCAATTTTACCATCAATTTAAAAAAAATTAGTTGTCCTCTAGTTTATTTTTTATTTCCTTGTTGATCCTTATTCTTTTAATTTTTCCATGTTGATTCTTGTTCTTTTAATTGATATTTTTTGTTTTATATTCTTTTGTATAGTTTAATGTTTTTTTTTCAATTCCATCATTCAATATTTTAGTGGTTCAATTTCATCCTTCAATAAAAAAATCTTAGTTTTCCTCTAATTTTTTTTATTTCAATGGCTATCATTGTTTTTTTAATTGCTATTTATTTTTTTTGTTTTGAATCTTTTATTTTATAGTTTAATTTTTCTTTCCAATTCCATCATTTAAAAATTGATTGGTTAGGGATTGTACTTTGTGGTTTCGTCAGGTAGAGTGCTTCTGATTTAATTATTCGAGTTACATGTTTGAATAGTTAATGCGAGTTGATATCGTTTTTTTACTTATTTTTTATTTTATTTTATAAATCTACATCTTGTATTTACATTTATATAGTTGTTTATGCCTATTTATTATTTTTTCTCATTATGATTTTTCTTCCTTTTAAGTAAAAGTCTTGTGATTGTTTTGCTATACAGAAGAAATTAATTAACAATTATCAATATTTTTTAAAAGGGTTATTATCATACTTTTGATTTTTTTAAACATGTCTGGCAAGAAAAATAATATATACATAAAATAAAATGATTCATCAAATCATTTGAAATTTGGTAAACAAATCAAGACATGGATTAACAAATAAAATTTGTGAACTTCATAACAATTTTACATATTCTCTGGAGTCCTTCAATTTTTAACCAAAAAAAAAACAAAACCAGAGAAGATTTTTATAATTTTTTTCCCATAGGCTGGGGAGCCCACCTTCCGACCTTGTACTGAGAAATGTCTACAAGTCTATTCGCCTGCTGTTTGTCGGCAAGCTTATGGCCACAATATATATATATATATATATATATATATATAAAAGATAGAACAACTTTATTTTAAAACTATTTGGTGCATAAGATAGAACAGGAAGTGGTTTTTGTCCTCTCCGAAGGACAAGTTTGTCATATTCTATGAGAAATTTGTAAGGTTTTTTCCCAAACCACTTGTAATCATATCCCTTAAATTAAAAAATATTTTTTTTCTTTTTCTGTTCGGAATTTTTTAATATGTATTATTTTAGAAACAAGCTTACAAAGAGATAAATAAATAAAATACTTATTTTGGAAAATGAAATTACAAAAATTGATTTTATTTTAAATAATAAATAAAATGAATTTATTATTTATTTTTATGATGATAACATGATAAATAAATAAAATAGAAATTCGTTGCTTTTGCACGAATGAAGGGAGCTACGTAAAGAAAACACCTACTTTCTATATGCTAGTGGTTGCACTTTTCTTTTCATATCCATAGTTTGATAATGACAATTTTACCTTTTTTTTTTTTTTTTTGGATCCAGCTATTTTTAACCAAAAACAATATAGCACAGAACGAACTTCTATATTGCTTTTAGGCATAGGTTGGGGAGCCCCCCATGGTGGCTTTAACTTTAAATAGTATGAAAGATATTTTTTTTAGATGAAATAAATATTTATTTTATTTAAAAAAAATTACATTAAAAAATATATTCAGAAAAAATATTTTTAATTATGATTTTAAAAATTTAAATTTTAAAAATATATATTTAATTAAAACAAGTAAGTATATTTTCACGAATAAAAAGTAGATTATCTTATATTCTATAAAATTAAGAATTGAAATATAACAATAATGAAACTCCATGTAAAAGCAAAATTTATTTGACTAGCACTTGAGAGTCTAGGTGCTGTGGTCAATCGTGGACTTGTTCCGCCCCCGTCCCGGGTTCGACCCTCTATATGCACGCCTGTCACCCCCGCGGTGCCTTACCTGCTCCTGGGCTTGCAGGATGTCCAGTGGGCCTTGGGGAATAGTCGTGGTGCGCGTAAGCTGACCCGGACACCCCACGTAAATCAAAAAAAAAAAAAATTATTTGACTAGCTAAGTTTTTTTATTTTTTCTGGACAAAAAACATAAACTACAACAACACCAAGCAATATATAAAAAAAAAAATATCTAACTTAGAACCACTTGATTTATTTATTGTCAGACAGTGATAACATGGGACAAAACTAGATATTAGATGATGATAGATAATAAGGATTATTATTATTTATAATAATTAATCATAACTATAAAAATTATTTACACAAATTATTTAAAAGTAAAATTTGAATCCAAGACTTTTATGTGTTTTAAGTCAAATTCTTATCATTAACAAAACTTTAATAGCCTATTTAGAATCAAATTACATATAAAATTGAATTCAATTCCATTTGTAATTTGAATTAAATTGATAATTTATTATAGTTTTTATATTTGAAATAAAATATTAAATTATAAAATTCAATTTTATTATAGTATTTGGAATGGAAATGAATTGAATTAACTATTTTGCTCTTAATTCAAAAATAAAAAAATAAAAACTTGTTAGAAAGACTCTTATAATTATCTTGCCCTTAATTCTTACATTATTTTTTATTTTTATTTATAAAGCTACATCTTGTATTTAGATTTATATAATTGCTTATCGACTATTTATTATTTTTTCTCATCATGAAATTTCTTATTTTTTTTTAGTAAAAGTCTTGTGATTGTTTTGGGCTATATATAAGAAATTAATTAACAATTATCAATTCTTTTTAAAAACTTAGATATGTTACGTTATTACTATATTTTTTATTTTTTTAAAACATGTGAGGCAAGAAAAATAATATATATAAATTACATTGATTCTTCAAATCATTTGAAATTTGGAAAACAAATCTAGACATGCATTAACAAATAAAATTTGTGAACTTCATAACAATTTGTTTATCGACTATTTATTTTTGTTTCCTATCGTGATCTTTATTCTTTTAGTAAAAGTCTTGTGATTATTCACTGCTAAAAAATTAGCAAATACAAATAAAAATATCAACAAAATTTGTCTATTGGTATATTGCAATGACATTTACCGACCAAATTTTTCCATCACTAAATCTGTTGGTATATACCGAAGGAATCACAGTGGAAACAAAAGGAATAAAAAAAAGCCAAACAATATGATTATGTGTAAGTTCTTACAAACAATATTACCGACAACATTGGACCGATGATACAATTTGTCCATGAATATCCCAACGAAAAACTTTTATCGGTATATACTGACGACATTACGGACGATATTACAGTGGGATTAAAAAAAAATCATATGGTGATGTGACATTTATACCGACAGAATTACTAACGTAGTTACCATCAAAATAATTTTATTGGTCAATCCATCGAGAATATTTAATTTATGACCTAACGCTCGACCCTCCTCTCCCTCTCCCCCATTTCTTCTTCTTTGTAAAACTTTTCTATGTAACAAAATAACCACCCCTCAATCTCAATCTCAACATAACTCAACCTCCCATAATTTTTCTAGCAACAACAACACTCAGTTTGTTAGCATCCATGTTCTGATTTAAATTTTATTGAGATTCTCCACTTTAAGGAAGCAAATCTATCATTTTTTTAATTTGAACACAATTTTAAAATGTTAATTTTTTGCATATTTTTGTAGCATATGTATTTTATTTGGAAGTTTACTTGTTTTAAAAGTTTTTCTCAAAAAAACTTATTGTATGGATTTATGTTGTGTAAATGTTATGATTGGTTTTATATTTTGTAAAATTGTATTTGTTTGTAAATTGTTGAAACTTATGTCAAATTACAAACTTAGGTGTTTTGTGATGAAATAAATAATGATTTATTTAACGGTTCCATTTGATATTTGTCAATTTTATTGCCAAATTGTAATTTCTGGTAAATATGTATAAATTTGCATTTATATAGATAATTGATAATGAATTAAGAGAAATATTAAAATAGATTGAATAAGCTTGAGCTAAACCAATATTTTTGCAAATTTCTTTAGTTAACGAATTAATTAATACATGTTGTCATCATTATTTTATATTGGTTTGATAAAAGTGATGGATGATCGTTCATGGATGTATCGAGATTCACTCCAAGAATTACGAAGGATGGATTATTGTAATGGGGTTCATGGTTTTATTAATTATGCAATATTTAATCCGAAAAAATTAGTTGAGGTGATATTATATGTCCATACAAGAGATGTAAAAATAAAAATTTTCTTGATCCAGATGTTGTAACAATGCATCTTTTACAAAAAGGGTTTATTGAGCAATACATCTGTTAGTATGCACACGGAGAACCAGATGTTACTCTTGAGATCGTGATAGAAAGGATGACTGAGTCAACTTCTACTGCTAGCAATGTGCATGAAGTTGTAGATGACTAATAATCCTTATAGAAATATGATTATGGATATGATGAGAATGAATCAAGGTCATGTCGGTTAATGTCCAATAGTAGATGAAGAACCTAATACAGACGCAATAAGATTTTTTTGATCTTTTAAAAGATTCTGATGAACCATTATGGACTCGATAGAAATCACAGTAAATTATAAGCCGATGGACTCAATAGAAATCGATCGTATGGACTCTCTAACACTTAGCCGAGAACTTGCAGACGTCCCATAGTGTTTCAATCGTTGGGTGTTCGTAATCGTTCTTGAGCACTCAATCTCTGAAGTTCGCGACCTATTAGATTAAGGAGTGTAAGAACATACAACCCATTTTAATGAAAAATATGAACAACTCTCTACAAGAACTCCGTTAAATGATTATGGATATGAGATCACAGATGGACGGTACATGTGCACCTCCTTATTGGTCATGAGGACGACTAACCTCCTCCTCCTCCAACACCGCCTCTATTCTAATTTTATTATACTTGAATGTATAAATTTATAATAATTTTTTTATTTTTATATTAAGATAATTGATTTTTAAATATTTGAATTTTATATTAATTAAAATTTAAAATTATTTTCTATTTCTGTTCAATAGAATTTTTTAAAATATTTTTAAATTAGTATTGACGGGCTTACCGACAAAATAATTCTGTTTGTATATGTCAGAGTTGGAAATAAATTATTGTAAATGCCACTGCAACTGTTAAATCACCGATGAAATAATTCCATCAATATATTCCAGAGAGTCAGAAAAGAATTACTGTAAATGCCACTGCAACTCACCAATAGATTTACCTACGGTTATTCTGTCGGTGATATGCTAAATAATACCGAAGGATTGAAGCGGGAAAATTTTTGTTTTGGCTTGCATAATCCGTCTGTAAAACTATTGGTAAATTTATTATTGACAGACCAGAAATTACCGATGAATATTTTTTCGATGGATAGTTTTCGTCCGTGATTCCATCGGTAAAATAATCACAGATAAAATATTAGTGTAAATATCGATATAAATTTCTATTGATAAAACTATTAAATCTGGTAATGGTTTTGGACTATACATAAGAGATTAATTAATAATTATCAATTTTTTTAAAATCTTAGATATGTAGGGTTATTATAATACCTTCTATATTCTTTTAGCCATTCATCACGGAGCCCACCATAGTAGCTTTCACTTTAAATAGTATGAAAGATATTTTTTTAAGATGAAAAAAATATTTATTATATTTAAAAAATAAATTACATTAAAAAATATATTTAGTAAAATAATTTTAGTTATGGTTTTAAAAAATTAAGTTTTAAAAAATATATGTTTTGTTAAAATAACTATATAATAGATTTTTGTATATAAAATGAATAAAAAGTATATTTTCATGAATATCGTTTATTATACAAAATCAAAGTTTGAAACTCGGTGTAAAAAGCAAAAATTATTTAACTAATCAAATAATTTTTTTTTTAAATAAAAAAACATAAACTATCACAATACCAATACCAAGCATTATCTAACTTCTAACTTAAAACCACTTGATTTATTTATCAACAAATAGTGATAACATGGGACATAACTACGTATAATTAGCTGAAGATAGACAATAAGGATTATTATTATGTATAATAATTAATCATAACTATAAAAGTTATTTAAAAGTGAGATTTGAATCCAAGACTTTTATGTCTTTTAAGTCAAATTAATTCTTATCATTAACAGAACTCTAATAGCTTATCTGAAATCAAATCATACCCGTTGTTATTTAAGAATTTATCTTTTAATACAAATTCTTATCATTAACAGAACTCTAATAGCATTTGAAATCAAATCATTTGTTATTTAAGAATTTATCCTTTTAATATTTTTATTGTATACAACAGTTGCGAAATTAAGCCTTCTCCAAGGTTACAGCAAGTTTCACTCCTATAAATATGGCGAGATAACAGCATATATACTACTTAAAAATCAATGGAGTTGATTAATGAGGAAAGTGCTAGTGAGCTACTTCAAGCTCAAACTCATGTGTGGAATCATATATTCTACTTCATAAACTCCATGACTTTGAAATGTGCAGTTCAACTAGGCATACCAGATGTGATCCAAAAACATGGCAAACCCATGACCCTCTCTGAGCTTGTTTCTGCCCTACCAATCCACCCATCAAAAGCTCAATATGTCCACCGCCTTATGCGTATTCTCGTGCACTCTGGTTTCTTTTCCCAGCAAAATCTTAATGACATTCACAACCAAGATGCCTATTCCCTTACCCAATCCACTCGTCTCCTACTCAAGGACAATCCCTGGAGTATGAGACCTCTTTTACTTGTGTTTCTCGACCCAGTTCTGACAAAACCATGGGATTGCTTGAGCACTTGGTTCCAAAATGATGATCGCAATGCATTTAGTGTTGCCCATGAAAATACATTTTGGGAGTACGCTGGCCAAGATCCAAGAATCAACAATCTCTTTAATGATGCCATGGCTAGAGATAGCATACTAGTTAGTAAGGTGGTTGTATGCAAATGTAAAGGCATCTTTGATGGGGTGAATTCTTTGGTGGATGTCGGGGGAGGCTTAGGAACTATGGCCAAGGGCATTGCTGAAGCATTTCCCCACATGGACTGCACCGTGTTTGATCTCCCCCATGTGGTTTCTGACTTGCAAGGCAGCAAAAATTTGAAGTATGTAGGGGGGGATATGTTCGAGGCAGTTCCTCCAGCAGACGCAATTTTACTCAAGGTAAATTAATTTTAACAGTATTCTTATACCACCACTATATATTAAATTTGCATATATATATATATACACGTCCATCCTTGGGCTTATATTTTGACACATATATAAACTTTTCCATTCCTGACCTCTGCGAACACATGCATATGAAGATTTATATTCAAAGATGGACATCATCTCTAACCCAAAAATCTATACTACGGAGTTTCTATATACATGCATCTTATGTTTTCTATTTCCTTTAGGATTTTTTTTCCCGTCTTCATTTATTCATGCTACATATCTTATGGCAAATGAAAAACAGTGGATACTGCATGACTGGAGTGATGAAGACTGCGTGAAAATACTTAGACGATGCAAACAAGCAATTATGAGTACGGGACAGCAGAAAGCTGGGAAGGTGATAATTATAGATATGGTGAGAGAGAACCTGAATGGAGACGAGGGGTCAATTGAAACGCAGCTACTTTTTGATCTACAATTGATGGTGGGTTTTAGTGGCATGGAGAGAAATGAAAAGGAGTGGGCTAAGCTCTTCTTTGATGCTGGTTTCCTCAATTATAAGATACACCCTGTGCTAGGCACAAGAGCTCTCATTGAGCTTTATCCTTGATAAGATCTTAGTAATGTTTTGCTTTTGTTATGTTTAAGTGTGAAAATTCATGATATTATGGTTTTGTGGAAATTCATGATATTATGGTTTTGTCCAAAATAATGTTCATATGTAAAATAATAAAGTTGTTGTTGCTGCTGCTGCTACTGTTGTTGTCGTCGTCTCGTCATAATAAATTCTTTATCCTTAATGTTTCATTGCTCCTCACTTAGCGCAACTAAGATCTTTACAATATATTTTTTAAGATTCCAACAACAACATCTTATTTAGACTCAATTATCTCTTAATAAAATTAAGTCTAAACTCTAGATTAGAAGAAAAAACAAAGTTCAGAAAGTACAGAGATAACTTTAAAAACTGAGGTGAGTAAGAATATATAAAATCAGGATAAACAATGCAAGAAACTCTTCATTCACCCTTTTTTTATAATGGATTTTGGAATTAAAACTGATAAAGAATTAATAATGATGATTACTAGAATTGATTTCCACCATTATTAACTTTGATTAACCGTCATAAAATCAAAATTAAACATTAATGTTTTGGCTTTAAATTTGATGAACTGAGTTGAAAAAACTAATACGATTTAAAGAAACTCTTCTTGAAGAAAACTAATTAGATTCATGGGCTGGATTGGACAAAAAAATAGGCTAGCAAAAAATAATTATTTATGAGCCAAAGAGTTATTTTATAATAAACCCAAATTCAAGATCAAAATATGTTAGGAAAAAATAACCCAAAACCAAGACTGAGGACCTAAAACCTGGAACTAGGAGCTCGAGCCATAGCTTAGCTGATTTGATCACGCGTTTGTGGGTTAAACCTATACTACTTTGTTAAGACTCATTTATGACTCCTTAACATCCTTCTGTATAAACTAAAAAAAAAATATTTTTTCTTTCCTATGTTGCATAAAGGGTTTTTGGTTTTATAAAAACATGTCAACCAATAGTTCTGTGAGATCAATTTCTCATTCACCCATAACTTATTTTAATCATGTTAATGTTTCATATTAATGAAATTTTGTTGGACTCCACTTTTTAATAAAGATTTGACCTTAAAAGTGAGTGGACTCCATTTTTAATTTGACCTTAGATATGCCTTTTAATCATATTTTATTAAAACAAATTTCAACAATCCTTCATATGAATGAAAATTACCCGAGTAGTATAAAAGACTTGAAAATTGATAAAGAGATACTAATTTGGTTAGTATAAAAGACTTGAAAATTGATAAAGAGATACTAATTTGGTAGATCATCACATCAAGATAGGTTTCTTTTAATTTTGAATATTGTTTAGTGAAAAACTATTAGATTTACTCCATTAAATAGAGAACGCGATGTCTTAAACTTTCAACCTTTTGTGTAAACCAAGACAATAATATTCACATAGTTTTCTACCTAGATATTTACTTTGGTTCTCATTATTATGTTTATTTTGGCACTAAACAAATCCTGGATTTATGGATGTTTTACATAAATTTTCCTTCATTAAAGTTCTCAAAGAAATAACCACATTTCTCACTTATATATGTGATTTTTCATTAAGAGTATTCATTTATACTCTACTTGATAAACCAATATATAAAAATAAATAAGAGCACAACTCACCCTTTTATCACACTACAACTACTACCTATTTCATCATAAGAATAAGCAGGAAATAATAATTTTTTAATGCTACAGAAAATGTTATATGACTTGGTTTTCTATTTGAACCTGGATTTTGAGATCTTTAATCAACTAGTTGTTGTCACCATCATTACACTCTTTTATTTTTAAATTTTTTAAACCAATACCCTTTGATGAATTATACATAAGATCTATCAATAAATCTTTGGTCAATGGGTTTGCAATATTTTACTTTGAATTTCCATAGTCAATGAAAATAATTTCATTTGATAACAAGTATTTAATTAATGGTATTATGTCAATGATGTATATGTCTAGATTGAGCATTATATATTGCTTCCAACTCAAGACTGGTTGTTGCAATGGACATAAATTACTGGCACTGATTTTGGCCAACATAGAATATCCCCTAAGCAATTTCAAAGCCTCTCGATTACCTCTTCACTTTTATCAAGAACAATAAACTTTGATCCCATCATGCATGTATCTTATTATACAATTTTTTTCTAAGAGGAGTTTTAGGACATAATTACTCCACCAAGTGTGAAGACATATCCGCTAGTGGATTTTGAATTCTTAGTATTAGATATCTAATATGCATCACTATACCCTTCTAGTACTCTAGGGTAACTAGCACAATATTATCCATAGTCCAATGTGTATCCCAAATATTTGAGTACCTTTTCTATTGCTTTTAAATGATTCATAATCAGATTATTGGTAAATTTTCTTAAAAAGCAGAGTCATCAGTTGGTTGCTAGTTGTTGTGCTATATGTATGTGCTATTAGT
>Ga0307510_10012193_pt1 | contig 10191 bp, 6 predicted proteins | sample 12_EM_MG_FD_207224 | JGI IMG/M metagenome (GOLD analysis project Ga0307510, IMG submission 207224) | Populus trichocarpa ectomycorrhiza microbial communities from riparian zone in the Pacific Northwest, United States - 12_EM | ecosystem: Host-associated > Plants > Roots > Unclassified | place...
GTGACCGCCATTCTGCCCTGGATCCTGGAGCAGCTCACCAGGGTCTCCGGCGGATTCGGTCCCCTCTCCTGGCAACTGGCCGTCCGTCGGCTGCAGTTGAGCAGCGAAGCCTCCACCCGCTCGGTCAACGGTATCGTCGTCGCCGTGGCCGGTGCCGTAGCACTGCAAACCCTCTTCACCGGCATCGCGCACGGTCAGAACGGCGGCAGGCGGGGCAGCCAGGAACAGTTCCACGCCGAGCACGCATATCGGCGTCGCCAGTCTCGACGACGACAAGGGGTACACGGATCGGTACGCCTCAGTGTTCTCCGCAACGCCCGGCGTGCAACAAGCAATCGGCTACGCGGAGTTGTCCGTCAGCGGGTCCGATGACGATTTCCCGCAGACGGTCCGCGTCGCAGGATGCGGCCAGCTGAGCCTGCTTGCCTCGCTGCCCGGCTGCACCGATGGGAATGCCTTCGTCGTCACCCCGCGGAGCAGCACCAGCTCCGCCGACACGACCGTGTGGAAGTCGGGCAGCACGATGCGCTTGGACATGAAAGGCCCCCTGTGGAAGGTGCCGCACATCACCGCCACCGTCGAGGCCAGGAGCAGCGATCCACAAGGTGCCTTCCCCGAGAAAATGCTGCTCGCCACCCCCCGAGCAGCCGGCTCCTCGGCGATGGCGGACGCTGTGAGCACCATCAGCATCAGGTACTCGACGTCCAGTGAGGACATCCAGGACCGGCTTCGCACGGCAGCCGCCCGGCTGGACCCTTCCTTCACCGTCGATTTCCCCACACAGGCCAAGGGCGACACGGCTCTCGACGGGATCAGGCGGGACCTGTTGGCCGGGGTGACCGCCGTCCTGCTGCTGATCGCGGCAAGTTTGCTGCTCGGTACAGTCGAACAACTCCGGGACCGCAAACGCGTCCTGGCTGTGCTCGTCACCTTCGGCACCCCGCGGCGCACCCTCAGCAACTCGATCCTGTGGCAGACCGCGTTGCCGGTCGCGACAGGACTACTCGTCGCAGGAGTGGTGGGAACCGCCCTCGGCAGCGCACTGCTCGGTCTCATCGGCAGGACAGCGGTCTACGACTGGAACAGCATGCTGGCGATAGCCGGCATCGGAGCTGCCGCCAGCGTCGCCGTGACCCTGCTGACGCTCCCCACATTGTGGCGGTCCTCGCACCCGGAAAACATCCGCTACGAGTGAGCGATGTCCGTCCCTCACATCGGGGGATCCTTCGTGCGAGGTTCCCCCGCAACCACTTGACCCTTCTCAGCCTGGCTGCAGCTCTCCGCTGCTACCGACGATTCCTCCGGCTGACCCGCGCTGGACACCGTCTGGAGCCGACACGCCGTCAGCCGGTGTTGGCCCCTGGCGAATCGGCCGTCGGGTGTTCTTCGTGGAGTGCGGCGAGTGCGGCGGCGAGCCTGCCGCGGCTGGTGATGCCCAGGCGGGGATAGATGCGGTACAGATGGGCTCCGACGGTGCGGTGCGAAATGAACAGGCGCTGGGCGATCTCCCGGTTGCTCAGCCCCTGCGACGCCAGCACCGCGATCTGCATCTCCTGGGCCGACAGCCGGTCGCTGGTGTTCGCATGCCGCCGACCGCTCGACTCGCCAGCGGCGCGCAGCTGCTCACGAGCCGTCTCGGCCCAGGGCCGGGCGCCGATCCGGTCGAACTCGTCGCGGGCGCTGCGCAGCGGACTCCGGGCGTCGACGTTGCGCCGTTGCCGACGCAGCCGGCGGCCGTGGTGCAGGTGCAGCCGGGCTCGCGCCAGGGCCCAGCCGGCGGGCAGCGCGGCCAGCGCCGCGGTGTAGCGCTCCTCCGCCGTGTCGTCCGGCGCCAGCACCGCCTCCGTGTAGGCCTGGGCCACCACCATCATTTCCGAGGGCAGCCGGGCGGCCAACTCGGGGAGTCCGTCGAGTAGTTCCCGGGCCTGCTGCACGGTGCCCGCGGACACCGCGGCGTCCGCCAGGTCCGGTGCGAGCAGCCAGCGGCTGACCGAGTGGTAGTGCGGGTCGGCGGGATCGAACGCGCGGGAGATGGCGTCGTACGCCTCGGTCGCGCGGCCGTCGAAGAGCGCCAGCAGGCCCTCGACCTGCTGCGCCATCACGGCGGCGAACGGCATGCCGGGGAACAGCCGGTGGGCGCGGAGCTCGCCGAGCATCCGCGCCGCGGCCTCGGTCTCGCCGCGCAGCGCCGCCACCAGACTCCCCGTCGCCTTCACACCCAGCCAGACGATCCATTCCCCGCTCTCCTCGGCCAGGGCGAGTCCTTCGCCGGACTCCTCGCGGGCCCGATCGAGCTGACCGAGGTACACCCGCGGCCAACTCCCGGCAAGTGACCGGGCGAGCAGCCCGAGCCTGCCCTGCGACCGCCACGCCGCGGCCGCCAGCGACAGGTACCGGGCGGCGCGGGTGACGTCGCCCAGGACCATCGCGCCGCTGCCGAGGAAGTGCGTGATCCGGCCGTCCTCGTGGTCCGGCCGGAGGCCGTCGAGCCGTGCGATCACCTCGGCGCCGTACCGGTACGGCTCGGTGTACGCCCGTACCGTCAGGACGACGGGCGCGTCCGGATCGGGGTTCCATCGGTCCAGCTCGGCCGAGGCCAGGGTGCGCACCCGTGCGTCGCCGTCCTGGAAGAAGCACCGGGCGGCGGCCCGCCACAGCAGGTTCTCGGCGACCCGCACACCGCCCGCGTCGAACGCGCCGGCCGCCGTGGTCACCATGTCCTCGATCCGGCGGTGCGGCTCGTCGGGTTCGAACGCCGCCTTGTCGGACACGACCATGAGGCGAGCCCGTTCCAGTGGGCCGAGTTCGCTCATGTCGGCCCGGTCCAGCAATAGTTGGGTGTGAACCCGGTCGTTGATCTCGCTGGCCGACTCCACTGCCCGCACCAGGATCTCGGTCCTGCGGCGCGGGTCCTGAACCAGCTCGGCCGCCTGACGCAGGGCCGGAACGGCCGACGCCACCTTGCCCCGGGCCAGCGCCGTGTCGGCGAAACGTTCCAGCCTGGCGGCGAGATCCTCGTCCGGGCCGAGCGATGCGGCAGCCAGGTGAAGGAGCTGGTGCTCGGGTGTGTCGGCCATGGCCTCGGCGATGGCGCGGTGAGTGTCCAGCCGATCGGAGACGGTGGCACGGGTATAGATCGCCGAACGCATCAGCGGATGCCGGAACTCGAGAGTACGGCCGACCAGGGCGGCCAGACCCGCGTCGACCGCCTCCTGCACCGCCTTCACGGAAACCGCCGTGCCTGTCAGACGACTCGACACGTCCAGCAGCCGGTTCAGTGGCGCGTTGGGCTCGGCGGCCAGGGCCAGCAGGAGCCTGCGGCACTCCGGGCTCACCGAGTCCGTACGCGCGGCGAACGCGTCCTCCAGGCGCTGGGTCAGCGGCAGATCGTCCAGCTGCGGTGCCAAGTCCTGCACCGTCTTGGGCAGCTCGACCAGGGCCAGCGGGTTGCCCGCCGCGCGTTCCAGGATGAAGGCCCGGATCGGCGCCGACAGGTCCGGTGCGGCCGCATCGAGCAGTTCGGCGGCGGCCGACGACCCGAGTGGCTGCAGAGGGAGGTCCGGTTGCGCGCTCGGGTCGTAGGAGTCGGGAGAGCGGACCCGGGACGCGGCGATGATCAGTACGGGGAGGTCGCGGGTGCGCCGGGCCACGAATCTGAGGACGTCCCGGCTCGGTGCGTCGATCCACTGCTGATCGTCGACGATCAGCAGGAGCGGCTGCCGGTCGGCCTCGTCGGCGAGCAGTTCGAGTACGGCGAGTGCGACCCGGAAGATGTGGGGTTCGGTCTGCGTGGCGCTGAACGCGTCGACCAGCGCGGTCCGGTGCGGGGTCGGCAGCTTCTCGATGCCGTGGGCGACCGGTCGCAGCAGCAGTTGCAGGGCCGCGAACGGCAGCCACAGCTCGGTCTCCACACCGGCCGCGCTCAGCACGTTGAATCCGCCCTCGGTGCCGTCGGCGCCGACAGTTCGCAGCAGCGCCGACTTGCCGACACCGGCGGGGCCGTGCATCAACAGCGCACCACCGCGTCCGCCCGCCGCGTCCGCCAGCAGCGTGCGCAGGATACGCAGCTCCTCGTCCCGGCCGATCATCGCGCGGGGGCTGGGTTCGGCCTCGGGAAGGCTCCGACTGCTGGGCTGAGCATGTGCGACTTCCTCCGTGCAGAAGATCACGTCGCACGGCATTCTAATCGCGCTTCATTACGCCCTCGGTGCGCGCGCACCATCAGTCAAACGACTCGACCTCGTCGGTACTGCCGCGCCGAGACCGGGATTCGAAGGCGCCGTCATCGACAGAACCCGCCGGGACGGTGGTCTCCGGCGGGTTCTGTCGATGACGGCGCTGTTGGGATCAGTTCGGCGTCAGGAGGGACACTTCGTGGGTCCCATGCGGATGAGGGTTTCGCGTGTCTCCTCGGTCAGACCGCCCCAGATCCCGTGCCGTTCCCGGTGGTCGAGTGCGTACCGGCGACACGGAACCCGTACCGGGCACCGATCGCAGATCATCAGCGCCCGTCGGACGGTCGCCAGGTCGCCCGGAGGAGGGAAGAAAGTCTCGATGTCGGCGCCGCGGCAGGACGCGACAAGCCACCAGCCCGCCACCGAACGGACAGGCAGGGCACGGTTGTTCAGCCGAGGGGTGCGCGGCTCTGTCATCCCATCTCCTCCAGCTTCTTGCCGTTGGTCTCACGCACCCGTACCGCGACGAAGACGAAGGACAGCACGGCGAAGCCCGCGTAGACGGCGTAGGTGGACGACAGGTTCCAGTCCGACATGCGGGGGAAACTCTCGGTGACGGCCCAGTTGGCGATCCAGTTGGCGGCGGTCGCCACTGACATCGCGGCGGCGCGGATGCGCAGCGGGAACATCTCGCCGACCATCACCCAGAGCACCACACCCCAGGAGACCGCGAAGAAGAAGACGAAGGCGTGGGCGGCGACCAGTGCCACGGTGCCCTGGGTGTCCGGGATGGACAGACTGCTGCCACTGCCTGTCCGGTACGAGAACGCCCAGCTGGCCAGAGCCAGCGACACGGCCATGCCGGCCGAGCCGGTCAGCGCGAGCGGTTTCCGGCCGATCCGGTCGATCAGCAGCATCGCCACGACGGTTCCGACGATGTTGATGATGGACGTGGAAAGGCTGATCAGCAGGGAGCTGGCCTGGTCGATGCCCACCGACTGCCACAGCAGCGACGAATAGTAGAAGATGACGTTGATGCCGACGAGTTGCTGGAACACGGCCAGCCCGATGCCGACCCACACGATCGGCAGCAGCCCGAAGCGGCCGTCGAGCAGATCGCGTACCCGCGGCTTGTGGTCGGTCCTGAGCGCCTGCTGGATCTCGGCGATCCGGTCCTCGGCGCCGGCGTTTGTGCCCTGCAGGTCACGCACTACGGCGAGGGCCTGAACTTCGCGGCCCGTGGCGACGAGGAAGTGCGGCGACTCAGGGATGCGCAGGGTGAGAAGCAGATAGGCGAGTGCCGGTACGACGGCGGCCATCAGCATCCACTGCCAGGCGTGCAGGGCACCGAGCTGGTTCTCGCTCCTGCCGTCGGCCCCTTGGGCGATGCCCCAGTTGACGAGTTGGGAGGCGGTGATGCCCAGCACGATGGCCGCCTGCTGGAACGAGGCAAGTCGGCCGCGGTGGTCGGGCGGCGCGACCTCGGCGATGTAGGTGGGGCCGATCAGCGAGGCGAGGCCGATCGCCATGCCGCCGATGACGCGCCAGGCTCCCAGGTCCCAGGCGGAGAAGGGCATGGACGAGCCGAGCGCACTGATCGCGAAGAGAACCGCGGCCAGGTGCATCACGCGCCGACGGCCGACGCGGTCGGCGAGACGCCCGGCGACGGCCGCACCGAAGGCGGAACCGAGCAGGGCGGAGGCGACGATGGTGCCCGTCTCGCTGGAGGTGACATCGAATCGGTGCTGGATTCCGGTGACGGCGCCGTTGATGACGGCACTGTCGTAGCCGAACAGGAAGCCACCGATCGACGCGGCCGCCGATATGTAGGTAATGCGCCGGAGGTTGGTCGGGCGGAGCGCGGCCCTTGAGTGGGCCGGCCCCGCCGAAGAGGCGTTCGAGGTCATGGACAAGCACTCCTTCACGGGACCAGGTGCCCGGACTCGCGGGCGGGAGCACCGGTCGTAGAGGACGCGGATCGGGAGGACGACTGTGCAGGCGCCCCTGGGCCGCTCTTCGGGCCTGCGGGCGAGCCCGTCGCGGGTCAGAGAACGGAGGCCGGGGACGAGAGCAGTTCGTAGAGGCGCGCCAGGTTGGCCGCGCCGACAAGGCCGGCGTCCGATCCGACGGTGGCGGTGCGGACCTCGGCGTAGACACGGTGCTCCCCGCCGCCGAGGGCCCGACGGTAGGAGATCTCGGCCGGACGCCTGATCAGTTCGCCGGTGTCGCCGAGGCCGCCGCCGATGACGATGACGGACGGATCGAAGATGGACGCGAGGTCGGCGAGAGCCTGGCCCAGCCAGCGGCCCGACTGCGCGAACACGTCGAGGGAGAAGGGGTCGCCGCTGAGGGCGGCCTTGGTCACATGGTGGCCCTCAAGGCCGGAGGGGGTGCCGTCGCCCAGCGCGAGCACCACCGCGGCCCGTGCCGGGTCGGCGACCGCCATCTCGCGGGCGCGGCGCGTGTGGGCGGCTCCGCTGGCGTACTGCTCCATACAGCCGTGCTGGCCGCAGGGGCACGGCAGGCCGCCGGGGACCGCCCGGTAGTGGCCGATCTCGCCTGCCATGCCGAAGCGGCCTCGGAAGAGCCGGCCGCGGCTGATGATGCCTCCACCGAGGCCGGTGCCCGCCATGACCATCAGCATGTCGTCGTGCCCGGCACCGGCTCCGTGGATGAACTCGCCCCATGCGGCCGCGTTCGCGTCGTTCTCGACGACGACCGGAAGCCCGGTGGCCTCCTGGACGATGTCCCGGATCGCCTTGTCGTGCCAGCCCAGGTTGGGCGCGAAGCGCACCGTCGAGCGGTCCGCGTCCACGTATCCGGCGGCTCCGACGCCGACCGCCCGGACCTCGTCCCGACCCGCGCGGACCCGCTGTACCGCCTCGGCGATCGCCTCGGCGATCCGGTCCGGGTCGTGCGGGGTGGGGATGCGCACACGGGAGACCACCTCCCCTGCCGGGTCGACCGCCCCTGCGGCGATCTTCGTGCCGCCGAGATCGACGCCGACGGTCAGACCGCCGTTCTGTTCGTTCATGCGGCACCGCCCACGCGGTCGAACCCGTGGGGCGCGTGCCGACGTGTGTGTCCACCTGACTGCTCCAGGCCGACGAAAAGAAGAAACATGGTGTGGTTCCTAACGTTGTTCTGCCATGGGAAAGAAAGGAAGGAAGGAGAGCTGGCTCATCACCATCCGGAACGCCGGGCAGGTGGCTTCGGCCCCGAAGGTGACGGTTCGCCGCCGGTCCAGGGACTGCCTCAGCTTCCGGGATCCGGCGTCGAGTTGCTTGAGTCATTCGACTGCGTCCTGGATTCCGTCCGCCCGCCGTGTCACACACGCGGGCCGTGCCCGGTCTCCTCCCGTGAAGCAAGCAGATCGACGGAGGTGTCACACGGTGTTGGAGACGGAATCAACGGGCGGCGACGGCGAGCGCGAGGACCGGCAAGCGACCGGCCCCAGGATGCTGGCGAACGTCAGGCCGCCCTTCGTGCCGGAGGGTGCTTCGGCGATGACCGTGCTGGTCGAGTGGCCGCCGGGCCATCCCGGTACGCCACCGCACCGGCACTCGGGGCCGTGTTTCGGCTACGTCACCGAAGGCGCCGTCCGGTGGGAACTCGAAGGCGGGCCCGAGCGTGTGATCAAGGCCGGTGAGACGTTCTGGGAGCCGGGCGGTGACGTGATCCATTACCAGAACGGCAACGCCCTGTCGGACACGCCGGCCAAGTACGTCGTCGTCATGTTGGGCGCCCCCGGCCGTCCGATGCTCACGCCGGTCGACGAGGACGAGCTGGAGAAGCGGGCCCATCTGCGTGCCCCGCGGCCTTCCGCCGGCTGAACCACCGCTCGGAGACGCTGAGTTCGTCACGGCAGTTCTCGAAGGGGGCCACTGTGGCCGGTGATGGATCGATGTCGCACAGGACAACCGAGGGGCTGGTGGGACGCGATCGGGAGCTGGAGCTGCTCCGGTCGTACGTCGACCAGGTGCTCGTCCGCGGTGGGGTGCTGTTGCTGTCCGGGGAGCCGGGCGTCGGCAAGTCCGTTCTCCTGGATGCCGCGGCGGAGGCGGCGACGACGGCCGGTGCGCTGGTGCTGCGCTCGGCCGGGGTCGAGTTCCTCGCGGATCTGAGCTTCTCCGGACTGAACCACGTACTCGAACCCCTGCTGCACGAGTACGACGGACTCGACCCGGCACACCGCGAGGCGCTGACCGTCGCGCTGGGGGCGCGTGACGGGGCCACAGTGGATCGGCTGGTCGCCTACGGGGCAGTACTGGCGCTGCTCCGCAGGGCCGCGAGCACCCGTCCGGTTCTGTTGGTCATCGACGACCTGCAGTGGATCGACCGGGCCAGCGCCTCGGCGCTCGCGTTCGTCGCCCGGCGGCTGACCGGGAGCCGGGTGGGCCTTCTCGCCGCTTCACGGCCGGGGTTCGAGAGCTTCTTCGAACGTGCGGGACTTCCCGAGCTCACCGTCTCGCCGCTGAACGACGAGGCCGCGACCGACCTGGTCGGCACCCGGTTCCCGATGCTCGCCGGGCGGGAGTTGCGGCATGTCCTCGCACAGGCCCAGGGCAATCCGCTGGCCCTGCTGGAACTGCCGGTCGCACTCGACGACTCGCGGGGCAGCGCGGGAGTGGTGCTGTCCGAGGTGCTCCCGCTCAGCCGTCGGCTGCAGGACCTCTATGCCTCCCGGGTCGCGGAGATGCCGGCAACTACCCGCCGCCTGCTGCTTCTGGCCGCGCTGGAGGACAGCGGCGACCTGCCGGTCCTGCGGGCCGCCGCCCCCGGCGAGGACGTACTGTCCCTGCTCGCCCCCGCGGAGCGGGCACAGTTGCTGCGGGTCGAGCACGGCGGCCTGGGGCGGCTGTCCTTCCGCCATCCACTGATCCGCGCGACGATCGTGTCGGGCTCGACCAGTGGTCAGCGCCTGGACGCCCACCACGCTCTGGCCCGGGCACTGGCCGATCAGCCCGATCGCCGGGCGTGGCACCTGGCCGAGGCCACCCCCGATCCGGACGAGCGGGTCGCGGCACTCCTGGAGCACACCGCCCACCGGGTCCGCCGGCGCGGCGACGCCGTCGGCGCGTTCAACGCGCTGATACGGGCCGCCGACCTCACTCCCGGTCCAGCGGACCGCAGCAGACGGCTGGCCGAAGCCGCCTTCGTGGGCGCGGATGTCGCCGGAGAGCTGCGCACGGCGGCGGAACTGCTGGTCGAGGCCCGGCGCGCCGACCCCGACCTGAGGGGATCGCTGCGGGCGGCGGCCGCGGCCTCCCACGTGCTGCTCAACCGTGACGGTGACGTCAACACCGCGCACCGGCTGCTCGTCGGTGCGATCACGACCCGCGAGGGCAGGTCCGACGGTGATAACGAGTCGCTCTTCGAAGCGCTGTGCACCTTGCGCAGGGTGTGTCTGTGCGCGGGCAGATCCGAGCTCTGGGGCGCGTATCACGCGGCCATGTCCCAGCTGACCGTGCCGATGCCTCCCCTCCAGGAAGTGCTCGGCGATGTCTACGCGGACCCGGCACGTTCCTCCACGGCCTCCCTCGGCCTGCTCGACGCGGTGATCCGCGACCTGCACCTGGAATCGGACCCGAGCCGGATCGAACGGATCTCGATGGCGGCGCTCTTCGTGGACCGGGCGACGGGGTGCCGTGCGGCTCTCTGGCCCGTCGTCGACGACGGGCGCGAGGGCGGCGCGGTCACCTCGGCCCTCATCGCACTGGTGGTGCTGTGCCTGGACGACTTCATGACAGGTCGGTGGGACGAGTGCGGCCGTCTCGCGGCAGCGGGGTTGGCGCTGTGCGAAGCCCACGGCTATCAACTACTGGCCCAGCAGTTCCACCGGGCCCGGGGCCTGCTCGCCGCGGCGCGGGGCGACGGCGGCACGGTGCTGGAACTGGCGCAGGGGATCACGGAGTGGGCGGTGTCCCGCGGCGCCCGAACCATCGAGCACTTCGCACTGCACATGACGGCACTGGCCGCCCTTGGACGCGAGGACCACGAGGAGGCCTACCTCGCT
>Ga0307510_10012195_pt1 | contig 10191 bp, 2 predicted proteins | sample 12_EM_MG_FD_207224 | JGI IMG/M metagenome (GOLD analysis project Ga0307510, IMG submission 207224) | Populus trichocarpa ectomycorrhiza microbial communities from riparian zone in the Pacific Northwest, United States - 12_EM | ecosystem: Host-associated > Plants > Roots > Unclassified | place...
TCTATCTCAAAGAAATCTCAGTGGTTGGCCATGGTACTGAAACAGCTCAAAAGCTTTTAGGATCAACCCCGCATGACCAGCTGTTGATCCAAATCTCCAATTCTTTTGCGGGTCTGCTTCTGTTTGTAGTTGGTTTTTTGGTGTTCATGGTGGCATTTGTCAAGGACAGAGAGTTCCAAAACTTTTTTGCTAAAGGGTGTGCTCTTCTCCACGTAGTAATGGCTCTTTGGAGGTTTTACTTTGAAAGAAGGGTTGAGGATTTGGCCTGGGATTGGCCTAAGCAGGTAGTTGGAGATTTTGTGATGGCACTTTCATGGGTGTTCTTTCTCTTGTATACTTGGAGAGAAAAATATGATTAGTCTTAAGAAGATCCGTGTCTCAATAATGTAGAAAAACATTGAAGATTTCTCAATGCTTGGTGGCTGCACTATTGAATATTAATGCAGCTGCAGATCACAGCTTTTTCTGGCATAAATGTGCACGTTGCTTTTTCCAATCAAGGAGAGAGTTGGAGGTGGAGCACGGTTCTTCATTATAGGGTTAGTGCATTGTGACAGTGTGCCTACTGTGCTGTGAAGGGATGGATGCCTTTTGAGGTCTTTGATATATTTTCACTCCATTTTGAGAATTATGCCAACTCTAGAAGAAATTCAATTTCTTGGCTCACAATTTCCCTTGGAGTTCAATTATTGATTTATTGTTTGAATCCTGCTTGTCAAGAAAATCTGGCTGCTTTCTTATTTTCAACTTTGTCTGAAATCTCTATGTAAGAGTGCTCAATTCCATTGTAATTTATAATGAGATCGACTTTGTAATCAGATATGCACTTCCCTTTTTTTTTCAAGACCTCCTGGAAGAAGGAACTACTGGTAGCATCAAACAATCTGTTGAACCAATTACTTTGTTGTCACCTTTCTTTTTTTTCTTTTGATTAATATGGATGTCTGAATTAATTTGTGTGTGTCTCAACTAATCATATAAATTCTAAAATTAACAATCATATAAGCTTTCAACAACCCTAAAATTTATAAGACTCGAACTTAAAAACCCAAAACCTGATTAGTGTTGAGCTGCACCGCATTATCAACTTTCTTTGTCTTCCCTTCTCTGTTTTTTTGCTCACTCATGAGAGGAATCAATTTGTCAAAAATGGGAAGTGCATATCTGCATAAACATGATGCAGTAATTATGTATTCTTTTGCACCTAACAACAATGTCATATGAGCTTCAATTGTGGCTGAGATGTCATGGTCCATCGACTATATATGGCCAAAGGGATCATAAAATTGGGAGTACTTGCTCTGTTGATCCATCTAAAGCAATCAATATCTAGGCAGATAGGGTATAGATAGCTTAATTTCCCTAGCATCCCAACAAAATGGTGCTAGCCCACCCTGTAAGTGGTCCTTCCTCTCGAGGCTGAGCATCTGGACCAGAGAAGAGCTACCTCCTCTCTCCCCTTTCTTGAACAGTATTATAATTAACATGCAGCAAAAGGGCACTGACAAAAAAAGGTGAATCCCATGCTCACATGTCTCACCTAACTTAGGTAGCATGGCACTAAGAATTCATATGCCCGGATGACACTTCTTGTCTTAAAAAAGAAGAAAAAACACGATCCATTCAGCTGAAAATTGGTAGTGTACACCATGGACGTGAAGCATAGGATGTGCTCATGAGTTCCTGGAGTTCTTATGCCGTGTTGTTCCTTGGAGCAAGTCCGAATAAAGAAGAGGAAGAGCAGGGAAAAGTTAACTTGCCATGGAACTTCTTAGATTCTGCAAGGTGTAAAGTAAGAGTTTGGCAACCTGGACAAGGAATCTGCCATGGCAAGTGTCGACAGAGGAGCTAAATGAAGACCACCCCAAGTGCCTAAACCAGACTTTTGGGTCCTAAAGTGCAAACCAAAAACGCTTTATTTACCCAAAATCAAAGCTTAAGAGCCCAAAAACAGAAGTTGGATGGAAAGGGAGAACCCAAAACTGGTCACCCTCTGTGACCAAGACTTGGGTTTTACTTGGACCATATCGATCGCAGAAATAAATTCCATTCTCCTTCACTCCCACCTTGAGCAAGTGTACACACTCTCCAAGCATACAGAATTGACTAAACATTTTCTTTTCTCGTTAAGAAATCTAGCAGTTTTTTAGATGTTTATTTTTTAGAAGTGTAGAGTGGTAAATGTTATGTTTTAAATTATATTTTAAAATAAAAAAATTATTTTGGCTATTTTTATTTAAATTGTAGTTTAAAACGCTACAAATGGTGTAAAAAATGGGTCTTAGATTTTTTAAATTAAGATAGAATTTATTAGTTTTTTAAAGTATAAATTAATATTTAAATATATTATTTATCATGGAATTAAAATTAAAAAAATAACATATCTTAATATATCATCCACTGTAAATTCACAGAAAAATTATTTTCCTATAAATGTGTAATTCTTCAAATAAAAAAATTATATGATAATATAAAAAAAATTACACCTAATATTCTATAGTTCAGTCAAAGTAACATTTAATTTTTAATTTTTAAATATTTAAAGTGAGAGAAATTGTGTTTAGAAAAAATAAAAGATTTTATTGATATTTTATTTGAGTTATTGATATATTAATATAAAGATAGTTTAATCTTTTTATCCTATCAAAAAATTATATTACAAACTATAATTTTTAAAGAAAAAACTTGATTAGTAAATATAATTTATTTATTTTTTTAAAAAAAAGTAAATTAACTATTTACCATCCGGGTTGGCACCCAGGGAATCCTATAAGATTTTTAAGGCTTTAACAAAGCTTTAAAGAAAGAAAAGTGCTTCCACGAACCATTACTGAGAGTGTTATTGTGCCTTTGTAATGATACTGTCTGCCCCTTGCGATCAGATAGGTGCCCGAAAAAATCATCAAAAGCAAACCCAAGACCAACAGGAGAGATAGAGAGGTAAAATTCAAGCAAAAGACCAAAGCAAGGATAAAAATCAAAGCTTGTTGTCAAGATATGGAGCAAGAAGAACAAGAAACCCCAACACCAAGATCACCGAGAACGCCGAGGGCATCATCAACAGCATATAGTTTGGTGCTTGCAATCATGAGCAAAAGGAGAACATGGGTATGTCTTTTTGTTATAGTATATGCAATCTTGTTATCATCCTCATGGAACTGGCTCAAAACCATACTTTCTTGGTACAAACAACAAGAATCGCAAAACTCTGCATCCGGGTGGCCTGCTTTGTATGCGTCAGTGCTTCTTGGCGCAGTCTTCGGACTTCTTTCAATGGTTGCAGCTCTTGCTGTGGCTGTGCCTGCCACTTTGGTTATATGGATCACGGTTGTGGTTATGTTAACTTTCTTCGGGAAGCCAAGGAGGGTTTTGGTGGTTGAAGGAAGAAAGATTACAAAAGAGATTATTGGGTTTGTGTTCAAGACTTTGTTGAAAGAAGGGAATGCTGTGGCTGCTGTTTGTGCTGTTTTGGGATACTTTGTTATTTTCAGAAGGAATTGTGAGGTTGATTAAGTGAGTCTTGCTGATGGGTTCTTGGCTCTGGGACATGGAGATGGAAATTGGGAAAGTGGATGTATTTTTTATCTTCTTGTTTCTTGGTTTTAGAAGATAGGGATGTGAAGAAAACGGAAAGCTTAATTGTAATGGCTCTACTTTTTTCCTAATTTTATTGTATGTTATTTCTAATTAATGTGATTATTAATCTACTGATCTCCATCTTAACAAGATGAATCAAGTTGTTTTTGGGGTTAATTAGAGATTAGGAAAAAAAATGGAAACCTTGAAGGGGGCTGCGTGGACATAATTGCTGCTCATTCTAGTTTTTTAACTCGCTGATGGCCGAAGATTTTCATGTATTTTGGGATCTTGGGATGCATTTCGTTGAACATGGGACCTTGATAAAAGAGGAAAACAGGGCTCTAGCTTTGAATGCAGCAGATCTCCAATTGTTCATAGCCCACAACTTCTTCTATGATTGTGGGAGGCTGGCAGACTAGAATAGTAGAATTTAATCAATTGTGTCGGTCAAATTATTTGGACAGATGTTAACAGGAAAATGAGAAGATATTATCCATTTACCATATGGAAATCCGCTCATTAATTAAAGTCAGCTGTGATTATTTCAATTCTGACTACTGTTTGTGATATAATCGCTCAACATGTCAAGGAATGCCCATTGAAAACCAGGAATTTAGGTTTCTTCTGCTGTAGGTTAAAAGTGTTTCTAGAGAAAGGATACTCAGATGATATATCAAGAAAGTGGCGTCGCCCTCCCCAGCTTTGATAGACCTGAGAGGAGTGAGGCCATGTTCATAATTTAATCCATGGCGTAGCCCTAACTTTGCAGAAAGTTGAAGTCTTCTTTACTTTTCTACACAAGTCCATGCACAATTTGTCAAAATCAGACGTATAGAAATGCCTTCTTGATTCACATGTCTTGCTAGCAGCCATGAAATGGCAATCAGCATCTCTGAAGAATTTTCCTTGTATAGCCTAGTAACTAGTCCCGTGTGGCTGCTTGAGAGAGCAAGTGGAAGGCCCTTTGATTGGAAATTGACTAAGAGAATGCCGTAGAAAATGCCTTAGCAGCCTTCTTCTTTCTGTTTAGACGAAGGCCACGACAAGGATTTTGTTAAGAGCTCGAATATGGTGTCTTCTCTTGAACTGGTCCTTGGCATCCATGATCATTATCGGCCAACTTCCCAAGAAGCCCTAGCTTTTACAGGCAGAAGGCAGAAGCCCAAACTCCTAACCAAGTCCATTATCATCCTTAGAAAGCCATATTCATGAACTTCAAGAGTCTGGCCCAGAAAACTTCACGGTTCACATAGCCCTAGATTTTGCAGGCTGATCACAAGTTATGTATCTACCACCAGCGGCTATTGCGCCGCTGCCACACCATTGAATTCAATATAGGAATTGACCATGTAAAGGGAGTTTGAACAATGTTATTTTCTAAAAAAGATTGGATTTTTTCACAGACCTGACCTGTACTATGTCTCGGATTAGCGGGTCACCGGAGCACGAGCAGGTCTGGTGGAATGGTGGTAGGATTTTCATAAGGACCAGATAGAACCTCGCTAGCTTGGTGTGGCAATTATTTCAAGGATGCTAGTAAATTTCATTGCCTTTTCTTTTAAGTTTTGCAGGTGACCTATAACCCAAAATCACTAGCCCCTTCTTCCCAATTTTGCAGTTAGTGAACTTTTACTGCGTTGAATGGCCTGCCCTAAACATGTAGCGTATAGGCCATTCGTATGAGGCTTGGCTTTATCGGCGGTGATGGTCTGATATCTTGTGAGCTTTCGGCGGAGAGCCTAAGGTCTGAACTGAAGTAGCCGCACTTGGCTTTTCCTCCTCCTGTGGAGTATGGACCAACCATCTCGTGTCTGCCACACAATTAATGCCAGCAGACGGTATGAATATTTTTATTTAAATTCTTAATCATTTTGAAAACATACCACTTACATTTATATTGGTTTTGTTAAAAAAAATAAAGGTGAAGGAGAGATTACCATACCGCAAGATACATTTTATTATTTATCGGAATAGTGAAATTATAAAATTACTTCTAATTTAATAAAACTTTGAATTAGACATTGAGATAAGATTATCTTTTTATTATAATACAAATAGTTTTTACAAATTATAAAGAGTTAGATAGATTATTTTATTTTTTATTATATAGTAAAATTACTAATTTAATACTAAACTAAAATAATATAATGCCTGCTAGGGGTATTTTGATCTTTTTGATTTTTTTAGAATAGTTTAATTACTTTTATCCCCTTAGAAACAAAACCAATACAAGGGCTTTTTTATCACTGTATATTGGTTTTATTGTAAATTTAGGGGTATTATTATAATTAATATACATTAAATATTATTTAAAAACCCGATGGTTCATGTGGACGACTCCCGTGATGTTTAGGGAGCACGTGCGAGGCTATTCGACCACCAAACACTATTTTTCATAACAGTATTTGATAAGTCTCGGCACCCCCAACATGATGTGATGGCGCGTGCCCCAAACGCTTCTCGGGTTGAGTGCCGATGACCATTTTTTCTTCTTTTTCACTCTTCACTACGAATTTCGCGCCATCCCCTTCAATTTCATATTAACCCTTACAATTTATTTCTGCTTCACATTTGATCCTTGTCTTTTTTATTGTTATTTTTATTTTTTTAATTATCTATAAAATTACAAATATTTCTCAATCTCACCCCAACCATTTTTTAATCTATAAATAATATATTATATTACAAATATTTTTCAATATCACCCTTATGATTTTTTTAATCTATCAAATATGGTCATCTTTCTTTTAATTATTATTTGTTTTGTTTTGGACTATTTTTTATTTTTTTTTACAATTTCATACTCCTTGATTTTTTTTCTATCAAATCTTATCCTCATTCTTTTTGTTGATATCATTTTACTTTTGCAAGTTTTTTTTATTAATATTCTTACCACAATTTCATTCTTCAAAATTAAATTGGTTGGGAATTAAGTTTTTTTATTGAACCCGGGTCCAGAATTTCACAGGTTGCGAGTTTTAGAGATTGAATCAGGTTTAGGAGGTTCGCTCAAGTTTGCTTGGTTATTTATCTTTTTTTTAAGCCGATGTTTTCTTATTTTTACTTTTGCTTTGTTATTTGTTACGGTCTACTTTATATAGGGCTAACTCCGAGTTCTTGATCAGGATCACCAGTTTCAAAGGTTAACATAGGTTCACTTTTTTTTTTTACCTTTTTTAAATCTATTTATTTCAATTTCATCATCCAAACTTTTTTTCATGCTTTTCTTCCCATGAGATTATCTCAATCTTATGCTCATGGTCACGAGATTTTCGATTTCAGCCAGATTAATAGGGCTTTTTTAGTTTTTTTAAATTATTTTTTTTACAGTTTCACCCTTTAATATTAGGTTATTTGATGATCTGGATGGGCTGGGTCCAGTTTTTTTACATTTTTTTTATTGTTATTTTTGTCATCAATCTATTTATTATTGTTATATTTTTTTTATTTGTATTATTTAAATCACTATTAAATCAATGACTTGGATCTTGAATTTTTTAATCTATTTTGTTTATGTCAAACAAAAATATGTCCTCTTGTGCGGCGCGGCGGCGGAACAAATCTAGTACATATACTAAAAGAATATGAATATGTTAATAATGTTTATATCCCACTCCTCCATTACTTTAATTTTCCAATATGTGGGGAAGATATGGGTTACACTCGTGCTTTAATTATCCTAATTTTAGTTGGATGACCCATCTAATGCTAAATTTAATGGGACAATGCCACCCTTAGCAAGGAAGAAGAAAGGGAAAGATTGAAAATGATTTCCAAGTAAATTGTTCATACAAAATGAAGTGTGTGAAACCCAAAACATAAAAGATGAAAGATAATTGATTTTTCAATAAAGAAAAAAATTATTATATTTGTTCTCATGCAATTTTGTTAATTATATGATATATTTTTCATATCATATTAATTAAGATTAAGTTTTTTTTTTTAAATGCAATTGTGTACTCTTTCTAACATATTTACTAAAGATACATAATTGATAGCTTTTACTTTAAAAAAGCTTGAAACTTTATACTAAAGACCCGTAAATTTTGTTTTTAATTTCCTCTCTTTCAAGGCCATAACAGGTGATTTTAGGCTTACCGTTATTTTAAATAAAAAAACTATTTAAAAATGTATTAAAATAATTTTTTTTATTTTAAAAAATTTATTTTTAATATCAACGCATCAAAAAAATTCAAAACAAACCAAAAAATAATAATTTGAAACAAAAAAGTTTAATTTTTTTTAAAAGCACGGCATGGCCGCGCAAACAAACACACCCTTCTAAGAGTTCGTTTAGTATTGTGGTAATGATTACTTTTCAAAGTGTTTTTTATTTGAAAATTATCAAAAAAAAAATTTATTTTGTAAAATTTATTTTTTATATTAACAAATCAAAATAATACAAAAACATAAAAAAATATTTTAAAAACAGAAAAACAAACGCACTCTGTACCGACCATGTTGAATCCAATGTCACTATTGCTATCCTTCGCATTGTTGCGCACATTGCACTAAAATATCTATCCATGTCAATATAATGTGTTCAGAGAAATTTAAAATAATTTGTTTTAAGATATTATTTTAAAGAAAATAATATTTCTAACCATCAAACTAATTCATTCAATGATATTGACTAAAAAAATCCCAGGAATAAAAACTTTGATACCTAAAATAAATTCAAATTCTTTCATGCGGCGCAAACAAACACACCCTTCTAAGAGCCCGAGTCTGTTTAATATTATGGTATTGATTGTTTCGTTTAGTATTGTGGTGATAATTGTTTTTTAAAATACTTTTCGTTTTAAAATTTATCGAAATAATATTTATTTTTATTCTTTAAAATAACGATGTAAAAGCATTATAAAAAAACCAATTTAATATAAAAAAAATAATATTTCTAACCATCAAACTAATTCAATTCAATGATATTTACTAAAAAAAAATCCCAGGAATAAAAACTTTGCTACCTAAAGATTGATAGCTCTCATGTAGACTGCAGTCTTGTGATATGCTGCTTGGCTCCTACAGAGTGTCGGTGGCTCTCTGTAAACGAACAAGAACACTGTATTTCTATTTTTAGGAATCTGTGCCTAAATTTGCAGGGAGTTACATAATATTATCCTCGGAGATCGCAAATAAAAACACATGGGAAACAGACAGGCCTTTTTAAAAAAATAAAAAACTAACAGGTCTTTTTTAAAAAAATATTAACGGACAACTATATTATATTAGATTAATTTATCAAATTCATAAAAAAATAATACATAGATTACTTTTCGAATATAGTCAATTGATGTCAAAATAATAAATGTGTGACAACTAGTGTCGACTGTCGAATGTTATGGCTGTACGACTTATATTGTATTTAGATTGAAAAGAGAGATCCAAACCCAAAATCTCATCTTTGTTTCTTTAGGAGAATACTTTTAAACTACAACCCATTGATTAAATTCGGTGTTATATAATCCAAGCTAGAAAGAAAAAAAATGAAAATTTACCTGCTTGGATGATCCATTGAGTTAATTTATGATGTGATTCATCTAATCAAAATCTCAGTTTGATTTTTTAAAAATAATTTTTATTTTTTTAAAATAAAATAATATTATTTTAATTGATTTAAGATAAAAATTAAATTTAGTTAAATAATATGGCTAAGTATGCTTTTAGCTAACTTTTATAGTGTATTGGAAAATGTATTTATCTATCCACTTCCATATACTATAAGAACCAATGAAGAAATCATTAGTGATAGATTATAAGATAAATTTATAAACATGAACTTTTTTATAGTTTTTCGGGAATGTTTATTTTTACGTTTCAAAAAATATATTTTTTAAAAAATATTTTTTGTTTTTTTCTTACTTAAAATTAATATTTTTTTGGTGTTTTCGTAACGTTTTAATACGATAATATCAAAAATAATTTTTTTAAAATAAATAGCTATTATTTTAATGCATTTCCGATTAAAAAAACACTTTAAAAAACAACTAGTACCACACTTTTAAATACCCCGATATATCAATACAAAAGGTAGCTACCATGGTATGTGAAGTGCTCAATGTGGTCCAAATTTAAGATAGGTACAAAATTTAGCATGTCCAAATCGAACATGGTTGAGGGCATTAAATTAAGTTATTGTGTCATGTCCAAATCGAGCATGGTCGAGGGCATTAAATTAAGTTATTTTACACAATATGATAAAGAAATGTGATGGACTCTTCTCCTTGGTCACTACGTATTTTGAGCATCTAATCAGCCCTGAATACTCGCAGCCAAAACCCAGAGATGCACGATGGTGCCAAAATGACAATTCCATGTAACGAGAATCAAACCCTCAAATAATCTTAGTTTAAATTGGTAAATAAATTTTTAAAATATAATTTATATTATTTTTTAATAAAAAAATTTTAAACTTGAAATTTGTACATGTTTGTACCATTTTATACTTAATTTTTATCAAATAAATGAAAATGGTAAGATTCGAACTCGTAATTGCTTAGTCATCAAGACTCTGACACCACGTGAAAGAACTATTTTAATTTAATAATTTAAATTATTAAATAAAATTTAAAGATATATTTAATTTAATGTATTTAATAGGAGTGTATTGCT
>Ga0307510_10012196_pt1 | contig 10191 bp, 5 predicted proteins | sample 12_EM_MG_FD_207224 | JGI IMG/M metagenome (GOLD analysis project Ga0307510, IMG submission 207224) | Populus trichocarpa ectomycorrhiza microbial communities from riparian zone in the Pacific Northwest, United States - 12_EM | ecosystem: Host-associated > Plants > Roots > Unclassified | place...
GAGGAGCCAAACGCTCTCTTATTCATGGCGAAATGGACAGTGCTTTTGAAGGGGAAGAGAGACAATCCACAGCAAGGGGAGAAAATATAGAAACTTTTGGAAGCAAGTTCCATCGAAACTATCAATGTTATATCTCGTCTTCCACACTTGCTAAAATGTACTTGAAAGCTGCTGTTTAGCATCACTGTTGTTACTATCTGGTTTAAACGTGGGTCGGCGACCCTTATCAGGACCCCCAATAACGCCCCAAGTTTCAAACTGCCTTTGCCGAGCTCTTGCCCTCTCCTTCTCTTCTTCAGATTTTGATGAAAGACAATAGGGACAAGAAACTCCATATTCCCACTCCGGTGCTTCCATGTCAGCGTCGCTAACTGGTTGCTTACATCCATAGCAAAGCTTGAAAGTTCCCTGTTCCAAACCATGCTCCACTGAGACCCGTTTGTCGAAAACAAAGCACTCACCCTCCCACAAGCTCTCTGACTTTGGAATTTCCTCAAGGTATTTCAGAATCCCACCCTCCAAATGATAAACCTGGCAAAACAATTATAATTGAAGGATCAAAATATCAAAATACCCAACCAAAAACGCTAACACTGCTCAAATACAAACAAAATGCAAAAACATCACAACAAACAAACTGAGGTCAGATAAAGGCAGGCACTTAATGCTGTTTGGCAGTGGTAATGCATTTTGTGAAGAACACAACTAACATATATCTCAGCAGAAAACCAAAAATAGTACTAGATGTATAATTAAGTCTGAACTCTGAATCTAGAAAACGAAAGGAAATTAGCCTCTGCTATTACAGTGCATGATTTGTGGATTCATTAAAAATTAAAACCTGAACACACTATAATATTAATCAAAAGATCACCTTTAGTATGTGACCACAAGGTACAAGATCATGTTTATCAAACACCATACAATCAACCAGTAAGTTCATCAAAATGCATGGCAGAAGAAAGAATTCAAATAGAAAATCACCTCTTTGAAACCTTTATTTAGGAGAAAACTCGAAGCCTTTTCACATCGAATTCCTCCTGTGCAGTACATTGCAACTTTCTGAGGCATTTTCTTGTTTGGGCTCTTTGTTTCTTTATCAGTGCTTCCGCCAGAACAGTTCACCTCATCAGTTTCTGCATGTTGGAACTCATCTCCCACCCAAGATGGAAATTCACGAAATGCTGAGGTACAAGGATCAACAGCTCCTTTGAACTTCCCAATTCTAGTTTCGTAGTTATTTCGCACATCAACTACCACCTATGCATAGGATCAATTACAAGATCAGACTGTAGAAAGTGGGAAAACACTATTAAATTAAACTCCAACTATGCCCTATGTATATTAACACCTCAATCTAGACAAAGAAAGAAAGGGAAAAACACCAAAACTCAATTCTAAACTTAATTTTTATGGAGCTTATCATATCCAATTTTGACAATCATATTTGATTTGATGTATTGAAAGTTTAGAAACCAATTTTCATTGTTGTAAACTTAAGCTTTGCATGAATACTGTAAAATCAATTATGTTCGATTTTATGTATTGAAAGTCAGAAACAATTTTTTATTGTAGGAAACTTAAGCTTTGCATGAATGCTGTAAAATCAGCATAATATAATCAATTCTAACATGGTTGGAACACACCATTACAATTTAAATAAAAAAAGACTCCTGACTTCATCTGTCAACAGCTTAAAAACACGTGTGTTGTTGCAGTTATAATTACAGCTGCTGAACAATAAACCATAGCATGCAATGCTAAGATTGACAAGCCTTTTATCTGTTTGTTAAGGAATAAAAAGCAGAAAACATCAAATCCATCCATTTAATAACAGTACTTAAACAGAAAATGCCAACTTTTAAACATGTCAAAATCTAAAAAAATTGGAATAGCATCATCTAACTCACAGAAACACTTAGATTAAAAAAAATGAAAACTTGCACCGTGTATGGACTAAATAATTATTGAGATGAAAATTTGTGGACGATTAACAGAAATAAAGTTTAGCCATATATCAATTCACAAACACAACCAACCCTAACTAGTTTCGGGGTAAGGGTAAGTCTTAGTTGAGTATCTAAATTCAACCTCTTTCTTTAAATAATAGGAAAAGCAAGCACGCGGTGTGAGACACTCGAAATATCTTAAGATAGGGAAAAAAAACATTATAACAAGCAGCAGAAAAAAATGAAATAATATTATATTATACTCACTGTATCCGGATCACTAATCAATGCATTCCAGTCCCTTGGCTTCACATACTTCCCAACCCTTTCATTAGGTGAGATTGAGGGCATTCCAAGAGTAACAATCTGCTTATTCATAAAGAAAGAACAATATAGGAATAGCCTCGTTATACAATACATGAGATGTATTTCCCATAATCACGAGTCTCTCCAAACAAAATGAAAATTCTCCTGTTTACAAAGCAATACCTCTTTTTTCAACTTGACCCTCACATGATCCCAGCGGAAGGGTGCATCTTCCCCTGCAGCAAGAGGAGAACCACTTGTGTGTCCATGATGGATAGCTTCCTCCTCGGGACTAACAGGTGACTCCACTTGTCTTAACCCCTTTAGCCTGTCATCACTTTGGATGAATCCAAGAACATTCTCCACTGATTCCCAAGTCCCACAGATACTGCCATTAATTCCCTCTGGTGCAAGAATGATCCCACCTGAAACACGCTGAAAAGCATCAGCTTGGCAAGGTGCGAACACAATGGATGAACTTGACCAGCAGAAGAACAATGTAAAGGGAAGTGCAAATTACAAGGTCAGACACGTAAATACTATCCAGCCTAGAAAACAAAAATCTAAAATCTGCTAAACTCAAAGCAAAAAAAGGATAGTCCCAGACACTACAGGTTTGGCTACCATGTCCTATTCCAGATTCGTTTATTCTTCCATTTTAAAAGAAAATTTTTTTTTCTAAAAAGAAGCGAGTATCAGTAATTACTGCAAGATTTAAGATTGAATGCGCTCCCATTTCTTAATAAAAATAAAATTGCTTTTATTGGCAACATCAATGATTCCTAAAATCTCAAAGATCCACTTTCTTCATGCCACATTCACTTGGAAAGTAAACTACGAAGCAACCACAGCCTATAACAAGACAATTAAAAAGAAAAATCCCAAATTTACGGCATTACAATTCAAATACACATCAAGATTAGATACTACATAAATAAAAAAGAAAAAAAAAAACACGAAAGATAATGATAGAAACAAAGTACCAATTCTTCACAAAGCTCTTTTAAGGGCTTTCTCATGTCAGCATAGTCTGGAAAATCAGCGAATTTGTAGAAAGAAACCACTACAAGAGTTGATTCTGGGTTCGAGTTATTGGATCCGGGTGCGCCCGAAATGCTAAGTTGGTCTGTGCTAGGAGACCCAGAGAAGCAGCTGGAGACTGTCATGTTTTGAGGTAATTTGTGTGAATTTGAAAGAGAGACCTTAGGGTTATTAGAGAAGAGTAGAGGGTGATTATGATTTTGCGATGAATTAAGGGTTTGGGTGGTTGATTTCATAGGAGTTAGAAATGTAGGGTTAGGGTTTAAGGTCTGAGGTGATGATGACAGCATCCTCAGTAAGAGCAATGGAGGTGAACAACTCCTGAGCATAGTATAAGGCTGCTGCTTTGCACTCCTACTTTATTTAATTTATATCTCTGTTGGCCCATTGGATGTTCTATGCAGTAAGCCGATAACACAAACACTTTTCAAAATCTATTTTTATTTAATTATATAATAATTAAAATAGATATTATTAAAAACAAAATATAATAATTATAATTTTGTGAAAAATATATATTTTTTAGTTAAAATTGTCTTCAATGTATTTTTTTATTTTAACAATAAAATGTATTTCTAATAGTAGCATGGTTTATTAAATAAAATCTAATAAAATATTTATAAAAATAAATTTAGTTAAGGAGAGTTTTATTCTAAAAAAAAAAGAAAAAAGATAAGAACATAAATGCAATCATGTCTAGGTGAAGACATTCTGCTTTCTCATTTTGAATAACACTTATAGTAAACCACTCAACGTGAGAAAGGTAGTTTACAAAATGAAAGTGACAAACTAAAATAGTTGATTTTGGGAAGTAGGATGGTTGCATAGGGTGATTGGTTGAATCTTTCCAGAAAATCTCTAATGCTATTATAGATTTTAGGGATTTTTATGTAGGAAATTATAATTTTGATACAATTTAAGAAACCTCAATGTCGCGACTAAAAACCAAAGCTCATAGTTTTTAAATTAAAATGATTGGTTGAAAGGGTTTGACATGTTGTATATGTTTTAAAATATAATCGACTGATTTTAGATGAAAAATATTGTCATATTCGACATCACGACAAGCTAAATAAAAACAAATGCTTGGTTTTATGTTTTGAAAATTGGGTAAGAATAGAAAAAGAGGTCGTCATCTAGTATTATGATTATTAGGGGTCCTAATTGATCTTTAGAGATCTAAGATAAGGGACTAGTTATGCTAAAAAAAAAGATATTATCGCCCTAAAATATATTACCTAAGATAAGTTGCATTGTCACTTGTCTTTATTTATAATTATTTGTTATGCTTAATTTACCGATGGTTTATCTATATAGGTTTACTGCAATGAGTTAAACCCTGGATATATTTTATGCTTATCCATTCTAAAGTCCTAATTGTTTTTTTTTACTCCTAAAATTTTTAGTAAATTGACATTTCTATGCTCATTTACTCCTAATCATGACTTGTGATTATTAATAGTTTATCAAGCCATAACAATGAATAATTGGATGGGATTTTATCAAGCTTATTGAACTCATCCCCAAGCCTTAAGAGGAGATATCTCTAAACATCTTGTTTATGCAACAATGATCCATATATAACGACCCATTCAGGTTCATTTATCATATAGTATCGGGGTTCACTCGTAATTTCTGCTGAATGAGACTTTTCATACCCCAATCCTTAAATATTCGAGCAATAATAAATTTTTAGGGTTTATTTACTCTGAAGCAGGATCTAGTGACACTGACATTTAAAAAATTCTAAAGAAATAATATTTTTGATGTGTCATCAACAAATATTTGACTGAAAAGAAAATTAATGTTATTGTTTGATAACTTAAAACCCACAAACCAAAACTAGGTGGGTTTTAGAAACCTTAAACTACCGTGTATAAAACAACACCCAACATCCAAACATTGCATAAGCAATATTGATAACTATCAAAAAGAAAAAAAAAAAAACTGATCATCCCATGATTATCACACATTGCCATACCATACATGCATCTATTATAAGTCATTAAAATTGTCGTTGGGCGATGTCAAAATGGTGTGCTATTTAGCCTCCTGAGAGGGTGTTCGAGAAGGGAAGGTTTTGGAGTATAATTATAAAGTTATGATTATAAGGTTCAAAAGTCGTCACCTGGTATTATGGGTTACTAAGAAACATATGGTCTGCAAGAGTTCAAGTAAGGGACTTGTTGTGCAAGGGGAAAATGCATGCCCAGTGCACCCCACCTAAGGTAAGCTGCATTGTTGTTTGATCATTATTCTAGGTCAAGTTTCTATTCGTTGGTCTCATCTAAGGTTCAATAAAGATCTTTTTTCATGAGGAAGTCTCTACCTTATCGGGTTAAATCCTGACCAATCTAAAGTCTAAATTTTAGTATTGCATTTATTTCTTTGTATCTTTAATACCCAAGGGTATAATCTACCATGTAGTTTTACACCTCTAAATATTAAAGTCTATATCTAAACTCTAATGTAAAATGAACAAAATGATTGGTGAAGGGTTTTTGACATTTTAGTCAAATCCTAACGAATAACCATAAACTAATTACGATATCCATTTTTTTGCATTTTTAAAACATAAGAAAGATGTAATTTGTTTTGTTTTTTTTTATGAAAACATGCTTGTAAAACTTTTAGGATCTAATCGTATGCATGAAAACAAAATATTTTTTTTGTTTTTTAAAAAGAAAAATTAATTTAAAAGTTTTGGGATTTTTTTGAATTTTTAAATTTTTTAAGAAATGTTTCGGAGAAAACCAAGTATTTTAATACCGAATCTATATCTTACAATATAAATATACAGTTCAATATTATGCAAAATTGGTAGAAAAATATGCGAGATAATATAAATTTTTTTGAAAGGATTTTTGAAATTTTGGAATATTTTTGTTTTTTTTTAAAATATTATATATTATTATAATATTATTATATTGGGTTGCGCCTGGCTCAGCCAACTGGGCAGGACCGAGCCGAGTTGGGCTAACTAGCGGCCTAATAGGCTTTTCTATGCTTTTTTTAAGGCTGGGCTTGGTTGAAACGGGTTCAACCCAGTTTGCATCTGCTAGCAGAAGCCAGCAGTTGCAGGACGTGAATTCCTGCATGCAGCGAAGGAGTAGGAAGGAGAAGAAGGAGCTCACCTGGCTCAGGGGTCGTGCCTGCCGTCACTAGTCTGGCTGAGGACGGTGGAAGGGTTGGTGGCTCACGGTAATGCTAAGGTGGTGGCTAGGTTCTTGGGGTGCAGGAAGAAGAAGAAGTCTGCGATGGAAAGGGAGACTTCTATTGTATAAAAAAATAGCATTTTACTAGTAAACAATCCATAAACATTCCAAACGACTCCATGGTCTCACCACCCTGGACCTTTACCATTACATCACTAATCAAGAATAACATTCAACAATAGTATAACAGAACATATATACCTCTATTTTTATTTCCTTTATCCATAATTAATGCCTTAACATAAACACACAATTTTATTTTATTAGTCAATTATTGAATCCATATAATAATCCATTAATAACTCTGCAAGTCAATCATATTGGTGTCAATAGCTCCACTCCGAGTAGCTTAGTTAATCAAATATCTCAGTAGTCAATTACATTAACGTCACCAACTCCATTAAGAATAATTAATCAATTTAATTGTCTTGGTCATCAATTACATTGACGCAACTAACTCCATTCAAGATGGCTAGTCAATTTAAATATTATGGAGGTCAATTACACAACACCACTAGCTCTATTTAGGATGGCTAGTCAAATTAGATTTATATAAGGATGTTCATTGTTACGGTTGATCACAAATCTCTCTCACACACACACACACACAAATTTCCATCCCTGTAGATATATTCGCATAACAATATTTATTTTCCTACACTACTTTTCCTGCCCGTAGGCAACATTCACACAATAATAATACTTTTCCTGCCCATATGCAATATTCACACAATAATAATATTTCTCATACCCATAAATAATATATCTCTGCTCGTAGACAGTAGTCACACAATAATATTTCTCATAATACATGGTAGTATAAAATACATATAATGTCTATTGTATTCTAGCATTATAAAAATTTAAACAATTAAGAAACCCTTACCTTGAACTCCTGATGTACGAGATCTTGAGAAGTCGGGTCCCACTCTAACCTCTTTTCCTACATCTCCCTGAATAATAATAATAATTAGCTCTCATATCGCTAATGTAAGTCTAATTATAGAAATCTTTATATATCTCAATATCCCTAATTAATATTCATATATCACAATTATCAATTTAAACCCTCACTTAAGACTTTTACCCTTCCACATCCCAATCTCATGTTTAATACATCACAAATCAACAACTAATATTTATCAAATGCTTAAATACACACACATATATCCTTTGTATTTAATTAAACACTTATTGTCTAATGATTTTTTCATATATATAATTTATCTCGATGTCCATATATTTTGTTAATGTACACACGACTTAATTTTTTTTCAATGAATTTTAATGTCCAGAATCAACTACCAAACACACTAATTAACATAATTTCACACAAACATTAAAATAATTCAAGACACAACTCAAGTCTCTTCTATTATCTATGGTTAATTTCTTCCTAATATACCACACTTACACTTCCTTCTCATGTAAAGAACATATAATTTTTTCAACACAACTGAAAACTCATTTTAACACAATCTTCCTTTCATATTCATAAGTTGTAAACAAATTCCCACCATTTGTTTATTTTCTCTATCATGGTTGGTTCCAAGAATGAGAATTTTTTCTTGGTTTATTTCAAACTTCTTCATAACTTCTTCTTGTTTTCACCCTAATTAACACTCATTCCATGATTGTTAAATCAATTTCTAACAACATACTCTTTTACTCAACTACTTTCATGAACCCTAAAGTTGAAAATTAAGAGTTTTCTAATTCTTTATATAATTGCTCCAATTCAAATCATTTCCATGCACTCAAAAAACCCAACAACAATAATAAATAAACCCACATGAACCCTAATTTCAAGAATTTGGGATGTTTCCTCCTGGATTTAGCTAATGAAATGAATAGTATCGATCAGCTACGCTACCGAGTTGCTACAATGACTCGGTGAGTTACTACGGTAACAAAACTAGTTCTAGGTAGTAGTTTAAAACAACAATAACTCATAGAATATGAATATTCAAACAAATCCAAATGGTAAAGTTGTAGTTCATCATCATATGCATCACAAATTCAAAAAGCAAATTCATCCAACGGTTCAATTACAATAAAATAATTGATATAAACATTACGGACCTATTATCTAGGAAGAACAATTTTTGTTCAGAGTGTTTGTTTATTATCTTCACCGTTTCAAATTTAGAGAACATCTAGAAGAACAACATATTTAAATTTTAGATCAATCCAACGATTGAAGGAGGAGAAGATGGTTGGCAAATAAGACTGCACAAAAGGTTGTTTTTCCAAAAAAAAGTCCCCTCACAATATCTCTCAAATAGAGACTAATATAAAACATCCCTTCAGAAAGGACATTAAGAAAAACATCATACCCAAAACTCAGCCTAATCCAATAGTGGACGGTAGAGATACGACAACTAAAATTTTCAACCATTAATGTGTTTTCTCTCTAGCTACTCTCTAAATTCTCGATCTAGATTATTTCCCAAGCTTTATGTTTAAATGTTTGGGTGATTTCATAACTAACTCACTTTTCCAACATTAAAAAAAAAAAAATCAATCAACCTTTCATATTGTTTCTCTAAGGGGAAGATATGATGAAAGAATAAAGAAAAGAAGAGATTTTTTCTCTTCTTATTACCGTCAACTCCTTCATTTAAATGGAGCTAACATGTTTTTTTTTTTAAGTATAGTGACCACAATCAGGGGCGAAACTGGGATTATTTGATAGGGGGGCCAAAATTAATATAAAAAGATATAATTTTTTTTAATTTACTGTACATGAATTGTAAAAAAAAAAAACTGCATGATTTAGTTTTATTCAAAGAAGTAACTACAAACATATTACGATCTTTGTATAAGATAAGAGGTTTAAAGCAATACCAAATTGAGTTAAAGCTATGAAGTTAATTTCATCTTCATAATGTATTCATCTATTTAATTTTGTTGGTCTTTGTACCTATCAAATATAAACATACAAAATATATAAGAAACATTAGCTAAAGCGATGCATTATTTATGTTTGATAAAACTTTGAAATAAAGTAAAAAATAATAAAAAATGATTCTTACATATTTATTTTAATTGTGCTCGTTGTTCTTTCATAGAGTAGAAATCATCGATTATCATATCAATTGCGAATCTTTCAGCAATTTCTTTTTCTATATAGACAATCAAATAATTTGCAAGAAAATCATCCTCCATCTGATTACGAAGTCTTGTTTTAACAATCTTCATCGCTAAAAAAACTCGTTCAGTAGTTGCTGTCGAAACAGGAAGAGTCAAAATAAGCTGAATCAACATGTTAATGAGTGGATAAATTGTTGATTTTTCTGTTTCAACCAATCTTTGACATAAATCAGCAATCGATGACATATTCTCTAACTTTGGATGATCATCAAGCTCATAATGCTGCAACTGAAATCTCAAATGAGTTTTTTCTTGGTCAAAAAAGTCTTCAGGATAGAACTTGTCAACAAGTACGCATATATCTTCAACACTAAATAATTTATAGTTATTTTTAGGATCTAAAGTTGTGCTCAACTTAAGAAGCTCGATCGCCTGCTCATTGAATCTATTATTTAGCTCTTGCAACTGTTGATCAATGATAGCTGTAAATATATCAACTCGATAGTGATGCTCAACTGTTATTGATTTTGTTTTACGGTGAGATCGTCCCACACTAGAAAAACAAGCATCCATATCAGGAACTTCAA
>Ga0307510_10012197_pt1 | contig 10190 bp, 7 predicted proteins | sample 12_EM_MG_FD_207224 | JGI IMG/M metagenome (GOLD analysis project Ga0307510, IMG submission 207224) | Populus trichocarpa ectomycorrhiza microbial communities from riparian zone in the Pacific Northwest, United States - 12_EM | ecosystem: Host-associated > Plants > Roots > Unclassified | place...
CAACTGATAGCGAAACACCAGCTAATTATCTAGTTTTATTACGATAAAAATGGAGTCCTCCAAAAGTCAATAGCCAACGAAAGGCATGACGGAGACCTGGGAGACGAGACGACAGTGGAAGACCAATCTTCGGTTGACGAGGGTGATTGGTTTGATTTATTTTTATATTTTAAAAAATTAAATAAATTCAATTTAGTCCATAAACTTTTTAATTAAGGTAGAATTTGATTTAATGAGCTTTTAATCTAAAACGAGCTTTTAGTTTTTTTGAAAGTTTTTTTTCTTAGGTTTGATTTTGGCTTTTTCAGTTTTGATTTTTGAAACTGAAATAATTTTTATTTTTTAAAACTAATATTCTCAAATTAAATGAAACTCTGGCCAGTAAAAGTCCTCGCAGCGCAACGTTAGCTCACAGCCCAACCTTTTCCAGATTGTCGGTGATAAAAACAATTATGATTTTCGGCCTTTATCAAAACTGTCATGATCCACGTTGGATTATGTAGCTTTTTAATACAATATTTTATTTTTATCCAACTGTATTCTTTAGAATTTTTATTTTTATTTATTTTAAATTAATTTTTTAATGTTTTAGATCATTTTAAAATATTAATATTAAAAATATTTTTTAATATATTTTCTAACAAAAAAATATTTTAAAAAATAATTCCAATCACAATTCCAAACAATATCTAAATAATAATTATAAAATCACAAAAAAAAAATCAAAATTCACTGCTTAAAGTTAATGAGGTGATCATAGTTTTTTGTTCTTATAATTGGGAGAGGGTGTTTGGGAGTGTGGTAGTGGTTGCTTTTCAAATAGCTTTTCGTGCCGAAATACATGCCAATGATGTTTTTTTATTTTTTAAAAATTATTTTTGATATCAGCACATCAAAACGATCCAAAAGGTACAAACCGCACTCAATTTTAGCAAAAAAAAAAAAAAAAAAAATTTGAAATTCACCGAAAAGCAGGTTGAACAGCAGAGCCAAACGCTCCCGAGAATTTCTAACTAGTTCAAGACAAATTTCTTATTTATCAATGAATTTTTTTAGTCTCTATATAAATTTCTTGGATTCTATTTATGAAAATAAACTATCCTAAAAATTCAATTGTTATTTTTTTTAATTTTATATTTATTGAAAATTTTGGTAGCATATTGTTTTTTGAATTAAGGTCATTTCCTTCTCTTATTTTATTATATTCATTAAATTTAAATTGTGAGTATAAATTAAATAAATATAATTTGAAGCATAATAAGAATGGCAGCAATTTAATTATACATTATTTTTTTATTTAATTCAAACCATTAAATTTAAAAAATAATAGAATGATTTAAAAACATGATTAATCATATTTAATGAGAGGATCCAAAATTCCTTTTCGATGAAAAGAAAAGAAAAAAATCCATTTGAGTGTATATATATATCAATTTTCTTTTGGAGACATCAGGGAGAGATTTATAAATGATAATAATAAAGAAGATGAAGGATTTATAATAAACTTAGAAGTCAAAATGGAGCTGCTTCCACGTTTCCACCCACCGCCTAGGCAGTGCTCAGAAGCACAGACAGACAGGCACTAATCAGAAAATGTTAGAGAGAGAGAGAGAGAGGGGGAGTGAAGCAGACGGCTGGACCCCTGAAATCTAAAATTTCTCTGACAAATCCCGGAAAATTTTCTCCTCTCTGTTTCTATTTATCACCCAACTCCCGCCATTTTGTCTACACCATCTGATACCCTCTTTCACCTTTTAATTCTTTCTCTTTTTTTTTCCACACAAGAAAAAGAAAAAGAAAAAAGAAAAATTCCCCTGTTTCCAAGATCCTCCTTTCTTTTGCTTCAATTCCACTCCAATTTCATCCAATTCTTTGTCTTTTCTTATAGATCAAAAAACCCATTTCTCAGAACTGATTAAAAATAATAGCTCAATTTTTTTTCTTTTCAAAATGGACGAGTTTGGTGTGTTAACAGAACGTTTTGGGTTAAAACCGCAAGGAAAATCGGCTCCAATGTCTGCATCGAGAGGAACCAATAACGCCCAAACTCGAGATTTCCCTTCTTCAAACCCGAAATCCAACTCATATTCTTCTAAATCAACTTACAACTCCAATTCATATAATGGGTCTTTCATGGATGATCGCGAAACTCTCTTCAGCAATTCAAAATCCCAGAATTTTGGTGATGATTTTGACATTTTTGGTGGTTTTCAAAAGAATTCAAAACAGACGAGTACTGGGTTTGGTTTCGATATTGATTCTGTGTTTTCAAGTACTAAAAGTTCGAGTGTGCAATCGTCTTTTGTTGATGATATATTTGGTGGGTTAAATGGGTCTAGTTCATCAGTTAATAACAATAACAATAACAACAACAACGAGGATGGTGATATTTTTGGGGCGTTTACTTCTTCAAAGGCCGCCAAGCAAAGTGCACCAGTCAAAGATTTGTTGGGGGGTTTCGGTACAAAATTGAAGCCTCCGAGCCGTAATGGATCTGTTGGTTTTGATGATTTGATACCTGGGTTTGGTCCCAGCAACTCATCAAGGAAAGAGTATGTGTCTCTTTATGGGGAAGTTGACGCTTTCATTGATTACATGCTTAATTGATGCTTTCATCGATTACTTGCTTAGTTGTTTGGTTAACTAAATGCCAATGCTTTAGTTTATATTTACTGTTATTGGTTTGTATATGTAAGGAAATATTTGCATACTATAATAAATCTTGTGCTTTATGTATGAATACTGGTGGGCATGACAAGTTATTTTACTTGTCACACATTCTCAAGAAAATGATGAGATGGTAGTTTAATGGCCTAAAAGTTGGGACAGGATGATATACCTCAAAGTGATTCTTGAAATCGAGCATTAGATTTCTTGTTTAGTATGGATTTAGTTAAATTTTTCAAAGCCTTTTATAGTGATTTACCAGTCTATTTATAATCTTTTTTATTGGACCTATATAGTGTTACCCCATTTTCTGTATGATGTAATGGCATGGCCATGAACGTTTCTTGTTATCATACTTTTGGTGCAGAAAAAATATGCATACAATTACAACAGCATTCACTTCATCAGAGGACCCTTTTGCAGTACTTGAACAAACTTCAACCACAACAAAATCGTTTACAGACCCACTGGAGGAATTTGGTAAGTTTAATCATTCTGGAAGAACAGAACCTGCTGTTTCATCAAATTGTTCCCCACCATTGAGACCCCCTCCAAAACCAGGACAAGTTTTGAAGACAGGTAAAAATTAGTCTGTGTACTTAAATTGAAACAATAGGTCAACTTGATTTCTTTACTTGTCTGTTCTCATAAACTTAATAATATTACAATGCTCCATGATGCAGGAAAAGTTTTGCATGTTTCTGCCATAGATGAACTGGAAGACTTTGCTATGGGTAGGATGCAAAACAATGCTCGTAGTGTCTCTAATGGTCACCATGCTGGGGAAGTAAAGCAGAGCGCGGATGATCTAGAATCATTTTTTGGCAGGGTTTCTCAGTCTAGCAGTGTACCAAAGTTAAGGTCTGGAGTTCTGGTAAGAACTACTGATACCAGAGTAAAGGTTTCTGTAACACTAGTAGCTTGTTTTTATTTGACTCTGGATGGACTTGTTAGGACCCTCTATTTGATGCAAAGATAAATGGAAAGGGAAAGCCCGAATTCCCTTTTAAAAAGGCTTCAAGCCCCTCACCTGGCATAAGGAAGACTTCTTCTACAACAAATGCACTTGGTGACCTTTCTTTGATTTTTGGAGGTAGTTTGTTATTGAAATTAGATTTCAGTGGTAGCAGTAGAAATGTTCTTTTGATGCATTGTTTTTTCTAATATGATGACACCTTTACTCTGCCAAAGATGCCACATTATCTGGAGAATTTGAGGAAGTTGAAGGGGAAAGTGAAGAAAGAAGAAGAGCCAGATGGGATCGTCACCAGAGGACCAGGGATCGTATGGTCTGTTTTCCTTCTTGTCATTTCTCCACTCTTTGTTTCTCAAACACGACCAGAGTTATAATATTGACTGGATGAACTTATTTTTTTCTCTTGGATTATAGTAATACTGCGTGTTTGTTTATATAGAGGGTGAAAAGAAATCAGTGGATGTATGAAATAAGAATAGAAAAGGAGTATCTAAGAGCTCTTGTACTTGATGAATTAGTGACTATACCTTGATGAATTAGTGGCTATAGTCATAAATTAATGACCTTCATCTTGCACAAAATTCCTTCCAGCAGCAGTGGAAGAAGTGATTTGTCCTTCTCTGGTTTTTGTCAGTATTTCTCACCCTGGCTTCATCTTGTGCACCTTTTCTTAGTAAGAGCCTGCATAGAGTAATAATGATAACTTGCCATTGAGTCATATCTGTGACTCCTTGCTTGCGGATTTAAAGCACATAGCTGATGTTCCTAGTTGACAGCATGAAATTGAATGCATCCTTACTTTGTAGATTGAATTTGTATTTGTCACCATAGATGAAGATTTCTACAATTTTGGATTGTTTTATATACAGGAACAAGCAGTTGCTGATATGAACCAGCGTGACCTTCAAACTTTGCATGAGCAAGAGGAGAGGCGTGTAAGTAAATTCAGAGTTGCCTTGACTTGCAATGCATTTAGTAGGATCTTTGTGTACTGGCTCTACAAGTTATTGGTTTTTTTGCACCATATGCACAATGTAAGGATGCTTGCGGTGCTTCTTTTGGGGTTGAAGATGAGTTGTAAAGAACTCACTCTATATGCTAATGTGTATGTACATATGGTACATACATAAATGATCATATCTATTCATTTCTTTGTTGCTCTCTCTTTGTGAGGCTGGGATTAACAGGGTGATGGCTATATCTTCCAATATTTATTTTTTTCTTCGCACTGTAACCTCTTAATTTTGAGTAATATTTTGGTGATATTTGATATTAATTTGCAGAGGATAGCTGACAAAATGGATGTTCAGATAAAGCACTGGGCTGCAGGGAAGGAAGGCAATATGCGTGCACTGCTATCATCATTGCAACATGTGAGTTTCACAACAGCCTTTTTAATTTGTAAATCTTTTTGCTTAACTTTTAGCACTTTACTAGGCAAGAAAGTATTGCATCTATTCTCTTATATTTTTTACTTTTTATATCTGAATTGCTTGTTAGTCTCTGACCAAACTGTGGTCTTGCATCTTAGAAGTGAGAATTTGGAACCAGTCTTCGAAGCGAGCTTCTGGATTGACGATCACAACTGCTGTTTCTGGCTCTGAATGAATGCCGTGAAACATTAATATGTTGATATGCTCCATTAAAATAGTCTTGTGCCTTGCTACAACTTTTTATTTGTTCTGCTTCTGAAAGTGTTGGGTTATCTGTATTTATGATGGTGAAGTTAAAATTATTGTTGTAGTTTTGATGTGATGATAGTGTCTCCACACTCCATGCATGCCTATTTTTGCGGTACCTTTAGAGGCACTGCTCTAATGGTGTAAAGTCCATGCCTTTTCACCACCAACCATACTATCAAGAAAACATTTTGAGGAACCATCTAGGTGATGACCCAGTGATAAAAGCTTGGGACCAAGAGGTTTGCTTCCTCTGTGATCTCAGGTTCGAGCCCTATGGTTGCTCATATGATGGCCACTGGAGGCTTACATGGTCGTTAACTTCAGGGCCCGTGGGATTAGTCGAGGTGCGCGCAAACTGGCCCGGACACCCACGTTAAACTAAAAAAAAAAAGAAAACATTTTGAGGGCCACTAGCAGCATCATTGGACTCGCTAGAACTTGTGTATTTGTTGTGTTTTCTGTTTAAGAGGTCGCTTGAAGCGATGGGTTTCAGTTCAAAGGAAAATGAAGTGTCATTCTCATGTTTTGAAGCTATTATTGAATGTTCAATGATTTCTTTTTTTTTTCTCTGCTTGGTTTAATTAAGCATAAAGTAATTACCAACATGATTATTTTATATGTGGAATGATGAGCAGGTGCTTTGGCCTGAGTGTGATTGGAAACCAGTTTCACTGACAGATTTGATCACCTCTACCTCAGTGAAAAAAGTCTATAGAAAGGCAACATTATGCGTCCATCCTGACAAGGTTCAACAGAAAGGTGCCACTATTCAACAAAAATATACTTCTGAGAAGGTTTTTGATATCCTCAAGGTACAGCATGAATTTCCTAGTATCAAAATTAGGTACCTACATTGCTGGGTAGTGGATTATTTTCGACTGTGGTTCATTTGCTACATCTAGCCTTTAGTTGCTTTTCTACTTTGTTTCTCATTTGCTTGAGGGTGTCTTTTGCTTTTCATTAAACAGGAAGCTTGGAACAAGTTCAGTAAGGAGGAGCTCTCTTGAATGCCTTTGATGATGCGTCCTCCGATTATTTTGAGCCCCACCATTTGGCAGTTATACGACTTCCATTTTGAGGTAAATGTTCTTGCATGCTGTGTCGATCTTACACCCTTTAGGTGAAATATCTCCATTACAACATGAATCCCGAGTCTCATAACTTAGAGATATGCTAATTGAAGATCACTTCTGTTGTATTTGATGGTGTAAATTAACGCTTCTTCTAGAAACATCAGGTTTTACAACATTTATAGAATCCTTCCCCAGGAAAAGTTTCAACTACCATTCGGCAATTGCTTTGATGGTGAGAATTTCAATTTGCTCTCATTTTTTATTCTTTATTAGCATTTAGTATTTGAGTTATGGGGAAGGCGTGGGGGATTTTCTTCTTTATTGTAATAATGATATTCCATGAGCCTGTGAATTTAATCCACTAAACAATCAGAAAGGTGTGGTTGTTTTGCTGTGCATTTAGCAGGCGCAATTAATTAATGATTCTTGAGTTACAAAAGCTGATTTTTCAGCACTCGCTGATATTCAACATCACAGAATTTTTTTCTTACCATAATTATTGTTCTTGAATGCACCCATTTGCTTTCTCAAAATGGGGCGATGGTTTATTTGGTGGGATGTGATAATCCGCGTCAGTGCCATCGATTTGTCAAGGCTCTTGCAGTGATACACACAGAATTTCATCCTACCAGTGTGAAGTTCCATTCTAAAGTCTTAATGATTTGAATTGGATCCTTACAAACGTTGAAATTGAAGAGGCCACTTTTGACAGTAGTTGATTCCACTGCCGGTGAAGTAAAAGAGGGGCAGTTAAGACTTTTTGAAGATCAATGTACAAAATACGTAAAAAATAAATATATACATAAATGCGTTTTACAAGTGCCTTAAATTTGCACTTGTTAAACGCTGATATATGCCATCAATTACGTGAACGACTAGCAAGTAGCATGATGGTAAATACAAGAGGCATGATTCCCAGATAGGTAATTTTCCATATCATTTTTAGGCATCTTCTCAGTAGTTTTGGCCTTTTGGGGGACAACATGATTGTTGGTTTCTGTGCTGATAGCAGCGTTCGCTATGCAAATAGCTATTGAGGCCACTACTCTTTAAAAAAATCGGCCTAAATGCCCTCTGGACCTGTTGCAGCTTCGAGGAGGGGAGCATTGCCTTCTATGTGAACTGCCAGGCATAGGGGAACCTATCCCTAAAGGAGTTTTTAGGCAACATCCGAACAGTGTGTGTAGGTGTTCGGATGGATAAGGTTGCAGAGAAGCTCAAGGAGGAGAATGGTTTGGTGGCCACCGGCAGAGCAAAGGGTTTTGGCATCATCTGCAGAGGTTGGTAAGTGTTTGGAGGGTAAGGATGGTGTTTGGATGAATTTGCGGAAGTTGGTAAAGATGGTGTTGGGAGAAGAGAAGGATGTATCCAAAGCCTAAAGCATTATAATGGTATAATGAATCGTGTGATAAATTTTCAATGGATAAGATTAAAGGTATTATTTGAGTATATTGTTTTGATGTGTTGACATTAAAAATAATTTTTTAAAAATAATAAAAATATTATTTTGATATGTTTTTAAAGCAAAAGTATTTTTAAAAATAACAATTACTAACACTGTAAATAATTTATCAATATTTTTTTTATTCTCGGGTTTGCAAAGAAACTTTTGAATTCAGGATCTAGGCTCAGTTGTTCGTGATATATATAGATTCCTTGAATTTTAGTGAAAAATGATGACGGATTAGCGTTTGACAATTGACTGGGGATCATAGTGGTATGTGGTAACGATGACGTGGTCTTTTGATTGTGCTAATACAAACCGACACAATTAAAATTAGGGATGAAATTGAAGTTATAAGAGAGCTCAGGAAGGAAAAAAGAATATTATTTGGAAATTGTTGGACCACATTGAAATTTACCAGATACATCTTTGGAAGGTTTGTAAATTTTAAATCCTCAATTCCTTATTCCCTTCAGACTTGTATTCTGGCTGGATACGTAATTAATCCGACACCTTTACAAACACGGGCTTTTTGTAGTACCACTGTATATATTATTCTAACAAAAAAACATAGCTAAAGGAGAAGATGTTTTTACTGTATATATTGAAATAATTTTTTAATTTTTTTTAATTTTAATTTAATTATTTAACATTAAATTTATTTGGCATTAATTTTTAATTTTTTTCTCAATTCGAAACTCAAAACTCAGACTGCGAATTTGATGATTTAACTCAATTAACTCTAATTTTTTTAACTCTAATTTTTTCAGTTTGTTTTCTACGAAGTTATCTCCATCTCATAATTCATGTCATGAGTTTGATGAGTTAAACTAGGGTGACTCGAGTTGTTTTTTGTGTTATTTTTTTATTTTTTTTCAATTTTATCTTTTAATACCATGTTTATTGAGAATTGAGCTTCATAATTTATTTCAATTTGTTTTCTATTGGGTTATTCTGATATCATGAACCGGGTTATAGGTTTGACATGTTAACCCAGGTTGACTATGATCATTTTCTTGGATTATTTTTTTAATTGTTTTTTTTCTCAGTTTCATCATTCAATATTTGATTTATTTGAAATTGAATTTCATAATTTGTTTTGATTTTCTTTCTATAAGGTTATGATAATCTCATAACTTGGTATGTAGATTGACAGATTAATTCAGGTTGATTTGAATCGATTTAATATGTTGCCGTCTTAATATTTATTAAAAAAAACTTATGTTAAATATTTATTCTAAGTTAAACTAAATTTTTATTGATAATCTAGTTTGTGTTTGGAACCGTTAAAACAACCGAGTGACATTATTTTAATTTCTATATAATTTATTTATTTTTACTAAAAAAGAATTGATTTCACCCCCGAGAATGAGCATTTGCCAAATGATGAATGTGCATATACACTCCATAAACCGAACTTTTTCCAAGCCTAGGAGAAAAGGGTAGGGATGAAAGAGACTAGGCATGGAGATTGCTGCCAAAAAAAAAAAAAAAAAGAAAGAATGAGAAAACTCTCGTGATCTCAATATCGGAAACAAATATTTCATAACTAGCATGCGAAGTTCAAATGACTCCCCAGTCAGGAAGTGGGTGAAAAAAAGCACACTAGGCATGAAGGGCATTCTGTTGGTCTCAAAACAATGCTTTGTCGCAGCATCGGCTATGCCAGCAACGGATGCTATAAACCAGAGGGTATCATCTTTATGCAAGCCAGATCTACACCCAACTTCTTCTTTTTTCCCTTGCAATTTCATGCCTTCTTCTAATTCTACTACAAGTATTTCTTACGATATGGTGTTAGATTTGTTTTTCAAAGTATTTTTTACTTAGAAATATATCAAAATAATTTATTTTTTATTTTTTAAAATTTATTTTTTAGCATTAACATATTAAAAAAATTCAAAAACATAAAAACGAGGCCTAAATGCTTAATGTGAGCTAATTAATCCTATGCTTCACCTTTTTTTTTTTTTAATTCAACCATATGATAAATAATTTTTTTTTCCTGGACAGATTTAAGGACATTAAACACCATTAGAGTTCCACTGGTTCTTGATTCTCAAAAGATGCACCTTATAAGATGTTACTGTTCGGGTGGATGGGATTGTCTTCAATCCCCTTCCCACTGGTTCTTGATTCTCAAAATTCCACCGCAATAAATTGGTGGCAGATTTGCGTTTCGTCTTGACAGCAAGATTGATTAGAGGCTCAGCAACTGGTTCATCATTGTTTCTTGAACCCAAACCTCGACTTCAATTTGTCAAAAACTGAGTAGACAATTGGACGGCAAACATCGAACCACATGCATGCTCCTTGTGCGGCAACACCACAACCGTCAGTTTAAGCAT
>Ga0307510_10012198_pt1 | contig 10190 bp, 7 predicted proteins | sample 12_EM_MG_FD_207224 | JGI IMG/M metagenome (GOLD analysis project Ga0307510, IMG submission 207224) | Populus trichocarpa ectomycorrhiza microbial communities from riparian zone in the Pacific Northwest, United States - 12_EM | ecosystem: Host-associated > Plants > Roots > Unclassified | place...
CCTTACCTTTTTCTAAAAAGAAGATGAAAATAAACAGAGCTATGTATTTTAATTTTTGATGACTTTTATATGGTTATTTTTAGTTTGCAAATACATATTAACATGCATGAATTTAATTGTATTATTTTTGTGTTACATGTGCAAGGCACGTGCATAGAAACTAGTTAATGTGGGGAGTTGTTTGAAGACTGGTCAGATTAAAAAGTTGAGTTATTGTGATCATCGTTTTATATGTCAAAAGAATAATTGAAGTGTAATATTAGTTGCTAGCTCAGCTTAAAACTGATAAGATTGATCAGCAGTAAGAGTTTTGGGTTTTTGTATATATGCAATGAATTGGACCTGTCTGTATGTTTATTTTCCAAACACTAAGTAATAAAAGTTGGCTGAAGTAATTTGAACACAGTGAACCAATGCCTGCAGCAGTAAAGAACATGTTGTATGAGTTAAAACTGAGTGATGTGATGGGATTGAGGTGTCTGTATGGTCTCTTATAACATTAACTTCCCAGTTTTCCCCAATTTTTTGATTCCTTGTAGTACGTGTGCGCTTTAAAAAAAGGCTTCATAACTAACCATGTTGCAATTTGTTTGTTTTGTCAACAGGACACACAGTTGCTTCTATGGGACCTGGAAATGGATGAAATTGTAGTGCCATTACGCAGGTGCCCTCCTGGTGGATCTCCTACTTTCAGTACTGGAAGTCAGTCTTCACACTGGGACAGTGTTATCCCAGTTGGTACTCTGCAACCTGCTCCAAGCATGCGTGATGTTCCAAAGCTTTCTCCTGTATTAGCTCACCGTGTTCACACAGAACCTCTTTCTGGTTTAGTATTTAGACAGGAATCTGTTCTTACTGTATGTAGAGAGGGCCATATAAAAATCTGGATGAGACCTGGAACCTCAGAAAGCCAGTCAGGCAACTCTGAAACCATCTTAAGTACCAGTTTGAAGGAGAAGCCATTATTGTCAAGCAAGACTGGCAGTTCTGCATATAAGCAATGACCAAATTGTCATCAGTTTCCTAGGCAAAATGGATCTCATTTTCGTGAATTTGATTTGAATTTGCTGTTGTGGCTGTTGATCCTTATTCTACGGTTGATTTTCTCAGAGGTAGAGCTGGATGAATGTGATCTGATTGCAGGGGAATCCGTCAACTGGGTCCTTTTGTATATGGAGAGATAAAATGCCATTTATGGCTCTAAGAGCTCGGGAGGGAGAAAACCCCCTATGTAAGTACAAAACGGCTGTTGCTAGGATATAACTTATATAATGTTTAATTGCTGACAGAAATAATTGGAAGTTACTCCTTCGAGATTTGCATTTCTGAGGTGATAGAAGTTCATTTGATTCTGCTGGTAATGAAATTTCACAATTGCCTTAAAATTTTTGTCAGGTATCCTGAAGCTCTCCCACAGTAACATGTCATAAGCTTCATGTTATGGCTAGATGATATTTATTTCTCTTGGATGTACCTTTGATTTGGAAGAAAAATTATTCTTTTGGTTCGTATTACCTCTGAGTTTTGACACAAAAGTTATGTTGAAGAACATGGAATTATGGGAGACTAGTGCTGTATTTATATCGATATGGTTTATTCAGGCTAACAAGCTGAACTAGAGCCATACCATGTTAGCAAGAGATGTTTTGTTGTGATTGTTTCTCTCATTTTGCCCTTGTCTGTTTTGTTACCAATCCATCTGGTGGACTCTCAAATCGAAGTTTTTTATGGGGAACCTAGTATGGAAAGATAGTTTTTAAAAATGTTGATATTAAAAATAAATTTTAATAAAAGAAAAATATATATATATATATATTATTTTAATATATTTTTTTATAACAGTACTGACTCTTCGCCAAAGTTTCACCTGTTCCAAGAAAAAAAAAATAGTAACAGAATACTGTCTTCCTACAGCTGATTGTTTGCAGGACTTGCTGCGTTACACAATTTCTTCGCCCAGGACATTTGGATGATTTTAATGCTTGATGTACGAGAATGACACGAGTTTTCTTAAATTAAGGTGCGATTTGATCTGTTCCTTTTTATCTTTCCTTCGTTCATTTACTGTGGAGTTCCTACTTTGGCGCCATGAAGTCTAAACCAATGAAGTCAAGCATTTTCACAAGTAAAAATAGAGAGAACCAGAGCCTACAAAATCAAAGACGCCAGAAAATAGCTGCACTAGAGCCAAGAAAGAATTGTATTCCTTACAAGAAGTATTTCACACCTTACAACATCGTAACAACTACGAGACGAATCCTATTCCTACTTCTGGCCCTGACATAGGTCAGTGGGGATCGCTCCAGGTTGTGTGGATATGAAAGACGCAGTGTTCCATGCCAGGTGTGTTGTAAGCCGCCTTGTACAACCATTTCTTATACCCAAAAATAAAACAAAATAAAAAAGCTGACAGACCTTGTATATACTAAAATACAGCCGGAACCCTCCATTTTTGAACAATTGACTGTAACTGATGAATCAAAATGTACAACAGATTAGATGGTATGCATTATTTCTGGACCTCCACTTTCAGCTGGGTAGATGGTTCGGATTTGTCACAGTTTCATCAACCACTGTAGGCTGTTGATGTGGTTGTGCCAAATCCTGAGAACCACGCTGTTCATTTGGCTGATCAATCCATCTTCTCCTCCATCTCATGATCTCAACTATAACATACTTTCCGAACATCGTAGCTCCAAAACCAGTAAATGTGGCAAGGAGAACACATAGAACAGCCTGTATATGAAGCTGAGGAAGCAACAAACAAACCATCAATACAAATCATATTATATCTTTAAGAACGAGGGATTGAACAATTCAAAAGCCTGACTCATCATTGTTTAACCACAAGCAAGTACTATGATCCTTCAGCAAGTCCCTTACTAGAGCTTATTTAGAAACTTAAGACCAAATCCATTTCCCCAGTAAAAGAGTTTGACTTTGAAGTTGAACTGAAAACAGAAATAACAAAACAATGAGTGAAAGAAACACTCACCAATGAATAGAGGAGGTGAGCAGGAAGGACCACTAATCCAAACTGAATAGTTGCATAGACCCAGACATACCTTCTCCTCACTAAACCCAAATTCCAAATAATGAGACAATGAGATCACAAAATTTGCTAGAAGAAAAAGTTTGTCAGAATACAGATACAAGGTCAGCCTACCCATTGTTGTTGAAGTCATGGAAGCAAGCAGGCCCAATATGCAGGAAAAGGGAAGAGAAACGGCAATTGCACCAGACCCCATTTTCCCAACCTGTAAAATGACAATATTAGGTGCTGTGGTAGGCTTGAAGGGCAGGGATAACGAGTTGCTATACTTACCAGAAGCTGCTCAAGAAAACAAAAGTAGGCAAGCATGCTGACAATGACAAGAACAGGAACATCCTGCCAAACCCTGAGAAAATTTGCAACCATCTTCTAAATGAGACAGTGGAATTCAAACATCAGCTGAAAGCTAGAATAATATTTCAAATCAATCAAGAACGAATTGTGACACCACCATCAGCAAAAAGACACATATGAACAACAAGGACACAATCAAGTTTTTAAATTTATTCTTGATAACCTAGCATTGCCTAATTCTGGTCCAAGAAATTAGACAGTCCTACACTTGTGCATTTCAAGTTTATTTGCTTAACCAGGATAATAAACAGAATGCTTTCAGCCCTCGCTCTGATTCATGGAGAGGCTTTGTTATATCTGACATTTGATTGCCTAGCTATGGTTAATATATGTTATTTATACAGATAGGCGGAGATTACTTTACATAAAGAAAATGAGAAAACCAAGAACATCTAGTTCCAATGAAATACAGAAAGGGAATAGCTTTAGATGCCTGTGTTGAGGAACCTCCGAATGCTGAGTTTGACCTTGAGAACCAACGGCCTGAGAATTTTGAACTCGGAGAAGGGTAACTGGTAGATTCAAAACATCCTGCTTGCACACCTCACATGTTCTATTACCTTTAACACTAAACCATTTTACAGCACATTCTTGGTGCGCCAATGCAAGTTCACCCTTACAGCTGCATTCCATCTTTAGGGTGTCAGAACCTTCCCCCAGTACAATCAAGCAGATTCTGCAAACAGCTTCTTCTTCGGGAATATCTTCTCCACCATCATCATTTCCATCTGAACCACAAGGCTAAAGATAAGGCAAAGGTTGGTCATCACAAGTTACGTGACAAGAGAAAGCATTGTAGTTGAAAGCTCAAATACCCAAACAATCAATGATATCCCGATTAAAATACTAAAACCAGTCATGCCTTTTTTCAGCCACAAAATCCACAAATTGTATGGGCTCCGTGTCCATGAATACCCCCCTCCTTTTTCTTTTTACAGCCTTCTGATTTTGAGGCGAGAGGGAACAATTTAGAGCAATTAAAAGAATGGCTATACCAGTATCATTCCTGGGTGATGCATTAGATGTTGTCATTATTGAGACAGCCTCCTCAGCCACTCTTGGAGTACTTGGAACCACACGAAACAGGCCACCTAAAGAATCCAACTTCCTTATGCTTCCATCTTTTCTAAAATCAGGGACAGAGTGTGATCGATGAATGGGCCTTTTCTGTAAAGTGAGGAAATCTCCAAGAGTCAGGAAGAAAAATTGCCTTGCACCAAATTGTGTGGGATAAAGGAAAATGGCTAACTGAAAGATTTAGGAGATGCACCAAGTGGGAAAGATGCTTAACAAACCAGTTAACCATTGCAATATCATTCAACAGACTAATTTACTTGCAAAAACCAATATGAATCACCACCAAACTACATTTGATTGATGAAAGTAGGTATGCAAGAATTTATCTATCTGCCAGTAAAATGCATTCAGTGCACAAACAAACTATAAAGAGCTAAGTGGAATTGGCCACATGTAACACCCCAGCATAAATTTGAATGGTTGTATTGTGATAACACCTTTCTAACTATTCAGGATGGCTATAAAAGCAGAGATGTTCAGCTCAAAATACTCAGAGAAGAAGGCAAATAACCCTTCAAAATACACACACATCCCTATTCCCTTGTGACAATTTTGAATGAATAAATTTTTTCAGCTTACAAGAAGATTTAAGGCCATTAAAGTCAGTGATTGAATTGGCAACCTTGTAGCAACAAGTAGGGATAAGTAATGACTAGTCAATAAATATAAACGAAAGATTTTCATCACCAGAAGGATAATGCATGCTGCATGCATTCTGATGGTATGTGGCTGGTTGCGATGTTGTGATTTTTGCAACTATCCATAGATTGATCATGATATGAAAACAATAGATGAAGCGATTCCTTCAAGATTTCCATACATGTTGCTCATAAAGCGCTACCAGAGGTAAAAATGATTAACTTAAATCCTGAACAAAATATGATATTTCAAGTTCAGAAGAGGTTAATACTTACAACAGAACTAGGTGGATTAATCATACTTCCTCCATGCATAGACTCCGGATTTGAGTGAGCAATAGGGGTAACGGGTAAGGATGATGTTCTCGTTGTCCGGAGTGTAAAAAGCTTTGTGAGAGACAATGTCCTGGAAATGAATGGCTTCTGCTTTGTTGTTTCTGATGAACCTCCCTGTGCAAGCATGGCGGCAGCCTTCTCAATATCCAAAGTACTATTCCGATATTTAAAACTTAACTTTGGAAGTAAACTTCTTATGTTTGATTTGATTTTTGATGACGAGGGATCAGGGGGCTCATTCATTTGGGCAAAACTAGGGCTCGGCATTGGTGAAAAAATTACTCTTTTGGGGGTGGAACTTGGTATTGGGGGCGTTTGAATTGTCACAAAATCAAATCTTGCATCCTCTAGACTGTTTGATTGTATCTCTAAGCTGAGCTCTCGGTGCCTCTGGTGCTGTCCCTCTGGATTATCCTCAGTTATTTCTGTGGATCTCCCAACCTAAGAAGGATCAACAAGGAAAGTTGGAGTATCACTCTATAACAGATAGATAGTCCTTCGCAAAACCAACACTTAAGTCAAATAGGTAGCCAGCGACATCAATACACCAACACAAACTCTCCCTATTCAAAGATCATAAATTAATGACAAACTTGAAATATTCCTGATCCAGAACACGGAATTGAAAAGAAAAGAAAAAACAGGATATATTGCAAAGATAATTCAGTATTAACGTGCTATCAGTGACTAAGAAACCCCAGATATTAAGAGGGTTGAGATAAGCTTTAAGAGCAGGTTGAAATTCAATATGATCGTTAATCATGTCCCAAATTACAACATAAAAGTAATACAAAACATGTCTATCCAATTAAAATAATTATGTTGAGACCCATTTCAAGATACTGAGAAAAACGCTACTGTCATTGCCGCAAATGAGCTTTGCAATGAAAGACTTAAGTTGGTGTAAAAAAAAAACTTGTTTGCTTGTTGACCTTCCTAATGTCTTACAGTCTGGCGATCCTTGCCCCTCTAAAGGGTCAAACACAGCATAGCATCATAAGTATGGATTTTCAGTTTTCAGCATAGGTATTTAATGATGCCAGGATCATCAAAACAAAAGCATGGGTGAATAAGCATATAAGGTGCAGCCCTTGCATAAAAAAAAGACACCCAAAATATATATAGGAAGTCTAGAAATTTAAAACCCACAAGGAGAGAGGGAGGATGATGCATGATTCATGATTTTAATAATAGCCCACCAAAAGAAAAGGTTGCCATTAATAAAACAAGTAAAGAAAACTAAGGGGGAAAAAAAAGCTATGAAGTTTTTTGGAGGAAAACATAAAGAACAAGAGCATAGCATGGACAAATAGACAAAAGGCAAAGAGAGGAACAAAAGTAGTGCCTTTGGAATTGGAGGATCATCTGGGTTACTGAAATTTTCTCCTTCTTTGGTGGGTGAGACTTCTTCATTTCCCATGAAAGTGAGTTGACGCAATGAATTCTTGAAAAAACCACAGAATTTGCAAAGGCCGAGTCTTCTTTAATGTATAGTGATCATCAACTGTTGCAAAACACTTGCAAGAGCTGACTTGTTGAGAGAACGACAGAAGCTGTCGAGAAACCAGAGGGAGGGAAAGTTAAGGGGAAAAAAAAAACAGCATTACTGGTGCGTAAGTGGTATCATCACCTCAGAAACTGGCTTTTGCTTTCTTTTCTTGGGTTTTCTTTATTTAAGTAATTCTATTTATTTTTTATTTTTTCGCTGAGCTGTTGTTTCAAAGTCAGCCGGCTGGTTGGTGAACCCGGGACTCGAATGATTTGAAACCTTGATTGGGTCTGTTTTATTAAAAACCTGGACATGTAAGTGGCTCGTAGAAAATTGGTTGACCTACTGGGTCAACTCAAAACCCGGATGACCTGGTAAAATCCAGTAGAAATTATTTTTCTTATTAAAAGTGTTTTTTCTCCTAATCAAAAATCCATTTTTTTATATATTTTTCAGTTGGTTATTACCTCATTTCAAAGTTTACTGTATAAATATTAGAAAAATATTTTATTTTTTCAATGTAAGATTTAAAGTTTTTTGGCATATATACTTTATGTTTATAAGAAAAAAAAATTATTGTTTTAATGTGGGATATAAATTTTTTTTTATTTAAATACTTCAATTTAAAATAATAGAATATTATTTTTTTCAATGTGTGATAAAAAACTTTTTAAAATAATTTTTAAACTTCATTATTTACAATATGTATAGTTTATATCCACGTATATTGTTTCTTAATTTTTTTATACAAAATATTGAAATTTTAAATATTTTTTAAAATTTTTTTATATTAACCCAAGTTAACTCGTATAATAAAAAATTTAATTTCTTAATCAAGTCAACCCCGATAAAATTTAATAACTATAATTTCAGGATGCATAGGCTAGGGAATGTATGTTGGCCGGTAAGGTGTAGAGAGTATATAATTAATTAAATTTAATTTCTAATAAATTCAATGTTGAAGGATGAAACTGGAAAAATTAATTAAAAAAACATAAAAAAATTATCAGAGTCAACCAAGGTTAACCTGTTAATCTCGCAACCCGAGTTATGAGACTGGGATGACCCATTAAAAGTAAAATTCTAATAAATCATGAAACTTAAGTCTCAATAGATCTGGTGTTGAAAGATGAAATTTTAAAAAAAAAATTGATTAAAAAAACACAAAAAACAACCTGAATCAACCAAAATTAATTTGCCAAACTTGTGACCCAAGTCATGAGATGAGAATAACCTCATAAAAAAATAAATCGAAACATATCAGAAAACTTAATTCTCAATCAACCCAATGTTAAATAATAAAATTGACGGGAAAAAAAGAGTCAATTAGAAAAAATGAGAAAAAATGCCAAGTCAATCGAATTAACCCATCAAACTTGCAGTCAGGGTCATCTAGGATAATCTCATAAAAAACAAATTGAAAAATATTATAAGGCACAATCCAAAAAAAACTATAATGTTGAAGAATATAATTGAAGTTAAAAGAAAAATATAGAATAGAAGAAAAAAAGATATTATTCCAATTAATAGTGTAATATGAGGAGGGGTTCAATCCTTTATTTTTTTGTAAACTGGACCAAGAATCTATGCTACGCCGCGAGCCGATTTAATTTTTTTTAACACAAAAAAGGGATGGTTAGACGATGTTAGTGTTTTTAAACAAGTAAGAAAAACTCAACATCGTGTCATTAACTTGACTATATCCAATAAGATCGGTTAGTTTAATAATTTGATTTAAATTGAAAATAATAATAGAAAACAAACTGTAAAAAAACACCTAAAAATAATTAACTAAAAAAATAAATCATCGATATCATAACTATAAGAAGAAGAAAGAAAATATCATTGAAAACTCACCGCCACTCCACCATAAACATTACCCACAATCAAAATATTTTGCTGATAAGGTTCAAACTTTATAGCATAAGGATGCAATACAACATAGAAAGAAGTCGCATAGTTCGCTAGAGCAATGCCTTGGAAAAGCAAACCGAACAAAACATAATAAATTTAGTTTTTATCTATATTTAATCAATCAATTCTTTTTAATTCATGAAAAAAATTATTTTGAGAAAATATATTTAACAAAGAACAAAAAAAAATAGAAAGACCTAGATAACTCAACCAAATAAAAAAAAAACAAAGGATGTAGAAAGCATATAAAGAAAAACACAAAGCTCAATCTCTGATAAAATAAATATTGAAGAATAAAATTGAAATGACATTATCTTAAAAGAATGATAAAAAAAAAAAAGCAACTCCTAGCGAATGTCCTTAAGTCGGGTTAGTTTTCCAAACTACAACCCGTGAAATTTCAAAATGAGCTTAACCAAGAAGGTCAAATCCAAATCAACTCTGTTGAAGGAAGGAACTGAGTGTAAGAAAATACCAAACTAAAAAATTTGACAAAGCAAAAAAAACAACAATAAAAAGAATGAAGATAAAATTTGATAGGAAAGAAAATGATCTAGGGTGAGATTGCCAAAAAAATTAAATTATCTTAGATGACATAAATAGCAATTAAAAGAATGAGGATCAAATCTGACAAATTTTTAAAAAAATGAGGATGAAATTGAAACAAATTTTGATTTTCATAAGTTGTTACAAATAAAACAAATATCAACAAAAAGATAAGAGACTAAATTGAAAATAAAAAGAAGAAAAAAATCAAATGAGGATGAAATTGTAATAAATTTTGATTTTCAAAAGTTATTTGAAATAAAACAAATATCAACCAAAAAAACAAGGACTAAGTCAAAACAAATAGAAGCTAAGGGGCTGATTTGAAAAATTATAGGGCAGGGCTAAAAAATCTAGGGAGATAGAGGAAAGAAAGAAGAAGAAGAAAATGGCCTCTGGAGCCAAACTGGAAATTTGTTTTTTACACATGCCACCATTACATGGAGAAGACACTGAGATGAATCTAAAGACATCTCATAATAATATTTTTGGTTGTCAGAATCAGCCGTACATGTTTTTCAAAGACTGTGGGGTAGATGACGCGCTAACGCGATGGGCACGCGTTAGCGAATTTTTTTAAAATACCTTTAATTTATTAGAAGACAAAAATAACTTTCACTTTACATAATAACAACAACAAAATCAATAGTACAATAACAAAAATGCCCTCGAATCCAAAGCATAAAAAAAAACTCCCCAGGGTCAAGGAAGTATTTTAACTGTGCAAATAAAAAGGATAAGATCAAAACACTACTCTTGTGTAGTCAAAATATTTTTGTATATA
>Ga0307510_10012200_pt1 | contig 10190 bp, 11 predicted proteins | sample 12_EM_MG_FD_207224 | JGI IMG/M metagenome (GOLD analysis project Ga0307510, IMG submission 207224) | Populus trichocarpa ectomycorrhiza microbial communities from riparian zone in the Pacific Northwest, United States - 12_EM | ecosystem: Host-associated > Plants > Roots > Unclassified | place...
CTGTGCCTGGGTTTGTACATGGGCGCCCGCGTGTGCGAGCAGATCCGATCCGGCATCAACACCCTTCCGAAGGGACAACTCCCCGCAGCGGTGGCGCTGGGGCTCACGCTTCCCCAGGCGTATCGCTACGTACTCCTGCCGGTTGCACTGCGGGTTGCGATCCCGCCCATGACGTCCGAGCTGATCAATGTCTTCAAGAATTCGGCGGTAGCGTCGACGATCGGCCTGCTGGAACTGTCGGCCCAGTCTCAGCAACTGGTGGAGTACACCGCCCATGCCTACGAATCGTTTGCCGCAGCAACGCTGATCTACGTCCTGATCAACTGGATCGTCATGGCCCTCATGCGCCGCGTTGAGAACAACCTGCGTTTGCCGGGCTACATCGGGAGCAAATGATGTCGCTCATGAACTTCCTGTCAGACGTCTCGAGGTCGCTCCCGGTCCTCGCCTCTGGAATGCTCATCACACTGAAGATCACCACCGTTGCCGTGGTCGTCGGTATCGGGTGGGGAGCGGTACTGGCGGTGATGCGCCTGTCGCCCATCAAGCCGCTGGCCTGGTTTGCCCAGGGATATGTGGTCCTGCTGCGGTCCGTTCCGCTCGTGATGGTCCTGCTCTGGTTCTTCCTCATGGTTCCCCAATTGATCCAGAGCCTCTTCAATGTCTCGCCGCGAACGGACATCCGCCTAGTCTCCGCGATGGTGGCATTTTCACTTTTCGAAGCAGCCTACTACGCGGAGATCGTCCGCGCGGGCATCCAGGCCGTCTCACGCGGGCAACTGAGCGCCGCGAGCGCGCTGGGCATGTCTTATCTCACTGCGATGCGCCTGATCGTATTGCCTCAGGCAATGCGCGCCGCCGTCCCGGCGCTTTTGACACAGGGGATCATCCTCTTCCAGGACACGTCGCTCGTGTATGTCATTGGTTTGGCCGACTTCTTCCGCACCGCGAAGAACATTGCCGACCGCGACGGCACGACGGTCGAGATGATTCTTTTCGCAGGCGCCGTCTATCTCATCGTTTCGCTCATCGCTTCAGCCGGTGTCAAAGTCCTCCAGAGAGGTCGCAAGGCCATCGAAGTGGTCTAAGTCGCCATTCCCCGTCAACCTCCTCACGTCTACAGCCATGAAACTCAAACTGACCTTCCTGACCCTTTGCGCCTCGGCTCTTGTCTCGTCGGCCTTCGGGCAGGAGAGCGACACGCTGGGGAAAATCAAGAGCAACGGCGTGATCACGCTTGGCATCCGCGAGTCCGCAGTGCCCTTCTCCTACTACGACAACAACCAACGCGTCGTCGGCTACTCGGCCGAGCTTTGCGCGCTTGTCGTGTCAGCGGTCAAGCAGAAACTGAACATGCCGAACCTCGAGGTCAAGGAGATCCCCACCACCCCCCTGAGTCGCATCCCGTTGATCGTCAATGGCACGGTTGACCTCGAGTGCGGATCGACGACCAACAACCTCACCCGGCAGAAGCAGGTGGCCTTCTCGAATACGACCTTCATCATCAGCACGCGGTTGATGGTGAAGAAAGGTTCAGGCGTGAAGGACTTCGGTGACCTGGTCGGGAAGAACGTCGTCACCACCGCCGGGACGACTCCGGAGCAGATCCTGCGAGAGATGAACAACAAGAACAACATGCACATGAACATCATCAGCGCCAAGGATCACGCCGAATCGTTCCTGACACTGACCACCGGGCGTGCCTCCGGGTTTTTCATCGACGACGCGCTTCTCTACGGTCAGAAGGCAAAGGCGCCAAATGCCGATGACTACGAGGTCGTCGGCAAGCCGCAATCCTTTGAGGCGTACGCACTGGTGTTGCGCAAGGATGACCCGAAATTCCGCGCCCTCGTCAACGAGACCTTGGCAGCAGCCATGAAGTCCGGCAAGACCACGGAGCTCTACAAGAAGTGGTTCATGTCACCCATCCCGCCCAATGGCATCAACTTGAACTTCCCCATGTCGGATCAGCTTCGGGATGCATTCGCAAATCCGAACGACACAGCCTTTCAATGACAGTACCCGCCAACGAGGAGTCGACGATGAGTGCACGCTTGCCGCTGCAGACAGTGGACACCCACGCTGAAGGAATGCCCATGCGCGTTCTCGTCTCTGGGGCTCCACCCATCCCTGGCGATACGATGATCGAACGGCGCGCCTGGGCCGAGGCCAACCTCGACGGCCTGCGCGGACTCTTGATGAACGAGCCGCGGGGCCATGCTGCGATGGTGGGCGCCATCCTCATGCCTCCAGCGCGCTCGGACGCCGACTTTGGCGTCGTCTACATGAGCGGCGGCGGCTTCTGGCCGATGTGCGGACACGGCACCATAGGTGTTGCGACGATGATCGTCGAGCGCGGGCTCGTCAAGGCCACGGAGCCTTACACGGAGGTTCGCCTCGACACACCCGCGGGCCTCATCGTGACGAAGGTCCGCGTCCAGGATGGCAAGGCACTGCACGTGTCGTTCACCAACGTTCCTTCGTTCGTCATTGCCCAGTCGGCACGCGTCGAGGTCCCCGGGGTCGGACCGATCCTCGTCGACATCGCCTACGGCGGCAACCTCTATGTCCTGGCGGACATGCGGCAGTTCGGGCGCAAGCTCAAGCTCGAGGATCTCGAGGAGCTGACCAACCTCGGGTTGACAACGATCGCTGCGACTCGAGAACAAATCCCGCTTCAGCCACCCTGGACACCCGCCATCGGTCCCTTGCGATCCGCACTCTTCACCGAAGAGGCGCGCGATGGCGGGCCGGCAAAGAACCTGATGGTTAAGGAGCGTCGCTACTTCGACCGGTCGCCGTGCGGCACGGGTACGTCGGCGCGGATGGCCGTCGCCCACGCACGGGGCGCGCTCGCGCTCGATGAACCCTTGCTCTGCGAGTCTCTGCTCGGCACGCAGTTCGAGGGGCGGCTCACGGGTTTGACCGAAGTCAATGGATTCCCCGCGGTGATCCCCCAGATCGCCGGACGGGCCTGGATCACTGGAACGTCCGAATTTCTGCTCGACCCCAGTGACGTCTTTCCGAAGGGGTTCGTCTTCTAGGAGCCTCTTTGGTCATCGCTTTTGCTTGCGAATCCAGCGAATTAAGTCAATTGTCTTGAACAGGTCAGCCACTCAAAATTGTTGTCACAAGAGTTGAATACATCGCAAAAGTGAATGCCAATCGCTTGCGCGCTGACCACCAACTCAGTCGTCTCGACGGACACATTCAGATCGGCCCCATGACCGCAAAACTTCTCGACAGCACGGCAGCCGGTGTCTTCCCCATCGCGATAACGCCGTTCACCGACGCAGGCGCTGTCGACTTCGACGGCATCGAACGACTGACGGACTTCTTCCTGTCGTGCAAGGTGCCCGGAATCACCTATCTCGGCGTGCTCGGCGAGGCTTCAAAGCTCTCAGGGCCGGAGAGCATGCAGATCCTTGACACTGCCCTCAAGCGTGTGGCCGGAAGAGCACAGGTCATCGTCGGCGCGAGTCAAGCCGCCTTCGACAACCTTCGCGCCTTTGCCACGCGGGCAATGGCCGCGGGCGCATCGGCAATCATGGTGCCCCCTGCCAGCGGATTGAAGACCGACGAGCAGGTGCTGAATTACTTCGAAGGACTCGTGCGCGCCGTGGGTGAGGACGTGCCCATCGTGCTGCAAGACTATCCCCAGAACTCTGGCGTCTACTTGTCCACCGGCGTCCTGTGCCAGTTGCTGCAGCGACATCCGAGCATCAAGGTCGTCAAGCATGAAGAAGCCTCTGCGCTGCGGAAGGTTTCTGCGCTGCGCGCACAGGAGCGCGCGGGAGAACGGCGGCGCGCAAGCATCCTGGTGGGCAACAGCGGCATACATCTCCCGCAGGAACTGCTTCGCGGCGCGGACGGCGCCAACACGGGCGTTGCCTTTCCGGAAATGCTCGTGGAGGTGTGCCGCAGGTTCTTCAACGGTGATACCCAGTCCGCTGAAGACCTCTACGACCTCTTCCTCCCTCTCGTGCGTCACGAGCAGCAGCCAGGGATCGGGCTTGCCATCAGGAAGGAGATCTTCCGTCGCCGCGGCCTGATCGCGTCGGCGCGTTTGCGTGCGCCGGGTCCCGCGATGGACAAGGACGATCACCTCGAACTCGGTGGCCTGCTGGATCGTCTGCAAAGAAAGCTGCGGACGAGCGGTGAAGACGGTCTGATTTCCTCCTGGGGCATCCAGGCGTGAGAACGCACGACGCCCACCGACGATCTTTCGATTCACTTGCAACAACGGAGTCAGGCATGAAGAAGCTAACGTTCGCAATCCTCGGTCTGCTGGTGGCCTGCTCGGCCGCCCGCGCGGACGCTCTCGCCGACATCAAGGCGAAAGGCGTCATCAGCTGCGGTGTCTTTGGCGATCTTGTTCCCCTGGGCTATCAGGATCCCAAGACGCGCAGTCTCGTCGGGCTTGATGTCGACGTGTGCGCCGCCATTGCCGAGGACCTTGGCGTCAAGCTGGATCTCAAGACCGTCTCGGTCGACGCGCGCATCCCATCCCTGGAGACCGGACGTGTGGACGTCATGACGGCCTCGCTGGCCTATACGCCCGTTCGCGCGAAGCAGATCGATTTTTCGTCCTCCTATATGTCGGTCCCTGTCTCCGTGCTCGTGAAGAAGGATGCGGGCATCAAGAGCTTCGCGGACTTGGCGGGTAAGAAGGTCAGTGCGAACCGCGGCTCCACGTCCGAGGTGTTCGCACGCCAGAAGCTCAAGGGTGCCGAAGTCATCAGCTTTGACAACGGCCCGTCTTCGTATCTGGCACTTGCCCAGGACAAGGTTCAAGGCATGGCGATGGTCAAGAGCGCGGCCATCGGCTTCCACAACCGTTCGGGCGGTACGACCGACTTCCTCGACGAAGCACTCTTCTGGGAATTCGACTGCGTCGGCATCAAGAAGGGCGAGCCCGCCTTGGTCGCAGCGGTCAATGCGGCACTCGACAGGCTTGAGAGCTCGGGCCGTCTGGCGCAGATCTGGGACCGCTGGTACGGCCCTTCGACCGAATACAAGTTGAAGCGCGAGAAGAAGGTGACCCCGGCCTCAGAGTTTCAATGAGCGTTCAACCACGGCAGCCCACTAGAACAGCGGCAACCGGCTGACACGCATGAGCCTTCAATCATTCGAGGTGCTGGCGGACCCCGAGGTGCAGCGCCTGTTCCTGCGCGGCTTCGGCACGACGCTCAGGCTGTTCGTTACGTCGGCGGCCTGCGCATACCTTCTGGGTGCGTTGCTGGTCGTGCTGCGCATGTCTGGCCGAATCCCGTCAGCTCTCGTCAGTGCTTTCGTGGAGTACCACCGCAATGTCCCGAGCATCGTCCAGATCTTCGTCTGGTACTTTGGCGTGCCGCAGATGCTTCCGGCCCCCTGGCACGCCTGGATGAATGCCCACGTCGGCGCACTTTTCTTTGCCGTCATCGCCCTGTCGCTGAATGCCGCTGCCTACATCTCCGAGGACTTGCGCAGTGGCATTCGGGCGGTGTCGACCGGTCAACTGGAGGCGGCGCGCGCCCTCGGCCTGAGCTACGTCAAGGCGATGCAACTGGTGGTGGTGCCTCAGGCCATACGCGCCGCGGCCCCCGCTTTGATCAGCCAGGCCTTGGGATTGTTGAAGGCCACGAGCCTGGCTCTGGCCATCGGAGTCAACGAGTTGATGTACGTGGCTCGGCAGTTGGACGGTGAAACGTACGCCACGTTTCCTTCGTACCTCACGCCCACCTTGATCTACCTCGCGTGCACGCTCACGCTGATGTTTGTAGGCAGCCGACTCGAGCGCGCCGCTAGCAGGTCGCGGTAGGAGACCAACAGATGCTAGACATACTGTCCGAATACGGCTTCCTGCTCCTGGTCGGGCAGTTCCCCAATGGGCCCCTGGGGGGTGTCGCGCTGACGCTGGTGATGTCGGTAGCGGCACTGCTCTTGGCCTTTCCCGTCGCGCTGGCCGTCGCGATCGCGCGCACGAGCCCGATCCCCGCGATTCATCGCGCAGCCTCCGTGTACGTGACGGCGGTACGCGGCCTTCCGCTTCTGCTGATCATCTTCTGGGCCTACTTCGTCCTTCCCCTCGTGACAGGAATGACGACATCGGCCAGCGTAACGGTCGTGTGTGCGCTCGTGATCTATGAGGGCGCCTATCTGGGCGAATCGATCCGTGCAGCACTTGAGGCACTTCCGAGGGGCCAGACGGAAGCCGCTCGTTCACTGGGCATGACCTATCGGTCAACGATGACCAAGGTGATCATTCCCCAAGCACTGTTCAACTGCCTGCCCAGCATGATGAATCAGTTCGTCCTGATCGTGAAGAACACGTCTCTGGCCTACATCATCGGTTCGCAGGAAGTGACTTTCTCCGCCAACAGCATCAACGCACAGCTCCTGACCAAGCCCTTCGAGGTGTACTTCATCCTCGCGGGCATCTACTTTGTCGTGTGCTTCTCGCTAAGCCGCCTGGCGAAGGCAATCGAGCACCGCGTCGTGCGGAAACGGCTGGGTCAACAGACTCGCCAAAGCGACCCCAATTCTTCCCTTGTGCGAGCGCCGTCATGATCGAATTCGTCGATGTCAACAAGTGGTACGGTGAACACCATGTCTTGCGAAACGTCAACGAGCGGGTCGAGCGTGGCGAAGTCGTCGTGGTGTGCGGGCCCTCGGGATCCGGCAAGTCCACCCTCATCCGTACGATTAACCGGCTCGAGCCCATCGACCGAGGACGCATTCTCGTCGGCAACGCGGACGTGAACGACCAACACGCGTCCGTCAACGATTTGCGCAGCGGCATCGGCTTCGTTTTTCAGCAGTTCAACTTGTTTCCGCACTTGAGCGTCAAGGACAACATCGCCCTTGCACCCGTCAACGTCCATCGCAGATCCCGAAAGGAAGCCGTGGACCGAGCGATGCTATTGCTCGATAAGGTAGGGCTCGTTCACAAGGCCGACGCGTTTCCGGCTCAGTTGTCGGGCGGTCAACAGCAGCGTGTGGCCATCGCACGAGCGCTGGCAATGGACCCGCCCGTCATGCTGTTCGATGAGCCGACTAGCGCTCTTGATCCGGAGATGGTTGGTGAAGTCCTCCAAGTGATGAAGCAACTCGCCAACGAAGGTATGACCATGATTTGTGTGACCCATGAGATGGGCTTCGCGCGAGACGTTGCAAACCGTGTCTGGTTCATTGCCGATGGCGAAGTACTGGAACGATCACCACCCTCTGAATTCTTCACCGCCCCAAAGCACCCACGCGCGCAGAAGTTCATCTCCGACATCCGCGGCTAACGCAAGCCACGCTTGCGAAGCGTAGGCCCTCGCAGTAGCCGGTCGTGCCTGCGATTAGGTTCCTACCTGCCCCAACGTCATCAGCGCTCCTGCGCATTCATGAGATGCCCAATAGTCGACTCGCATACGATTTAGCCATGGTTGCCCTTGAGCTCGGCGCCGAGGCCAAGACTTCAAGCAATATGGGCTTGATCAAGCATTGCTTGATCGACGCGGCTGCCGCCGCGGTGGCAGGTTTCGACTCGCCGGTAGCCGACATCGCGGGGAAGTTCGCAATTCACACCTTTGGCACGGGGACGATTTCCCCCTGGTTCTCGAGCACCGGCGGGGTGATGCCGATCGGTGCGGCATTCGTGAACTCGTCAGTGATGTCGGCGCTCGACCTCGACGACGGAAATCGGGCTGCAAGAGGACACCTTGGTGCAGCTGTGGTGCCGGTCGCTTCGGTCCTGGGGTCGATGAAAGACGCATCATCACAAACATTCGCCCACGCGGTACTTGCCGGCTGCGAGATCGGCGCGCGCCTTGGCAGCGTAGAGACGCCTCCATTCTTCGCGTCCGGCCGCTGGGCCGGCGTGGGAGCGGCCGTCGCAGCTGGCATCAGTCTTGGACTCGACTACAACCAGCTTGCCCATGCCATTGCGCTATCTGTTCACGCAGCACCACTGTTGGGCCCTGCGGGAGCGCGAAAGGACATGACTGGCCACATCAAGGAGGGTGTTCCGTTTGGCGTGCTCTCTGGAATGGCATGCGCTCTCCTGGCCGAACAAGGCTACCGCGGCGACCCTGACGCCATCGAGAGCGCTGGGATCTATGACGTTGGTCGGCTTTCGACGCAGACGGGCGAGGCGACAACATTCAAGAGGACGTATTTCAAACGGTTTTCATGCTGCCGCCTCGCGCACTCGCCGATAGATGCGGCGCTGGCGATCACGTGGCGTCAGCGACTTGTCGCATCCGACATTGCACGTATTACGGTAAGAACGTTCCGGACCGCTATGGAACTGCCCAACGAGGCCCGGCCCGCGTCCTTCGAATCGGCGCAATACAGTCTGCCGTTTGCCATCGCTGTGGCCCTGGTCCTTGGGACCGACGCGCTGCTGCCGCTAGCCAAAAACACGTTGTCGAATAGCGAAGTTCTGGCCCTTGCCGAAAGGGTTGATCTGCTGCACGACGCAACGATGGATGCAGCTTATCCGCGTACGACCCCCACCGAGGTACTCATAGAAACGCACCGCGGCGAAATATTCGTCGAAGAGCGGGACACCGCCGACGGTGACCCTGGACGCGCATTTTCAGATGAGCAACTGCTGCACAAGCTGCGAACAGTCGCGAAGGATCGGATCCCAGTTGAGCAATTGGAAGAAATCGTGTCGGCCGTTGGCAGCCGCATCCCAACCGCTTGCGAGTTCGAAGCCGTACTGAGGAGGGCCTCCGAATGATCAAAGAGGCAACGTACCCGATATGGCAGGTCGACGCTTTCTCATCCAAAGTCTTTTCAGGCAATCCCGCTGCCGTGGTATCGCTACCGGGGCCTTGGCCTCCAGATGACGTTCTTCAGGCGATTGCCGCGGAGAACAACCAATCCGAAACAGCCTTCGTTCGCCTTTCGGAATACCCAATTGCCCTGCGGTGGTTTACGCCGATTCTCGAGGTTCCTCTCTGTGGGCACGCAACCCTTGCCGCCGCCGCTGTGATGCACGAGGTGCTCGGGATCGTTCGTGAGGGCGCCGTCGTGGAGTTCAAGAGTGCGAGCGGCCCGCTGTATGTTCGCATTGGCGACGGCAGCTACATCCTGGACTTCCCTAGCCGGACGTGTACACCGACGTTGACGACCTTGGAGCATCTACAACAGACACTGGGCGCTCCAGTCCTTGAGGCCTGCCAGAGTGTAGATCGCTACGTCTGTGTGCTTGAAGACGAAGCAGCCGTCCGTACTTTGACACCTGACATGACCGCGATCGCAGATCTGATTCTTCCGGGACTCGTGGTCACGGCCCCAGGCCGGGACTGTGACTTCGTCTCAAGATACTTCGCACCTTCCAAGGGCGTTCCGGAGGACCCGGTAACCGGAACCTCGCACTGCACGCTCGCTCCGTTCTGGGGAAAGCGATTCGGCAAGACCTCGTTGCGCGCGCGCCAGCTATCGCGGCGAGGGGGGCAGATCGACTGCTCAGTGCATGGCGACCGTGTACATCTTGGGGGGAAATGCAAGATTTATTTGCAAGGATCCATCGCAGTGCCTCTGGCGTGACGAGGCGCTCAATCGTTCGAGGCGAAGCAAAAGGAGAACTGAACTATGTCACCAGAAGAGAAAATCGTTGCCCTGGGGCTTGAACTACCGCCGCCCCTTCCAGCGCGGTTCAACTACATCCCTTACCGACGCGTGGGTGAACTGCTGTATTTGGCTGGACACGGCCCACGATTGCAGGACAACACCTACCGGCTTGGCAAGATCACCAGTCGGCAGCAGATCGATGATGCCTACGCCGATGCGCAACTCACAGCACTGAACATGCTCGCAACCATCAAGGAGGCGGTGGGTGAGTTAAGCCGGGTGAAAGCAGTCGTCAAAGTACTAGGCTTGGTGAACGCCGCACCGACCTTCACGTCCCATCCACTGATAATCAATGGGTGCTCAGATCTGCTTGTCAACGTCCTCGGCGACGCCGGACGGCATGCTCGATCCGCTATCGGCGTGTCGTCGCTCCCAAATGGCATGACGGTCGAAATCGAAGCCATCATTCAGGTGGATTCCTGAAATAGGGTTTGGCAATGCCAAGCGGCACCGCACCGCTTTCTTGGGTGGTCCGAGCGGTCAGGTGGATTGACATCTCTGCGAACAGAACTGCACGACGACGGAGCGGCGAGTCGCCGGGGTGAATACGTCCCGAGAACCTCGCTGCAGCGCGAAGA
>Ga0307510_10012201_pt1 | contig 10189 bp, 8 predicted proteins | sample 12_EM_MG_FD_207224 | JGI IMG/M metagenome (GOLD analysis project Ga0307510, IMG submission 207224) | Populus trichocarpa ectomycorrhiza microbial communities from riparian zone in the Pacific Northwest, United States - 12_EM | ecosystem: Host-associated > Plants > Roots > Unclassified | place...
ATTAATACCTGGTAATCACCATATCACCCTCAAGATACTCCAACCTCCTTGTCTGCTGATTGGCGATACACGCAAAAACTTCGTTGGGCTGAAGCCATCCATGGACGTCGGCAACACCGACCAAAGTGTAACCGAGGATTGGAATTCGAGCATGATGCTTAAGATCCCGGAGAACGTGGTTAATAGAGAAGTCCATCAAATGTTTGTAGAATGGGTCCTGGTTTTGCATCGGGACGCCGAGTTTGTGTAGGTTGTGCATAATGGAGGGGAGACGGAATGAAGCACCTAGACCGAATGATTCGAGTAGCCGTCCAGCACACTCGAAATCTTGTCTGGACAGCTCAGCTTCCCTGACAGCTCCATCCTGATATTCCTTGAAGGTCTCATATGGAACCCCGAGGCCTTCGAGCACCATAATCAGCGGCCGGTTGAGGTAGAAAGGACTAGGGCGGTCAAATGCTCGGGCGATCTCGATATCTGACCAATCCGGCGCCTGGAACTTGATCATTGAAGGACGGAGGGCGAGTTCACGTCCTCTTTGGCGGTAGTCGACACTGACCATTCCCTTTTGATCGAATTAAATTGTTGTAGGGTTTCGAGAGAAACGAAAAAGAACGTGCACACCTTGCACCCTTGGAATCGAATCTGGAAGCACTTTGGGTAGATGCGAACTCGTTTAGCACTTCGCCGTCTCGCACGAGTGGCATCCCAAATTTTTTCCGCAAGCTCGAGTGAAATGGTTCCAACTCCGTCGGTGAAGTTCCATTTCCCAGAGGAGGGGTCGCCAGGGACCTTTAATACCTCGATGTCCGATATTTCTATGATTTCCTCTGGCTCAATGGGGACACCAGAGTCTGTGGAAGTAAATGCTTGGCTGATTCTAGCGCCGTATCTCCCTGGACAGTAGATGAGCTTTGGGTCGGGGGCGTTGTCGAAGTCTCCCAGTGAGTCTATTATGAAGGCAGGGTCGACCAAGGTTCCATCCTCGTTCCTGAACGGGCGCATGAACCAGACGGAATGCTCCTTGAGGGCCGATTGCGAGTAGGCGAGGAACCGATAGCTTCGCCCGCCGATTTTCAGACCAGTTTCGTGAAGAATTGTACCATACCGCCTTTTCACGAAGGCGGCGCCATCTACCTCCCGATCAAAACGGAGCTGCAGGCGAGTCTCCTCCTCGAAAGTTACTCGGATGAAACACGAGTGGCGGTCTGGGTACTTTCGGAAGACTCTGTTCGAGCGTTCCTGGAATGGACCACTAAGTTTCATTGCCGTCGGTGTCACCGAGACATGATAGCAAGAGAATGTGTCTTCAAGTGCCATGTTGGCGAAGCTCTTGGTTTCCGGTGCGTATTCTCGTGCAGCCGTGCGGAATAGGGTGGTGATGTAACTGGGGTGGACGTCCCACGCAGCCTCTCTGAGCGCGGACAGGAATGAGCGCAGAACGCCGACGGTATGGTCCACACCATTCGACCGGACGAGGTCCTCTACGTCTTGCCGGAGAGCCAATATTTCTCGAAAATCCACTTCTCCGTCCCGCACAATCTTCTCCACCTGGAAAGCGACCTCGAAATCGAGCTGGGCCGACCATGACTCGAACCTCTCCCTGAGTTCCGTTGAAAATAGTTGTCGGTACTCCTTGTGGTAGATATCGTCTGATGCTTTCCCAAGGGGGCTGATCCGGCAGAGCGTACGGAACATCTCCAAAGACCCCGGAGAGTTGCATATGAAACGGAGAGCGAGGGATGCGTAGGGGACTACCCGTTCGTGGTTGGGGTCGAGTGATGAGATCCTTGTTCGGTTGAAAGGTGAGGGTTGAGGAAGAGTCACGGTTTCCTCGAAGATTGGGTGAGAATCAAGGTTGAAGCAGATCACGGGGAGGTGACCGTCCATCCCACAGGACGCCCAATTGATCTGTGCTGACCGTAAGGCGATTGATTTTGAGCCAAAGCTGATCCTGAATTCCCGTCGGTCTTCGTCATAGCCCAGTGATCCTGGCGGGTCAAGGGGCTTTTCCCACTCGCAGGAAAAGACTGTATCCCTACACTCCCACCCGAATTCAATTTGAGAGATGGGTATTTGATTAGCTTCTGCCTCCGCGATCCTTTTCTGTTTCTCTGCCTGTGCATAGGGATCGACGTAAGGAGTACGCAAAAGTCTTTGGACGGTATCTTCGCGGGGGCCGTTGTTCGATGGCTTGAAGAAGACCTGCTTTCCGGCAAACTGGATTGGTTGGCGAGGATGTTCTCCGCCATAATCCTGAAGGAACTGGAACGCCACGCCTGGAACTGCGACGGTGAACCTTCCGGTACCACCGTGGCCGATCCCGGACCTTTTATTCCTGTGGAGCTGGACTTCGAGGTTGACCGGAGTTGGACCCCACAGTCCGAGGTAATCGTCACGCTGTAGGATCTTGACAATGGCGACAATAACCTGGTCTTTGTTGGTGGAGTAACTCAACCCCCACATAAAGACCTCCATCTGAGGCGCTGATTAGCTTCGAAGTAGGGGTTTTTGTTTTCTGCTCACGATGTTTCCGACGTCGAAGCGATATGAGAGTGTGGCGGCTCTGGGCAAGGGGCGGACCTCCTTCCCTACTATAGGATTTATATTCGTCCTGTCCCGTGATGTGCACCGTGCTGATAACAGAAACTCTAAGCCAAGAACTAGCACGGGCAACACGGCATCCACGTTTCGCTGTCCCCAGCCCGCCCTCGTCACCCCCGCAGTGCCGGTAGAACTTGGCGGAGTTCTCTCTTGCAAACCGCCAACTTATCTTTTATCTTTTCCTGTTGTCGAAACGTTTGAGCGCGAACGATAGTCGAATACGCGGAGGCTTACCGCATCTTGGAGGTGTTTGCTCCTCTCGAACTCATGGCGTACCCAGGCTCTTGTTTCGGACCGGGCGTGGGGTGGCAACGCTTTTTGTGATGCGTGAATAGGCATTTCATTCAAGGCGTAGGGACTTTCCCTACAACGTGTTGCGCGTATTACATTTCTATACAGGCCGAGGACCTGTTGTTTGAGAATAAAATGCTTGAGAGAGGGGCCGGCTAGAAACCTGGGCAAGTTCGCCGTTGAACTCGTGACGATCATCGCAAGGGTGACTTTGAACGCTCGACTCCCTAACACCTCATCTGACTTCGACCACCCCCCTCTCAGCTCATCCGTACTCTGCAATGGTGGCCGCTGGCATCGAATTCAACTCCGCCCCTACCGAACCTTTGGCCCTCGATAATATTGATGACCTTTCAAGGTCGGTCGGAAAAATCGCACTGGAGACGGAGGATGATGAAGACACCCCCTCAAAGCCAACCGATGCGCCACGCCCTTTCTACATATACACCAGAGCCCAAGCCCTTTACCTTTCCAAGTCTCCTCTCGTACAATGTCCACAAGGAATGCCAGATTTCAAAGACTGGTTTGGGTGGGTCTCGTCTCTGATCTACCTCTCCCTCGTCCTGAGCGCCGACTTATTCTTTGAAGCGACTGGAACGAACAATCCTCAACAAAGAAAGATTCAGACGCTTCCACGTCACTTCCAAATGGCAGAGACAGGCGGTACGTTTTGTTCGCGCTTACGAGCGCTTCTTCGGTTTATCAAACTTGGCTTCCGTAGTTTCAGGCGGGATGCAGACGATACCGGTATATTCTTTCTGCTCGGATATACACTACTTGAGTAACCACCCCTTTGCAGAAAACTCTACAGCCCGGAACTTCCGGACCACTCTGGCACAACCTTCGCAAATGGGCAATTTCCGACACCAGTCAACGCGAACAACAGACCGGGACCGCGAGAAGGGGTCTGGAGAAGATAGAGAAGCCAAGGATGGGCAGGAGCGACTTCGGAGTGTATGTGAAACCCCTAATACCACTCACGTTTTTGCTAGACTGAGTCCCATTATGCTAGCTTTCCGACAAATTTGATCGAGATCGTCTAGGTCCGTCCTTTACGCAACACACAATCACGATACAGAACCTGACAATTTCCCCCTGACTTATTGAATCTAGCGTCGAATAGACTTAATGGTCAATCCTCTTTAACAAACGGTGCACGGCGGACAGAAGCGAGAGAGCCGGCTAAGAGAAGGAATGGAGAAGCGAGTGATGACTGGAGACGAGGTTCGAACTATACACCACGTACCATTTCATGGACTGACCATGCTCGTATAGGTGCAGACCCCGTGCGACAGGGTCGTGACGACAGTGAGTGGCCTGAGATTAAGTGTTGACTTGGATGCGACCACACTTTTTCAGAGAATGAATACCGACGAGATCGAGATACCCGCGAGAGGCCACGTTCCAAGGCCCGGGACTCATCTCGCGGCCGACGCGACACCTCCACCAGCAGACGGGACCGTGACTACGATGATAAGGACAGGGACCGTACGCGTCGATTTGACAGGGATGAAAGAGACCGACCCGTCCGGGGTATGGACCATTACTCTCCTCCGCGGGACAGGGATGACGACCCACGACGATGGCGGGATGATGGAAAGCGAGATGAAAGGGTGACTACGAAAAGGGATCGCGAGAAAGAAGACAAGGACAAGGATCGAGACAACCGCTGGCAGACCGCAGAGGATCGTGATAGCCGTCTCAAGCGTGTCACCGGTCGGGATAGGAAGAACGCAGACGACGGAAAAGATAAGGAGAAGGAGCCCGCATGGATGGAAACTTACGTTCCCGACGCCTCTGGTGGGATTCTGGGTGGTAGGACTGCTGACGGGGAGATAGACAGCATCCAGGCCTGGAAGAAGAGTATGAAGGAGAAGGAAGAGAAAGACAAGACTGTCACTGCGAAAGATATACCCTCAGGCTCCCAACAAGACACAGCCGGGCACGCCGAACCGCAGATGGACGAGATACAGCTGTTCAAGATGATGATCAAACGCGAAGCCGATAAGAAGGGTGAACAGGAGGTTGTTGAGGGTGCAAATGACCCCGTGCCCGCTCTTAGTAAGTGACCACGCATCCGTCGGGTGACCCTATCTCAACCAGGAGCAGACCCTGTGCGTAGCCAGGACGACGGTTCGACCGGGGCTACAACGTCCCCTCTCACCCCGAGCTCCACCGATCCTCGTTCGTTCGTTCCCCTTCCCTCTGCTCCCTCGGACACATCTCTTTCCCAGCCAGCATCCGCAACGGTCCCTGCTTCTCCTCTGGAAACCCAACGAAGTGCTTCTAGATTCTTCCCTAACCCTCTCAACCAAGACCCCACTGCTCCCTCCCAGAAACCAACTCCGACATCGACACAATCCCCTGCTCCAGAGTATAATCCTCCTCAAACCTCGCGCCTGCTCGGCCTAAGTTCTCGCACGTCCTCGACCTCCGGGAGTGTAAAACCCCAGAACCCTGTCGAGAACATTATCGCGGCACCTCAGTACCCCTCACAACAACTGCCTCCGCCCCAGCCGGACCTTGGCTCACGTCAGTCGCCGGATATCCAGTACAGACTTCGTCCAGACTCAGCTTTGGGACTCGGACGACCTGATGTTATCCGTCAAAGGGACCAATCTCCGTTCGATCAAGTTCATCGCGCGCAGTTCGATGACAAAGATCTTTATGCTCAGCAGTTCGAATCTCAGCGCCGAGCGTCAGGAATTTCGAGCGTGTCGTCAGAGGGGTCGTTCGGCGACGTTGGGTTCGTTGGGAATGTAAATGGAAGCGCGATGGACCTCGTGCCTGGGACGCCCAATGGGCCGAACTATTCTTCCGGTAAGGGAAGTAGATTCGCGAAGTTCTTCGATAGCAAGGGTGGGAGGGAGCCACAAATGGTGGGCGGGAAGCCGATACTCGGTGGCCTTACATCACCCTCGCCGACACAAGGACACCGCCCCGATAGCCGCGTGCCCCTTGACTCTCGAGGGGATCCTCGTGCAATGGATGAGATCTTTGCGATGCTGCAGAATTCTGCGGGCCAAGTACGTTACTACCCAATTTGCGGGATTTGTGCCTTTGTTGACAGCTGTGTGTAACAGGGGCAGCGCGGTGGTGGACCATCCAACCAAGTCAACCAGCTGTACATGCTTTCACAACAACAAGGGAACTCGTTCGGACAGAACATACCGGTCCAACAACATCACCTGCCTCCGAACAACCGTTTGGACGCGTTGTATGACAGTCGTTTCGAGGACAAAAGTTTCGTTCCTGATGGGATGGTTCCCGGCTTGCGATCCGCCGTTCCACCCAATAGGGTTCGTGAGGTCGGTGGTTTGAACTACCTGCCCGAGAATCTGGACGAACAACTGCAATTCGGCGTCAACCGGCCCCCGGGACAGCACCGCAATGGTGAATTGTTTGGTAGTAATCCTCAGCAGATTTACACCCAGGCCCAGCAACAACAAAATTTCATGCGTAGCGGACCTTTACAACAGGTTCCTTTCCGAGGAAATCCTTCGCCCATCGCGAGCCAAAATCCACTCCAGGCGATCTCTCAAACACAGCGACTGCCCCCTGGCTTGGCGAACCTGGGTGGGCGTCCCCCGCACGACTCGAGCCAATTCTTCGGAAACGGGATCCAGCAAATACAGAACCATCAGAACACGCTTCACACACATTCAAACGGGCTCACGCAACAGCAAGCGAATTATGCCAACTTCCAGGGCGGAAACGGGTTGGGAGTCGGTGGTGGTAGTGGTGGTGGGCCACAAATCCGTCTGGGACCCGGACAACAGCAACATCATCTGCAAGGATTGGTTGGGCACAACCTTCTGAACGGGTTGGGACATTCTGGCGGTTTGGACGTGAGGAGCGGTAGTACGCAAGCTCAACAGCAGCTCCTTGGCGGACTTCAAGGTGTTGGGGGTTATGGAGGACAAGGGCAATTGAGTCACGCGCAGTTGCAAGCTCAGCTCGCGTTGCGACAACAGCAACAACGGCAGCAACAGCAGCAACAACTTCTCTCACAGGGGATGGTCCCTCACCTCGCTCATTTACAGCAGTCTGGGGGTGTACACGGCCACAACCAGCCGGCGCAGGACCTGATGGCACTACTTATGGGGAACAGTAGCATACACAGGGAATGAGTTGCTGGCAGCTTGTCCTCCCGTACGGGCGTTTTTCAAGGCGGCGGGCAGTATTCGTTTTTCCGATTTGTTCAGCGGACTTGAAGATTCATGCAAGGTTACATATCTCGATTTTTTTTTCTCTCTGTGACTTGTCTTGTAATTCGTCTTCTACCATTTGTTGGTTCCCGTCTTCAAAGATCTGGCTGATACTGGTGACGAGAGGAAGATGATATTGTAAATGTTGTACGTCATGACAGAATGTGTGAGATGGGTGGGCGATCGGGAGAAGGGACCCGATCAGCAATGGCTAGGCGTCTGGATGGCCGCCGAGGTGGAGGTGAGATTGACAGGAGGAATGTTTGCTGTCGCGAACTTCGGCAACGAGCGTGATTCGAGTTTTCACGCGAGACGGTCGCAGGACTTTGGTGGGAGATCCACCCGTGGAAATACACTTTCCGGGCGAGCGTCATCGGGCGCAAGGAAGAACAGTTTCTTCGAGGGTATTGTAAAGAATATGTAGACAGAGGCCGGGTTGAATAAGCATGGGATCGCTTGCTTCGCGCTTTATTCGCACTGAAGTTGCTTCGAGGAAATTCTAGGAGAGTCGTATCAGAACGAATGTTCGTCGTGGGACAGTCGTTCTCTGTGTCGAATGTGGGCGCCGGACCTTGTCTTACGCGAGGATGACGACTAGCGGGCATAGGAAGGCGTCCGGGGGGTGGATGTTTGAGCCAGGAACGGGTGTTATAACGTTGTTATTGTAATCCCTCTTTCTCTAGTGTTATACAAGTAAGTAAATGGCGGACAACAGCGCCGCCACAGCCTACGGATGCTGGGGCGGATTACCGGATTTGACTGATACTGACACGCCATGGCTTTCCATCCGAAAGCTGGATCCGGTTCGGAGTCTGTAACGAAGTCTGTGGCTGAAGATGCGCTCGCGGGTGGAGGTCCGGCGCAGGGTGGTGGGGCGTTTGCTGATGATGCTGGTGATTGCTCCTTCGGGGTGCGACTGCGGTGTAGGAAGTACGAGAGCGAAGATGGCGGGAGACGGATCATCAGGCTGACAGGGTACACAAGCTACCAATCTAAATGCATCAGAGTGGCGAGAGGGTGAGCCGGTGTTGTATTCTTCCCGGCTCAAGGTGTCATCCGGCGGTTGAGGAAATGGACCCGCAGAGAGGAGCGTTCCGGATACCGGTATGGGAGAGAACCGTGGCGGGTGAGGCGCAGTTCGGCTCAGCCAACGCCTTTCAGGGACAGCGGTGGTCTGCTGTAACAAGCCTTACACACGGTCCGTGGCAGAAATGATGAGCGGTACGATAACAGGGTGTGTGTGTGTGACTGATCAAAGGGATCTCAGCCTCCAGGTCTTCTCTGCGATTTAATCCATTCCATTGTCTCCCGGTGTAGATGCGGTTCCACACCAGCTCGTCCGCTGCAGACACCAGAGTGTATTTCGAAAGGTAAAAAATCGAGTCTGGTGTGGGAACTGGAAGCATATAGTAACAGCGAGCGGTTCTGACTAAGCGGAAAGTGATTGGCACAATTGAAAATACCCGATTACCTTGCCTGGGGTGGCGGGCGTACGTTCTCGTACATACATCGGCCTCGTTGCAGAACGCAGGTCAATATTCGACCGCATTCAAAGACAGCCAGCAGCTGCCCTTCGGTCCCTATTTTCTTTCTCTCTCTCCCTCTCTCCTTTACCCTCTCACACACGCTCTCTCTCTCCTCCAAGACCCTCCACGCCCAACGGATATCGTCATACATATTCGTATAGGCCTCGATCAGCTGCTCCCATCCGCTGCTGCTCACCCTCTGCTGCTCTTCGAGTCCAATCCTCGTCGAGTGACTCTGTCCAGACCTTCGATTAATTTCGAGAGGCAACTGTGATCTCCCCCTGGGTCCCCCCGCCAAACCGAATCCGACCTCGCTACACTCTTTTTCGACAGCTTTTTCACCGCCACCACACCCCCTCCCCCCCTCACGCTCATTTGCTCCCCATATACCACTCTTTAATTCTAATCACTCCCTCAAGTCGAGAGCACGGTTGTTTCTTGAATGTGCGTATTGTTTGCGCTCGCATGATATTTGCTTCCGCTGACGTACTGTCTTTCCGTTCAATAGAATACCCCCAGCAGGTGAGACCGACAGTCATGGCGTGGCACCGATTTTCGACCATTGTGCTGACCAGTGGAACGACAGAGCGAGCAAGCCGTACACAAAGGTGAGACCGGCGGGACCGTGTAGATTTAAGAGTGAATGTGCATTCTACGTCGTGAAACGTGGTGCGGTTAAAATGTTCCGAACAACCGACAAGCACTTGTCATATCCACCCGATTTCAGGATGGACATAAGCCGGCTCAGGTTGATGGTCGTTATGCGATCAAATTCATCTGGCGCCGCTGTTTTATTTTATTTTCTAATTATTTATTTTCCCCAATTATTTTTCGGGAGGATATCTTTTCAACTACAGCCTCCAGCCTTGATCCCTTTTATTCGTTCTGTTCCACCTGTGCTTCCTCTCTCTCCCACTCGCTCGTCCTCTTCGTCGTTTCATGCAACGGCGAAGACGGTACGACAACCGACACGATCTGTAGACCGGGCTGTCTACCTGAACGACCTCTCGACGATAATCGTCACGACTTAATCTCACTCTTATCGCCCTTCACACTTGCTTCCTCCTTGACGAACCCGAACACTCACACCCAACCTCAACCCAGATAGCTTCCTCCTCCTCCCTTCAAATCACCTCGAACCGTCTTGTCAATCTAGATATCTCGTGAGTTCTCCTTCCTCTCCTTCCTCTCTTCCCTTCACCTCCACCCGCGATCACCCTCATCTCGCCCTGACCGTCCGTCCACCCGTCAATTTGCGGTTGGTTCGTGTTGTATTAAACGGCCACCCTCCCTTGTTTCATTTCCCCTTCCCTCTTATTACTCGGCCGGTGCGCTCATCGCATCGCTGTCCACCACCCCCCCTCCTCGTCTCTTCCCTCGCTACAACATGTCTGCACAACAACAAAAACCTCACCCTTTCCACTCTCCTAGCAGCGTCCCGATCCATCCCCCTTACACCATGAAGGATATCACCTCTTCCAAGAACGTCCGCACCACCGTCTACCCTCGCAAGAGGCCCTCCCCACACGGCATCTCAAAATCACGCGGGCAGAACGACTC
>Ga0307510_10012203_pt1 | contig 10188 bp, 3 predicted proteins | sample 12_EM_MG_FD_207224 | JGI IMG/M metagenome (GOLD analysis project Ga0307510, IMG submission 207224) | Populus trichocarpa ectomycorrhiza microbial communities from riparian zone in the Pacific Northwest, United States - 12_EM | ecosystem: Host-associated > Plants > Roots > Unclassified | place...
TATTGCTTTTTATTCACCACAATAAAATGACATTGTGGAACATAAGAACTAAATATTAAAAAACAATGATGAATGTCATATTTATAAGTTTAAGAGCACCTCAGAACTTGTAAGGGGCAATTCTAACTATCAATTATATACTAAATAAAGTACCCCATAAAAAGCTAGAAAAGATACTATATGAATTATGAAAAGATAGAAAATCTTCCTATAAATACCTCAAAGTGTGAGGGTGTCTTGCAAAGGTAGCAATACATGATCCTAAAAAGATCAAGATAAGACTTAAAATTATGGATTATATATTTATCAGATATGCATATAATAGTAATGCATATTAATTTATTGCACACAAGTCAAGTATTGAGGATATATGTCTTAATACTATTATAGAATCAAAGAATGCTATATTCTTTGAAGTTGTGTTTTCATAGAAGGAAGCATGAGAAAAAAGTTCACTTAAGAGAACAATTGAGGTTAATTCAAGTGATCATTATCAAAAAGAAAATGATGAAGTTGATCTTAAAAGGAGTAAAAGGGTAAAATGACCAAGATATTCAGTCCTTATTTTTTAACATACTTGTTGGAAAATGAACCTCGACACTAGTCTGAGGCAATGTCCTGTCCGGAAACTTTCTATTGGAAAGAGACAGTCAATAGTAAATTTGAATCTATTATGAATATTCATACATGGAAACTAGTGGATCTTCCTTTTAGAAATAAACTATTAGGCCATAAGTGGATCTTCAAAAAGAATATAAAAGCTGATGGCACTATTGACAAATATAGAGGTAAACTTTGTTGTTAAAGATTTTAGATAACAAGAAGGTGTAGATTATTTTGACACATATTCATTTGTGTCAAGAATAACTTTCAAATGAATGTTAATAATCATTACTACTATTAATAAGCTTAAAATATATTAAATAAATATAAAAATAACTTTCTTAAATGGTGACATTGATAAGGAGGTTTACATGGAACAACACGAGTGGTTTGTTGTCCATAGACAAAAAATAAAGTTTGTAAGTTTGTCAAATCATTATATGATTTGAAACAAGCACCTAGTCAATGACATAAAAAATTGAACAAGTTTATATTGTCAAATGAGTTCAAAATCAACAAAGTTGATAAATACATTTATGTGAAAAACACATATAAAGGTTATTTCATTGCATGTCTCTATATGGGTGATATGGTAATTTTAAATAGCAATGATCACATGATCAATCTACTAAGAAGATATTAACTAACAAGTTTGATGTGAAAGACTTGGGTGTTGCAGATGATATATTAGAAATAAGAATTTTTATGAAATCTAATGGATTCATATTGTCACAATCTCACTATGTTGAGAACATTCTTGACAAATTTTTTAAAGGTGACAATAGCATTGTCAAAACACCAATTGATACAAGTGTACATCTATACAAGAATAAAGATAACGAAATAAACCAATTACAATATTCTCGAATAACTGGAAGCCTAATGTATATTATAAATTGCACAAGGCTTGATATTGGTTACTTAGTTAGTAAACGAAGTATATTTATAGGTAATTCAAATATGGGTCATTGGAAGGAAATGAAAAAAGGTACTCAAATATTTGAGGAATATTTTAGACTATGGGCTACATTATATTGGTTATCCAGTGGTGTTAGAAGGGTATAATGATATTAATTGGATATCTGACACTAAGGATTTAAAATCCACAGATGGATGTCTTTATATTTGGTAGAGTAGTTGTATCATGGATATCCTCTAAACAAATATGTGTCGTAAGATTCACGATGAAATCAGAGTTTATTACTCTTGATAAAGCTAGAGATGAAGCTGAATGGATTCAAAATTTCTTGAAGGATATTCCATGTTAGCCAAAACCAGGATATCAGAAGGCCACAAAATATTATGTATAATGGCAAGTCTAAATATATATGTCGCATATATAATACTTTTAAATACTTGTTATTGAATGAAATTATTTCCATTAACTATGCAAAAATCAAAGGAAAATATTATGGATCCTCTAACCAAATGTTTGTCAAGAGAGCTTATATATAGTTCATCGAGGGGAACAAGGTTAAAACCTTTAAAGATGAAAGAGTACAACGATGATAACCATACCTAGTTGATTTGAGATTTCAAGATCTAGTTTTAAATGGAAAGCTAAGTCATTTAACATTCTTGGTAGCACTAGGAAATTATTATTTCTTACTTATTCTTATAATGAAATAAGTGTTAGTTACAACATGATAAATGATAAGCTGTGCTCTTAATGATTTTAATATCTTAGTACATCAAATGAAGTATAGTAGAATACTTTTAATGAAAGATCACTTATATAAGTAAAAAATATGGTTGTTTATTTGAATTCAAGAGTTGTTCAAGACCAAAATAATCACAACAGTAAAAACCAAAAACAATCTCTAAATAAAGAACTATATGAGTGCTATTGTCTTAGTTTATATAGAAGATGAATAGTTCAAGATATTATGTTTACTATTCTGCGAGTAAATTTAATAGTATTTCACTAAAAACGATTTAAAGATAAAAGTTACCTATCTTGATTTAATGATCTACCAAATTAGTATTTCTTAATAAATCTTCAAGTTGTTTTCAAACTAGATAGATAATTTCCATTCACGTGTGGAATTTTTGAAAAATTTGCTAAAACATGGTCAATGAGCACATTTAAGGTCAAATTAAAAGTGAGGTCTACTCACTTCTTGGGTTAAAACTTTGTTGCAATTTAATCTCCAATATAAGTTCTTTAACAGGGAACATTAACATATTTTAAATAAATTATAGGTGAATGATAAATTGATTTCAAAGAACTCTTGGTTGGCATGTTTTGATGATACCCAAAACTCTTTAGAAGAACTTTATCCCATATAGAAAAGAAACAAAACATTCTTGGTGTTTCTAAAGTGGAAAGTTAAAAAGTTAAAATTGAATCTAAATTGCATCCAATATTTTATAGACGATAGGTCTTAAGCAAAATTGGCTTTGGATTTAAACCCCTTGTGTGTGCTGGCTCGACATGGGCTTCGAGTCGGGCTTAGGTTTGAGTTTATTGTAAAATAATATTTTGGGCAACAAAAAATTATTTTTACCAACAGTCTCTTCTAAAAGCTTTTGTTGCAAATTTAAACAGTATTTTCAATTAAAAATTACAGATTTATAGCCGCTATGTTCAGATTTAATTCTTGATTTATGATAGCTAATTAAAGGTTGATAATGGTTGGAATTAATTATTCAACTTTTTAATTTCTAAAATACACTATAATAAAAGGGGTGAAGGAAGAGTTTCCTACAATATTTTTTAGATTTTTATACACTCTTCTTTACCTTATATTTTAGTGTTTTCTTCTCTTTTTATACTTCAATTTTCCTCCCAAGTATAGAGCTTAGGTTCATATTCTTAAGAGATATTTGAGTTACATAATCTTTAGTTCAAAGATCTTATTTAGAAGTGCATCTAAACTAAGGTGTTGGTGTTGGAATCTTAGGAGGTATATTGTAAACATCTTAGTTGCACAAGTAAGAAGCAATAAAACCTTAAGGACAAATGATTCATCCTTGATGACAACAAGAGTTTCATGATTTTAAAGTGCTTCAACAAGTACTCTCTTTTGTTTTAATTAAACATGGATATTTTTATTATTAGTATACATGCTAAAATTATATTATTATATTTATGTTGAGAGTTTGTTTGCTATGAGTTTTTTTTTTTCATACTTATAGATTTAAACTTGTATGAATTCTAGGCTTTTCTTAAAAAAATGTATGTTTAGCATGTCTTATCATGATAAACTAAACATGTTTGCTCACTAATCTAATACATTTGAATAACTAAAAAACAAATAATGCCTAACTTTTGATTTGCCTTGCAGTGAACCAAGAGTAAGTTATCTAATATTGGTGCTACAAATCAAAATGAATGAGTTTCTGCCATTATTCATTGGTCTATAGTCTTGCATAACTAAATGTGGTTGCAATATTGATATTGGAAGAAAGCCATGTTAGTTAACAGAAAGGATTAGGTAAACTCCATATTGGTCCCATAAATGTTACCCTTATAGTTTCTAAAATATTTTTTCATATTTACCCTTAACAATTAGATACTATTAAAAAGTCACTTTTCACCTTTTTTTTTTCACTTTTGTACTCCATTTTCATTCAAGTCATAGTACATGTGATTAAACTCGAAGATTTTGGTGTCCTTACTTCAAATTTAATAGCTAGTTAATGTTTAGGGATAACATAGAAATTTTTTAAAAATAGGAGGGTGATATTAGGAAATTATAAATTATAAAGATGGAGTATAAGATTGGTAAATTACAAGGAAAAAAAACTAAAGTTTACACCTATAAGGACATGTTGTAATTGACTTTCTACTGAAGATAATCACAATAAAAAAGCTTATTTATGTTGGGTTTCCTAAATATCATACACACAACAGAAACAAATAAAAAAAATTTTGGGAGTCCCTAAGATCCTGTTAAATAGATATGGAGTTGTTAAATGATTTATTACCTGAAGATCTGATCTTCTTCGACTTTGAATAATTATTTAAAGGCTAGGTTATCACAAACCACAAGTTGTCTAATTGTTCAGCCTCAAATGATAATCCACACGAATCACCAGTAAGAAATCTCTTAAATCACTATTTAGAAGAGAGGGATAACTATACCTAGAGTGTTAGCTCTTTATTTTGTGGCTTACATAATTTTTTTGTCTAACAAATAATCCCCTTAAAAAATAAAAAGCATAACTTATTGTTTATAAGAAAATCTAAAAACCCTATAAATTTACAAAATATCAATTTGTCCCTTTAATAATATCCATATATTAATTAAAGACTATTTTAGAAATTAATTCTATCAAGTCCTTACTTGATTTTTCTAGATCTAGAAATATAATCCTTGTATTAATTATATTCTAGTCCTTAATTTCTAAAATATATCGTAATCAAGTCATACTTAATTAAATCATCTCAGTTTAATTTATGACTAATAGTTATTAATGTATGTGGCCCATTAGGTTCCGAATATGTTGATCCAAATATAAAATAGAATTCTAATTAAATAAATTAAACAATTTAATTTATTATCAATTCAACAATTGATTAATTTATATTTTAAAATCAGGTTCATCGTCTAGAAACGTATCATAATCCCTCCAAATATTAAAAAAATCATTAGTGGTTTGGGTTAGCCTTTCAATGACTGGTTTCTCAATGTAATTAATATTCTTTCATCAATAATGTTCTGATTTAGCATTAAAGTATGGAGTATGTCTGTCATATTAAATCATGTTTGTTCTCTACATAATAGTCATTGATCGTTTGAATAAGATTTGAAACTCTTAGTCAATACTATTTAAGAACAAATAATTTTTTTATCTTAATTCACCTAGGGTGATGAATCCTCTCTTGATCACTCAAGTACCTTCATATAATTGATGTTATACCCAATATCTACCCCTTCATTACCTTGATGAAAATAACTTGTAATGAGATCAGAGCATAATATTCTCTATATAATATAACCTAGTGATTTCAAGTCTAAGGATCACTTACACAACCATTATGTGAGCTTTTCCATAGAAATAAGTGATCTTTCCATATAGAATTTTTATGTGGGTCAATTCAGTGAACATGTTTTTTGACAAGCACCTACATATTAGTTATAGGTATCTCTTATACCTCAGCTTATGAGAACAACTGCTTCTTTTCATAAAAAAAAGAATATAATATGTATCGGTTTCTACGGCTCTAATAAATATCCAGTATTTAAAAGGACATCGACTAGGAACATTTTAAAAATAATGCTTTAATGCAATAGAAATCCTATAATTATAACAACTTTATAATTTCATTTGCAAAATATTTTTGTCTCATGAACTTTATCTTTACTGTAGATTCATAAATCAAATATTAGATTCATTAATATAATATTATATGAATATTAAAGATAAATTAAGCTTTTATTAATAATAAATATGTTTTTACACGAATATAATAATGTCATGTTTAACCAACCGATTAGCTACAAGGTATATTAAACTAACGATTTATTTATTTATTCTTTCTCTCTCGAGCCTTAAGAAACATGTTGGCAAGAAAATGATTTCACAAAAACACAATACAAAAATGTAATGTTTAGAGGAAAAGGAATTATAATCTCTTTATATTTGTGTTTTAGAAACTAAATTCAATGATAATATATAAATTAAATTTGATATATATAATTTATTTGAGGATATTAAAACTTGCTTGGAAACTATTGTTCTATTAGAGAAATTGATGATGCAGGATATTTTTTTCAAAAAAAAATCATTTTCTCGTCATTTGGGCTCAGCCCAACAGTGTGGTTATAGTCCCACATGGTTTAGGCTAGGTCCACATGGCGTGGTCTTCACACTACCTAGTTCTTTTTCTTTAGATTCGACCCGAAAAGTACTCAACCCAACATCTTGCAAGATTTCCAGTTTTAGGGCATACCTTTTATCCCACTTTTTCACCACAGTAATGGTCCAATACACATACATCAAATATTTTTTAAAGTTTCAAGGACTCAAAACGTAGTGTTGCGCACCACCTTTGCACACATTATGCTTTTACTAACAAATCCTTCACAAGGTTGGCACCACAATTTTTTATCCAATAATCGTCAATGCAAACATGCATACATTCTATGCAATCAGACACCTCATTTCTCAATCAATAGTTATTCTAACCGACAAATTTATTAATATTCATCAACCTCCACATCATTAACAATACAAGGCACTGTAATCAATGGCGAGCACTAACGTTTCCACCAATCAAATATTGTGCAATTCTTCCTGTTTTGAGATGAGTTAACATGACCTAGGTAAATAAAGAGGTTCATAGATTGAACATTTCAAACTCATTGTATATTTTCTTCCAATTCTCTCGCATACTATTTTTCTCATATACCTATCAATTTAAATATCAAATAGTTTCTCGTGTAACAAGGGATTTTTGAAAAAAAAATGATAAAAACCACAACCAAAATCTATACATCATTTTTATCTAGAATGGTAACCATTAAACAATCCAATTTTTGTGTGAGGTTTTTTTCACGAATGCCTCAGAAAGTATCATATAAACATAGTTACTCAACTAGACTATGGACGACCAATAAAATAGAATCTCATACGCGTGTGTGTGTTGGGGCTGGACTAACAATAAATAATTATCTAGTCCTTTTGGCTTGTGAGATAGTCATTTTGATTTTGGAATTTATAATTTAGTCCCTCGATCAAGTTGTGAGGTGAGGGAATAATAATTTTTAGTCCTTGTATTTTATATAATTTTGTAATTTGAGTTTTGGAAATGATCATAATACTAAAGTTGACATTTATTATTTTGTTGACTATTCTTTTTAAATTAATTTTTTTTATGTTTAGTATGGAGATTGAAAAAATTGATTAGAAATAAATTGAGAGAAGGAATAACAACGCAAACAGATATAAAAATACAGAGATTCAATATTGAGTTTTTTTAACTAAAGGGATTAACTAGTTAGTTGGCTAAAAATTATAACACACAAGGATTAAATGAATGGTGGAAAGAGTTGAAGTAGATATGTTGACAGGAATATTCCTCCAATGAGCTTAATTACTGTATGTTAAAATGATAAAAGCCAATGCAATTGTTTCAAATAATAATTACATAGTATTTCAAACCAGCTGCAATGGAAATTAGAGGAAACAGATTTTGATAGAAACGGCACCAGCCAAGTAGGCCAAGGTAGGTGAATATACCAAAGAAATTAACTCATTCATGGAGCAGCATTGGGCTCGCCATGATCACCAGCAGAAGTGTTTGTTTCACCTCTACCACTGAAATGACCATTTCCGAATGGCTTGTGGCCTCTGGGGTCTGATCCTTTCATGTTAGAATTCCTGGCTGTTGGAAATCCCTTGTCAAACCCAAATTCAAGATCACTTTCCCTTTCCTTGGGACGAAAGGTGGGAGTGTGTTGGCTGTGCTGCAGACTTTGCTTGTTGTTATTGACTTTCTGCTTGTTTAGACGCTTGTTGCAAATCCTGCCAAGACAGCAAGCAATAGCTGATATAACAACAATCACTGCCAGGACTATAAAAACGGTTCCAAATGACCCATTTGAGTGGGAAGATGGGGCCTGCCTTGCGACAGTACTGTTTGGGTAAAGGACAACAGGCTGCTGCTGCTGCTGCTGTTGTTGAGGCTGCTGTGTAGACATTTTTCTTGGTTGATGATAGAAAAATAATTGGGTTGAGCTTATAATTACCAGTTCTCTGCCTCCCTTGTTCTTTGAGTGCAGACTAATAAAGGAAGACTAAGGTAAACTCATGGGGCAAGCAATGGCATTGCCTATAAAAGAGGTTACGTATTATTGGGTTTCAAAAATGTTTTTCTTTTATCCCCCTTCAGGTTCAATAAAGAAATTAAAGAACGTTCTTTAATAAAGAGACAACTATAAAGATATTCTGTGTTCTTTACCGCGAAGAAGGTGCTCTTGGCACCACTTGCTTTGTAACTAGAGAAAGAAAGATTTGGTAGTCTTAAGATACACAAGATTCTCAAAGACACATGTAAAGCAGCAACTTTTATTATTAGTGATGGGAATATTTAGGATGGAAATAAATATGGATTTAGTTTAGAGGTATGAAAACACTGTTTTTAATGTGTTTATTTGTTCCATACAGAGATAATACCTCTAGAATACAACTAAATCCTCTAAATCTCTAAAAGAATGAGAAGATAAAACCAAGAAAAGAATATACGTTTTTATTATGTATTGTTTTTTTGTGTAGTTACAAGTTTTAATAAACTTGAAACATAACAATGAAACAATATGTCTTTTGATGAAAGAGTTACACTTTAAATTAAATTGAATAGCTGCTATTTAGTTTTATCTCAACAATCACAAATGTTATAATTAATTATAAAAATTAATTCAATGATGAATTAATCTCACTAACATATTAAGTTTCAAGTGCCCAAGTGTCAAGTGTCATCTTTTGATATTATAAATATTCATATAATAGCATTAGGAAGGTCATTAGGAGAGTCTTTCCACCGTGAGTTTATGTTTTAACATCAACAATGCTTGACATTACTCGAGTAATCATTGAGATAATTATGAAGGTTTATGTTCCCTAGCCATCCCCGTTCGAAATTGATCCAAGCATCTATGTATTGGCCTTTACACAACATTTTCATATATATAAGGCTCTGATGTTATAGCAACACTTTCCTTATAAAGTCAGCATGACTGTTAATGAAACAGTATGATTATTGATAAAAGAGTTACACTTTAAATTAAACTAAATAGCTACTATTCAGTTTTATCTCAACAGTCACAAATGTCATAATTAATTATGAAAATTAATTCAATGATGAATTAATCTCACTGACATATTAAGTTCCAAATGCCAAGTGTCAAGTGTCAGATGCCATCTTTTGATATTATAAATATCCATATAATAGCATTAGAAAGCCCACTAAGAGAATCCTTCCACCATGACTTAATTTACTACATATTAGAAGCCCACACTTATAAATATTAAGAATGAGTGTTTCTTTTCAATATGGGATAAACATCTTTTCTTTCTTTATTTCATTCACAAACTACACCAACAATCCTCCACTAGTTTGTAATTATTGTCTTTTCACTTGATAAAATTATGCTTACAATAAGGTATTTTGCAATTTAAACCTTCATTTAATGTTAGAACTTGAATCCTACTAAAGTTATTGGTGTCCACAGATTAAACCAAAACTTTTGTTGTAGAATAAAAAATACTACACACGTAATACTATCCAAACTCTTAAAGAGGTTTACAACTGTTTAACATTATTATGACCATATGCTGAAATTTTATTTTCATGAATATTTACAAGAAAAAACCCTAACTCTTGTCAAAAGCAATACCACTTCTATATTCATATATGTGGAATTATACATGTCTTTATTACATTAAACATGAACTTTAAATTACATTAAGACCCTACATTCATCCTCTTTTACGTAAAAAAAAAACACAATGAATACTATCATAATAAGGTCTAAAATTAATTATCAGTGTCCAACAAAAACTGAATAGTAACTTGTTATTACCCATTAAACTTAGAGATAAGCTTCTTGTTGATCCGAAGTTGGGTTCCTATTACTG
>Ga0307510_10012204_pt1 | contig 10187 bp, 12 predicted proteins | sample 12_EM_MG_FD_207224 | JGI IMG/M metagenome (GOLD analysis project Ga0307510, IMG submission 207224) | Populus trichocarpa ectomycorrhiza microbial communities from riparian zone in the Pacific Northwest, United States - 12_EM | ecosystem: Host-associated > Plants > Roots > Unclassified | place...
AAAATATTAATTTAAAATTAATAAATATTTTATTTTTATTTTTCAAAATCAAGAACAAAACAGAACTTTAGGCCCCGTTTGTTTGCTAGAAAGTAGTTTTCTTATGGAAAATGAATTATTTTCTGATGTTTGGTAGTGTAATGAAAAATAAGTTGGAAAACAATTTTCAGTGTTTGGTTATGTAATGGAAAATGAGCTGAAAAATAATTTATTAATGTATTATTTTTTCAAGTTTATTAAAATAATGAGGAACAAATCTTACAAATTAAAAGGTTGAATGAGAATGAAATTGAAAAAAAAATATAATTTCATAAATTATCTCAAATAAAATAAATAATAATCAAAATAATAGAAATCAAATCTAAAAAAAAAAAATGAAAGATGAAGAAATTAAAATAATAATAATAATTAACATTTTATAAGTTATTTCAAATAAAATAAGTAACAATTAAAAGAATGAGAACCAAATTTGATACATAAAATATTTCAATAAAAAAATAATAAGAAAAAAACAAATAACAATTATAAAAATAAAAATCAAAGTTAATATAAAAATTAAATTTTAAAAGATAAAATTAAAAAATAAATATTCAAAACAAAATATATATTTAATAACCAAATTTAATATAATTAGTAAATAATGATATTTTTAAATTTTTCTCTTTCAGAAAGTGTTTTCGTTGAAATTTTTCAAAAAAATATTTTAAAAAAAACTAAGCCTTAATTGCAAACAAATATAAATAATTTTAAAAAAAAAATTTCTGAAATATAAATTCTAGAAAACAAACATAACCTTTCATCCCTTTTATATTCCAAAAACAACAGACAAAACTCAGACTTAACCGAACCATGTCCAAATCTCCCGTGTTCACAACGATAGTGGAATTTTTTGGTTTGATTCAAGGATGTAACGTGATTATTACTGATATAAAGACAGTAAAGGACTCTAGAAGCTTGCATTGAGCTGTCGAACAAATAGTAAAAAGACATCTACCATGACCAAAACGAATGAAGAAACAAAACCAGGGTACAAATGCACCCGACGAGAGGGAAGCCATTGAGTTGCGCTGGTCATAACCATGAAATCTAAAAAAGACAGCAACTTAAAAGTCTTAGAATTCAAGACATTCAAATGTCACACAAAGTTCGAAGAAAGCGAAAAAAGCAGCAGTTTTGAACATGTAAATTAAATATACACCCAACGCTGACACAACCAGCTTGATATTGCATGTAAGGGTAAGCAGGAGCCTCCCAGAGATTTAAACAACAATCCAAAAGCAGGGCTGTCTCGAATCCTAACAGTAGAACATAACCCGCTTGACATTCTCCTTCAAGGCAGGCAGGGGCCTCACAGCAGCATTGGCAGCAGGTCCGCGAGTGGCTCGACCACCTGCTCCTCCACCTCCTCGTCCAGAAGCCATGCCACTTGTAAGCGATCCACTGTCTGATGTCTCCGGTTCCATGTAGAAACGAGCTCGGAATGCAGCAAGATGTGCATAGTATGCAGGTGGCACTACAATATCATAAAAACAATAAAAGAGGTTATTTGTCCGCTACAAGTTGTGCATATGGGTGAGTGTGCGAGAGGGGCAGAGGTAGAGGGAGACTAACCAATGGAAACAGAACGCGTGCATCTTGCATATCTGCAGAAATCAACAAGTAGAGCGCGCACATATTAGTGAGACATAGTTTATCATAGAAAGTGAAGCATTGACCAGGGAAAGTGTTCAAGGACAGGAAACTGTGACATTAAATTAAAACATGTACATACGTGTAGCAAAGATTGTTTGTAAGAGACTGCAACCCATCAGCAGTGAACTTGTTCTCATCCCAAAGTACATGGTAATGAGCTGGACGGCTTGTACCCTGTCGGTGGCCAGTGGTCAGAAACCAAAAGCATCAAAGTGCTCTGAAGGAATCGAATTTACACGGATATGCAAGTCTCACCTGAATCCCAGCATGACTACACAAATAGAAGTCGAACTCTGTTGGGTGACAAATTTTTGAGTCCACAACAGTACCTGCCATATGAGAAGGGTTTAGCGGAACATGTTGTGAATCTAAAACAACTTGAACACATTCATCACATCACCAAGCTAGATAGATTACCAGGCAATATATTCCCGCTCCGGTCAACAGCATTACGGTCACGGTGATCATTTGCAAACAGCCTTGTGTGATGACGCTTCTGAACCACAACAAATGTCACTGGAGGCTGGTAGTTGGGCTCTAAAGAAGCACATGCCTGAGGATGAAAGCAGAAAGATGAGAAAATAGAAGGCTCGCAAAATTCAACAGGACATGGAACAAATAAAATAAACAATAGAGAGAGCTTCGAAGGACAGCAGTTTTACCTTACGAATAGCATCAAGTTCGTGCAACAAAACTTGATAGAACTGCCCTTCACTGACACCATCTCTGGAAAATAAATGCATCATTAGACATGGCAACAATAAACAACAAAGCAGAAGGGAGAACAGTATAATTAATACCTGTAGAATATAATTCTCTGAGGCTTCTGCCCTGTGGCTCTCCGGAAAGATATGAGAAGTTCCCTGCAAAATGGAAAGAGACAATCAATCCTAATAACCACAGAAAGCTCCTCTTGGAGCACAGGACCATCATCAGAGTGAGAGCTTGATCATACTTGATCATGCCACCAGACACTGTCCCTCGTACAGGATCCTGCCATGTTTTATATAAATCTTGGATAAGCTCTTGGCGATGGGCTTGAGCACAAACCAGGCCAGCATACTTAGTAACCTCTGGCCAATCTTGAGAAGCCACAACCTGCATTAAAATCTCATTAATATAAAAATAAAAACTGCAAATTGGCACAGCCCAGCCAAGTGAAAATAGATGTAGGCATTCAGAAGCTGAAGAAAAAAGAAAAGCTGCATACAGCTGCAATGGATGGGCTTGAGTCCTCCCCAGGATGAGGATGAGTAACGTCAGCACCAAAAATAATAGTAGGTCGGTCGCTGACTAGAGGAATACGTCTTGATAATGCATCAACAAGAACAGTATTCCTTCCTCCAACCTTCACATTTATCTTCAGAGCCACATTGGCCAGATATTGCTTGCTCATTTTGAATACATGCTTTGTCAAGCAGCACTGAGAAACAAGCCCAAGATCTGTCTCACAAATTCGCTTCAAATCACCTGCACTCCAAACACAATAAATTGTAAAATACAAAAGAGTTATTGAAAGCAATTATGAAAATCAGCTTTAAAATAGATGGAATGACTGCAAACTGAGTATAAATCACAGAGTTATTATTAATATAAAGAACCTTTGACCTTAAAAAAAGACTCACAAAGGTATTCATATGCAAATAATGAGATCAAGGAGGAAATAGCTTGTCAATTTTATTTTTCATGTTCAAAAAATGCCAGTCTTCAACAGAGATTTTGATTCAAAACAGACTGCTAGCATGGAATGAAAAATGAAAAGAAATGTTTTTTAATATAACTCATCAATTCCCCTTGATTTGTCCCGGATAAACAATTCCATTCAAACAAAAACAAGACTAAACAACCACCATCTGCCTGACAGAACTCAAGTCTCGTACCGTAAAGAGAACCATTGTTATCCGGGAGAATCACAATGAGCAAGTCAAGTTCCTTGCTATGTGGCTGGAGTTTTGTCATTGCATCATGGTATCGAGTTTTCAAAACCCTTTCTACTTGCTCAGGACGAGCACCAACAGGAGGAAGCAATGGCTCAAGAGCAAAGTCCTGCATAGAAAACCACAATCCAATGTTTAGAGATGCCTCAAAAACACAGTCCAAAAAGATATTGGAAGCAGATGCCCAAAAGAATTGTGCAATTTCAATACCATGCCAGAAATGTGGCACATTTGTGCAAGCTCATAGCAAAATCCTCGGGCCACACTGTCCTGGACAGTCCTTGAAAAATTGATGCAAATCCAATTATTGACTCTGCCTCCATTAACCATTTTCTGCCACATAATGACAATAGAACAAATTTACAGTCTATTAATTTGCAAGGAACAACTTTAACACAATTAAGGCTAGAGATTAAAACTCACAAGACTACCAATAAGTGGCCTACGCTGATAAATTTTGTAATTAATTTGCAATGATGCTTGTAAATAAAAAATCAAAATGAACCTAACATCCACAACATCCAGACCTCAAAACACTGCATCTAAAATAACTCATTAAACATATATCCACTAAAGCCAATCACCATCCAGGTTCTGGGCCTCCCTTGCTTAATAGGGATAGCCCAGAAGGTATAATCTCCCGCCTACCTCTCAGCTGCCCTCCTTTTCTACCACCAACTAACCACAATATTGCCTCTCCTCTTCCCTTGCTGTCTCATGTCACCGAGTTACAAAGACTTTTCTACTAACCTCCTTATTCCAAACAAACAAATGAAAGAAAATAAAGAAAACACAGACAAGACAAAGGTGATTGTGAAATGCATCTCATACCATTGTTATTGTATAGAGTAGTAACAGTAGAAATACCTTATTCATCATGTTCCACTGCCCAACTTGAGGAAGACAATCTTTCTCCCTGCCTGTATCATGATACTTGAGCTGCAAAGACAAACAGGCATTAGCCAATAGACAATTGCAACCAGAATATGTAAAGTATACTTAGGTGAGAGAGATAGAAAATAAAGACTATTTACCCATGGAGGAGGCAGAATGCGAGCTTCAACTGAAGCAAGCTTCTCGCTAATTCTTATACCAAACTCCTTGGCGTAAGGATCGTTGTGATATGCATTGTGATAAACCGTCTGCAAACAATCAGAATGTTAAGAAGTAAATTATTTCACAATTTGCTCTATATTAATAGGCATAATAACTAAAGGAAGCTGCTAATTATGCCATTATCCAAGGCAATAGGTAGTCCATATCCACTTGTCTTTACATACAGCAAACTGTGTGATTGTCATTTTAAAACAACAGCAGTGCCCGGTAATTTTACACGACAATGGAACATCGAAACCCCAATTTAGATAAAGAAAAGGCAATACATTGAAGATCAAGAATGCAAAAGTACTTGTTAAACATAAATCAAGAATGTAGAATCACCTGTTCAACAAATATATATATATATATATATATATATATATATATAATGAACTCTTGAATTATCCAGGAGCAATGCATAGTACAGAGCACAACCACAATATTATGCCCAGATAAAAATCATTTCAAGCAATCAAATAGAAGATATCCACCACAACACCCTTTACCTGCATGATATCTCGTTCCCTTTCTTGAGGACGTTGGCAAGTCACCTTCAACAACGCAGTGATCTGTCTTTCATTCAATCTTTTGGAGTACCTCTGACCCTCAACAATCTTACAAACCTGTTTTCAAGAGATGATTCATAAGCAGGCACAGCTATAAACTGCAACAAAAGAACAGAAATGAATATACATGCATTTACCTCCATAGGCAAATAGTTAGGTCTCTGTTGATTTCCCACTTGTAGACAAGGCCATTGAGTATGTTGAATTACAAAGCCATAGGTTTCATAAAAATACTCCACAACAGATTTCAATGTTCCTCTTTCATCAACCGGGAAACTAACACAGGAAAAATTATGTCACCAACATAGACCGGGAACTATATCTAATTTCTAACAGCATGAACAAACTTTTCATGACATATGAAACTTACGTCAGCTCCCGTGTTGCCTGTGATGTTAAACCAGATATACGATACTTTCTGCGCATATTTCCACGGTGTGTAACTTCAACTCTGACACCTCTGAGAGCCTTTTTAATCTGTTGATTGAGAAGAAATAGTGCCTCATGTCTCACACATTGATTAATGAATGAGAAAATTAAACTACACAAAAAAAAAACATGACATATGCTACAGAAATTGTATGAAATAACATTGAACTTGTTTATAGGAAACTAGATAGTTAAGAGCTAAACAATGAATAATTCTAACCTTTATACGATCAGAATCAGACAACGGTCTGGAGGAAACATCTCGATTCAATAATTGAGTCACAAAATCAATAACTGGTAGTGGCTCAATGAATGCAGTTGAGGACATATCTGCAGCACAGACAAGCCATAGACAGATGTTAAATTGCAAAGAAATTATAATATAAACAATAATCATATTAATGAACTTAAAGAGTCCCTGACAGAAAACACATTTGATCAATAAAACATACCAATATTGAGTGAGAGTCCCATCTGTGTAGGACGAATACTTTGATAGAAACCACGCCAACTCTCCAAGCCCTCACCAAGAGACTGTCTCCTTCCTAGATCAGGGGAATAAAATGATCGACCCACCGGGCAGTACCTTCAGTTGATCAGAACCCATTCTTTAGCATGCAAAACTAATATTGCACAAGTTGCTAAAGTAAGAAACAGACTACTACCTAGCAGTTGGCAATTCACGCAGCACTATATCAAGGACTTGAAGGGCTTCCTGAGGTGCATCAGCTTGCTTTCCCTGCAAAAAGAGTCCTAGATGGTGCAGATCAGCACGAGCAGCAAATTTGATGACAACTTTGAATTCCCTCTCTCTCCTGAAACAAGAAGAAAGAAATTAACAGCTTAGAACAGGATACTAGGTTAGGCCATTACACAGTTATGATCCCACAAAAGCAGAGCATAAGCTGAATAATTTAAAACAGTATTGCAATATGGCATTTCAAAGTGCTGCACCTCTCCACACACCGAACCCAATACATTGAAACAAACAACATCCCATTAGAACAAAAGGCAGGGTACGAAAAGAAGTGAAACAATATAGAAAGGAAAATGAAGAACAACCTTTGTCCGCCTGTTCCATCATCCTCGTCAATGAGGATGATTTTGAATTCCTTTGCTTGAAAAGGAAGAGCCCCAGCAGTATAAAGACTCTTACGTCCATCATATGCAGGAAGACGCTTTCCGAGATGGGATTCCTGGTACAATTTAACCAGTTGTGCCATTACAGCTCGATTGACACCCCTTGATGAAACCTCCGGTGTAATGCTAACCTATTCCCATCAACACCGATTAATCACGTGCAACAATAACTAATAAATACAAATTACCTAGGGAAGAAACATTAAGAATCAGTCACTCACGTCATACTGGTGCAAATCCTTGTCTGGTAGCTCAGCAAAAAAGTGATTAGCCTTTACAATACACCTTATGCCAGTGCTTCCCTTCCCAGGCCGAAGAGGGAACCTCATTGATTTACTTGAGGCTGGCGGTGGCTGAGTTGCCTGGCTAGAAGAGCCTTCTTGCTGGATTGATAGTTGTTGCATCTGCTGTGACACAGCCGCTGGTGATGGCTCTAGTGGTTGCATTGAAGAACTTGCCTCAGACAGCATGGGCATTGAAGAACGTGCCTCAGATGGCATGGGCTGAGGGGTCATCCCAGCTGGGTAAGGAGCTGGAGTAGCTTGGTGCAGCTCGGGTGCTGGTGCTCTAGATGGTCCGCCTGAAGGGGGTCCTCCTCGGCCACCTCCACTACGACCACTGCCATAACCTCGTTCTCCATGCTGAGGTTGCCCTCTCCCCCGTCCCTGGTATTCCGGAGCTCCACCATAATGCTGTTGTTGCATTCCTCCCCTTCCTCGGCCGCCACCGTAACCACCTCCACGGCCTACCTGCTGAGACTGGGGACCCCTTCCACCTTGGTATCCTCCTCCACCTCCTCCCTGTTGAGGAGGACCGCTCCTCTCAGCTGGGGGCTGAGCACCCCGACCAGCACCAGTTTCCTGGGACTCAGAACTCTCACCCCCACTTCGTGGAAGTTCCGTTCTCCTCTTCCTCACCATGATGAAAACTGCAAAAGCACAATACTTAAAAACCATGAGATAGTGCCACAAAATGATAGCACATCTCAAGCCCAAGAACCAAAAACACACGTTGGACCAAAAACAAATAGCTAGCATGAAAGAGCAAGGTCACTAAAAGTATGGCTGCATAATCAAAAATAGAAAAAAAAAATTATCAGTTAAAATTAATTGTGCTTCATAATAAACAATTCCCCAAAACAAAAAATTTGAACAGTGTTTAAGATTATAACAGCGGATGTTTTTTCAAAATGTTTTTTAGTTGAAAATGTATCAAAATAATATTTTTTTATTTTCTAAAAAAGATTATATTTGACATGAACAAATCAAAACAATCCAAAATAATTAAAAAAATTGACGCGAAAAAATTCAAAAATTTTCAAAAAGCATTTTTTGAACACAGCAAAAAGCAAACACTCATGTTCGCAGCAAAACTCATTTCATTTACGACATGAAAATTGATAAACATACCCTAAAATTTCCAAAAAAAATGAAAAACAACAAATGATCAATATAGACATGTTCAGTTCATGAACACACATTAAATATAAAAAACGTGCCAAATACAGGAAAGTTTCAGAATTGGCTTTAATTAACAGCGAAAATAAGCTAATAATCTCTAAGTAATAAAAACACTACACTTATCATACCACGAACAAAAATTCAAAAAACAGCAAAAACATAAACCCCCTCACTCAAACACATCCACTCCAGTCACTTCATACAGCACAAAACCACTCAAAACCCCAAAAGAGAACCAGTAAAAAGTCATTGGGAAAGGATCTCGCGATCTAGAACGACACACAACATTTTCCAACTCAGAAAAGCAAGCAGTGACTGAAACCAAACAGATCTGTGCAGAAAGTGGCACAAAACTACAAAACGCGGTCAAACACGGCAGATCTAGAGTCAACAAGTAGTGAAAGGAAGAGAAAAACTAGTGCTGTTACCTGAAAAAAATTACCGGAAAACAACTATTTGGTCACCGGAGAGTAAAATAGCCACGAAAAGAAGGTTAGAGTACAACACTACGAGCACACCTTGCGTTGAGACTAGAGAGAGAAAAAAAGAGAAGATAGTGTCTTAGAAAATCCACTATAATGGTGGTTATAAAGGACAGGGTAGGTGTTCGAAAATGACAACTCCGTCCCTACTCTACTTTTCAGGGAAGTAGTACACGGGTACTTTTTTCCCTCGTTGCTGTGGAAGTTGACACGTGGAGTCTGAGCTGGATGGTTTGAGAGTTTTTAGTTGTTCGGATTAAATGATGTTTTATTTATTTATTTAGTTAGTTTTGAGACTTTGATCTTGGTATCTTTGATAGCATTTATTTATAGGGTATAAAAAAGGAATATATTCTGATTTATTTGATTTTTTTTCTGTATTGAGTGGTATTTTGTGGGTATAAAATGCTGATTTGGAAAAAAAAATAAAAAAGGAAAATGAAGTAGAAGGAAATTTTGCATGGTAGAAAAAAAAAGGAATTATAAACTGAGTCTGGATTATTTTTTATTTTTTATTTTTTATTTTTTATTTTTTATTTTTGTATTTAGTGCGAATCTTTCAATAGATTATGCTTATTTAGGGGGGGAAAGAAAATAATAGTAATATTCATCTGTAGGGATCAGACGAGGCATGCTTTTGAGTTTGAATTATTACAAGTGTGCATTGTCTGCATCCCTAGCACTATCAAGATAAGATGTTTTCCATAAAATAATAAATTGAAATATATAATGTTGAGGTGCCCTTGTCAGTCTACTGCTGACTTAAATCTTAATTTTCATTCATTTTTCACTATTCAAAAGCATATGCTATAATTATTTTTGTTAATAAAATAGTCACATTTAACATGTGAATATGCATGAAATATCAGAATTAAATATATATTTTTTAAATACACCTCCAGAAGAAAATAATATAGAATAAATTGCATGAGTATTTTTATGCTAAGAAAAATCTTTTTTATAAATGCTCGATAGAAATAAATCAATGAAGAAGGGCTTCGTTGGAAAAGAAAAGAAAAGAAAAGTAGAAGATTGTTTGGGAACGCGGTGCAAATAGCATTCGTAAAAAATTTTAAAAAAAAATTATTAAAATTTAATATGTTTTATATGTTTTAGATCGTTTTGATGTGCTGATGTCAAAAATAATTTTTTAAAAATAAAAAAAAACATAACTAACATACATTTCAACATAAAAAATTATTTGAAAAGCAACCACAACCACACTCCGGTACATTCGCAATCACGGCTTGTTCATACGTTTTCTTCTTCTTTTTTCTGTTCACTTTACTTGTAGATCTCTCGATATTTTATAAGAATAAAAAACAGTGTTCGTGCACGAAACACGGATACTTTTTCTTACTTGTGCTCAAGGTAAGCAAGTCT
>Ga0307510_10012206_pt1 | contig 10185 bp, 4 predicted proteins | sample 12_EM_MG_FD_207224 | JGI IMG/M metagenome (GOLD analysis project Ga0307510, IMG submission 207224) | Populus trichocarpa ectomycorrhiza microbial communities from riparian zone in the Pacific Northwest, United States - 12_EM | ecosystem: Host-associated > Plants > Roots > Unclassified | place...
CAAACTACTTGAATTTTTTAGGATTTCATTATTGGTGCCATTTGTGAGAATCTCAACAAAAAGCTAATTCATTCTTGTTTCTCAAAAGCTTTTTTCATGGCTGAGGAAGCCCCAACACAGTAGTAATCATGTCAGTGGCTACGCCAACTGCTAAGCCAACAGTTATGCCTGCGGTTATGCCAATGCCAACGCCCATGACCATGCTTCACGACTATGCCTATGACTACACTCATGGCCACGCTCTATGACTATGTTGCAAAGCTACGCCCATGATCTTTATGGCAGCTTGTACATGCTAAAATGTGTCACCAGGACTTATGGGGCTTTGATGATACACAAAAGGTGAGTTCCACCTACTAGGCAAGCTCCACCTACAAGACAAGCTCTACCTACTAGGTGAGCTCCATCTACCGGACGAGTTTCACCTCCTAAACAAGCCCCACACTTTTAAAATAAATGTGTTTTGAGAATGAGAAAATAATTCCATGCAATTATAAGGGGAATGTAAAAAAAGTTAAGAAAAGAACTGCACAAAAAGGTGTTGGTGCAAATCCCGATTAAAAATCGATAATGTTACCGTGAAACGATAATAAGTTCGTAGATGAAATAAATGATGAAAAAAGAAAGATGAAACTATCCCATTTACACCATCAATTGAGCATAATATAAGGTCTAAATGGAAGAAGATTAAAGAAAAAGTTAAAGGGGCTAAGTTCAGAGGCTCAGATTAAAAAGGGGCAAATCTATCTCACTAGACCTTTAACTACTCTTTGGTGTGTGTGTGTGTGTGTGTGAAGATTAATTTTTATTTATGTTCTAGTTATTTTGGAAAGCAAACATCTGTACCTTTCCAACAATATATGGGCTCTCTAATTCACACGGTTGAGAGAGAACGATGTATTTGAAGTTGGGTCTGAAATCAGAATTTGGGTTATAAATTCCAATACCGTCCGGTTTTATGTTATCAAGCATAACTCCCAATCTGACTGTTAGATCGAGCTAAAATTTTATAAGGACTCTCCTGATATATGTTCTTATATTAGGTTAAAATTTCAGGACAATAAGAGTTCAGGGCCTTACAATTAGGTCGGCAGCCAGATGTGTTACCCAAAAACATAGGAAAAATATTATGAGGGGTAAAATGGTAAAGTAAGCAAAATTTCTCTTTATAAACAAGAGAAAGCCGGTGAAGAGTTCCAGAAGCTAGGGAGAACGAAAAGCCCTCAATTTCTTATTAATTTTTGAGTGGTTTCTTGCTTAATTGAGAGATTCTTATGAGGACTAATCATTCTCTTGAAAAATAAACATGATATAAATGAGTTTTGAAGTGAGAAACCAAGAAAAGAAGATGAATATGTAGAGAGGGAAAGTGAGAAATCTTGAAGAGAAAGAAGAAGAGTTTGAGTTCTCTTGCATCAAACTCCATGGAAATAGTGTTTAAAATGGTAAACAAGCCTTCACCTTCATTTATATACAATTCTTAGTTGGTTTTGGTTATAGGTATAAAATGGGTATATGTTTAAGCTTGAGTTTGATTGAATGATGAATTGTTGTTGTTAAACTTTGATAAAAAAATGTTTTTGTATGTATCTAAGAGTGGGTAATGTGAAATCATAGGAAAAGTTCAAGGAAAATCCATGAATTTGAACCATGGTGTCATTATGCAAAAAAGAAGTACTTGAAGGGTTTGGGTTTTGTTGATTGATTTGACATGTTTTAATTGTTTTGGGATGGAATGCATGTTAAAAGTTGAAGTGACAGTCATGGTTATATCATGGAGGATATTCGACCAAAATAGAAAATGATGAGGGAGGGATTTTGAATGATTGTTGTGATGAGCTATAGTTAAGCTTGAAATGATATGTGTTAGAAGAAAACAAAACTAATGTAAGATTAGCTTAAGTGTATGTTGTTAAGGTTTGTTGCATATGTTTAATTGTAAAAGGAGAAAGTGAGAAATGAATGGTTTATTTTTTGTTGTGTTAATAATTCTAAACAAGGATATTAATGTATGTAGTGTGGAAATAAAAGGAAGAAATTCCAAGGGAATGAGTTTCTCTATTTTGGCCAAATTTTGCTATGTTGTAGATGAAGGGAAATTATTTGAATGTCTTAATTTATATTTGGTTTAAATGTGTGATGCAATGATGCTAAATGACCTTAGATAATATTGTTTACACATGAGAATTAGTTGGAAGTTGAAAAGGATTTTCAAGGGGTGAAAATCTTTGTCGTTCAAAATTTTAGTTAAAGAGAGACTACTATGATTGTTTATTTTGAGCCTGAAAAACATATAACTTAGATTTAGTTTTTTTTTTAATGAATGTTGTAGGTATGGATGTTAGATTTCAAATGAAATGGATCTTGATTAATTTAGAGTTGTATTACTCCAGATATAAGCTAAACACTGAGTAACGGTCTAAACCGATATAAATCCCGACAAATTTTGGATGCTACAGTGATTATTGAATTTGAACCTTAAAATAATAAAGTTTGGAGTTTGTTTCTCTACCAAAGTTATATGTATGAATGTTATCTTTCAAATTAAATTAGTTTTGATTAATTTGGAGTGATATAACTCTATATATGAACTAAAGACTGAGGATAGGTTCAAACTGATATAATATTGGACACATTTTTTATGCTACTATAATGAGTGATTTTATGTTTGTAAATGGAAAAATTAGGTGCTCCTTTCTTAATGAAAGTTATAGCTATATGTCTCAGCTTTCTATAGAGACAACCCATGCTAAAAATTGAGTTTTACAACTTCAGTTATGATTAAAACATTGGACAATGTTTAGGGTTGGTTAGGCTAAATCAACTAGAATTAGATAATTTCTAATCTTTTCTTGGAATTGTTGTTGAGTAAGGGTTTTAACATATGAATTTACAAGAGTGAATATGAACATGAAAATGTACAAGGGTATGAGATTTTAAGGATTTTCCTTGCTATTGGTGTAAAAGTAATAGTTGAATGAGAATTTTGAAGTTATGATGCTGGTTGTATTATTGATGATAATTGAATCCTTGGTGGTATATGAGAGGCTATGGGGATTAGACATCAACATGAAACAATAACACATACATAAACTCAAGGTAGGTGCCTTGCACTTTGCCCCATCTGTAAAATATTTTTAAATTCTTTTTAAACTGTATTTTCTTTAAATGTGTTTACCTATAAAAATATGAATGTGAATAACAAGAACGATCATGATTAATTATCTGCCTTAAAGGGAGCTAAAGGCGTCAAAGTAACTAATTGTCGGGTTGATAATGATTCAATAAAGGTGAAATATGACGGTTGTCATCTAAAAATGTGATTATGCCTTAGTAATTAAGTGTTGATTCTTAGTATGTGTGTACTTGAATATTAGTATGTATAAAACTAATTACCCAGTAATGGGTTAGTGACATTAGTTCGGTTGATGACCAAAACATATGACTTGGCAAGATGGTTTAATAAGAACATAAAATTGATTGAAAAGATGAATTAACAGTCTATAATGGAGCCAGTGGCATCAGTTGCATTAATGACTGGGATATACGTGATTTGGCTAGTGGTCTTGTGGTTAACAAATAATATATGTGTTAACGACTCATCAAATTGGTAATGAAATGTTAGAAGAAGCCAAATTGTCACTACCAAAACAATAATATTCTAGGGACTTTAATGATCCATGTCTAGTGAGTTGTTTAATATGTGTTTTAAAAGTTTAGATTGTTACACGAAGTTGCTTGTGTGTTGATGATATCAGAATCCATGACAAGTTTTATGTCATAAACGGCTAGATGAAATTTGGATAGGGTTTGTATAAAAAAAAGCTCACCTGAAATTTTATTAATCGGGAAGGTTTTCATTGGAGACCATAAGTCGAAGTAAAATGACTGGATGAAATTTGGATAGGGTTTGTATAAAAGAAGCTCAACCAAAATGTTATTAGTCATTAAGGTTTCCATTGGAAATCATAAGTCGAAGTAAAATGATAGCCTTGGATCTTTTGAAAACGAGTCAAAATAGTGTGAAGGATAATAACATGGGTTACATGAAAAGGAAATGAGACGAGGTAATGATAATTACAGATTTTGAGAGATTAAACTAAGCAATTAATCGCGCAAGAAGTTTTTAATGGCAAATCACATGTTAGCAAAACACATGTGTTTGATCAAAATAAATTGAATATTAAAAAAAATCAAAAAGGGATAAGTATGCTACAAAATGAAATGTGACACAATTTAAAATAATTACAAATTGATAACTTGAGAATGGTTCATAATAAGTGGAACATCTACTAAAATTTCAGTAAAGTATTCTTAAATGATATAAAAATTGAAATATGATACTAATATGTTTTTTTTATATATATATAAAAACATATTCATCCTATTTTCCGAGTTTAAATTTTAAGTTCAAATTTCAAGAAAGTTCAAAAAATTATTAAATTATTGGAATGTTACACTAGTTATTTTATCTAGAAAAAATAAATATAATTATTAGAACCAAGAGAGTAATCCATTATTTAATACATTTTCCTTACTTCTAAAGGATTTTTTTTTGAGATCTAGCTAATCTTTCATTATCTCGTAATTAATAGTATGAGTATGAATCTCATATATATTTATCTTATTAAAGATCGTAAAACAATAATTACTATAGATTCTGCAAGATCATAGTAGCTACTTTTTGATTAATGATATTCTTTTTCATTTTAATTTAAATGTTTTTTTTTCCCTCCAACCACAACTAGATTAAGCATCTATCTAGCTGTATGGCACGAATAAAACAATTATATATAGTAAATAAAAGTTTATCTTATTGCTCTTCACACGACCTCTAGGAAGATAGTTAGTATTTATGAATTCTTTTGTCCAAACAATCCAAAACATTTTTATTTTTTATATATACCGAACAAAATATTAAAAAAACATGCAGCTATTTGTAAAATAATTTCAAGAACAAGGAGAAATTAAATAATCTTGTTATCAAAAGAATTCTTTTCTTCATTTTTTTCAAGAACAATATCTTTTGAATATTTTACTATATTCCAATATTCACCTTTTTTGGAGTTACAAACTAAAAGTTAGAATTATCATGTTATATAAATTTTTTTAAAGGATAAATTTTATAATTATGTTGATATAAAATGTACGCTTTTAAGATATTCCAAAAAAAAAAATCCAATTAACACGTAATCTAATTAAAGTTTACATTACAAATTAAGTGCAATAATTTTTATTTTATTTTATTTTATTCCTTTTAGATAGTACTTTTTTCCCCGATCAATGGAATTATAAAGACAAAAATAACATTGAACAACATCGTCTATCACCTAACAGCATGCAGGACCCATTTGAATAGTTAATCTTTTTGCTGCAGACTTTATTTGACCCTCGTGCTTTGACCATATCCTCAGATCCCTGCTGCTTCAGCTAATTCCCTTCATTTTCTAGTCCCAGCAAAGTTGCCTTTAGCTAGTCGATCCTCTGCTTGCTTGGAAAAATCAAGACTAAAAAAGAAAGATGCACAAGAGAAACAATTCACAATTCAAAGCTTCACAAGAAAGCATGACCGAAGAGCCTCAAGCTGCAGGCACAAGTTTGGTAGGGAAATTGATCTGTTGTTGTTTGTTAAATCCAAGTCCTGTTATGGATACCAGGAATGAGGAAATTAGTTCAAGATCAAGAGATGTGGAAAACCGTGCTTGTGGAGAGAGGCACCATAGATCAGCAGGTAAAAGAACTCCCACAACTTCTTTGCTTGATAGATCTAAGGTTTATGGTAGAAAGAAGGACAAAGAGTTCATTCTTGAATTGTTACTGGAGAGAGAAGTAGCTAGCAATGGTAGAGTTTGTGTGGTTGCCATAGGTGGGGAGGAAGGAGTTGGCAAGACCACTCTAGCCCAGCTTGTGTACAACGATTCCACAGTGGCCAACGCTTTTGATTTGAGAGCTTGGGTTTTTGATTCAGAAGATTTTGATGTGCGGAGCATAACAGGGACAATCCTCCAGGAAGTTACCAAGGATCAGGCTTGTAAGCTCAGTGGAGATTTGAATTTTCTTCAGGTGAAGCTAAGAGAGAGACTTTCTGGAAAGAGAAGTTTAATCGTGTTAGATGATGCTTGCAATGTGGGCTATGACCAATGGGATCTTCTACGCCAACCCTTTGCTGGTTCTGAAGTTAAAATAGTTGTCACCACGCGAAACAACAGTGTCCCACGAATCATGGCTGCCATTTCCACTCGCCATCTAGAGGTGTTATCAGATGACGATTGTCTTTCAGTGTTTTTAGATCATGCACCGCCAGAACTGAAGTTCGTCGACGCAGATCCGAAGCAGCAAGCAATAGTGGCAAAAATAGCAAGCAAATGTAAAGGCTTACCACAGGCTGCAAAATATCTGGGGGGAAGACTGCGCTCTGCTCACTGTACTCAATGGGAGAAGATATATATATCGAATTGTGAGATATATATTTGAGGATGAGTGGCAGGGACTGACAAGATTAATAACATGATAATTAAGAATGCATGTTTATCCAGCCAATCTCTCAAAGGAGATGTTCGAGAGTTCTTTTGCTCATGTTTTTTTCTGCGTTTTTTTAAAATATTTTTAGTTTGAAAAAACATAAAGTTAATGTCTTTTATTGTTTTATAATAATTTTAATATACTAAAAAAAAAAACTGAAAAAAGATAATTTCATTTGCTGATATTTTATATATGGACTTTGCCATTCAATCACTGACTGGAAATCTTGTGCTCCACGGTGATTTGTTTGGACGAATGATCAGTTGATCTAGTGAATTGAGATTTTCAATACGGATGATTAAAGTTTAAGAGAAATCTATCAACATATTCTCATAGATTGCACCATCACATTCTTATATATATAAGAAATAATTAATTATATCGATCTTTCAATTATAAGACTCTGCTAATTAATTATTGAAACTATATGTTTGACCTCACAATCATTAGTTTTAATGAAAATATATAATTGATAGAATATATATATATATATATAAAACCCTTTGGTTATGGTCATTAACCTCTCAAATAATAAATAAATGAAGGAAGAATTGATACAGAAAGATTGGCTGGGATAGATATCGGGTTGATATAAGCATTGCGTGTAGTAGCTTGATTGTTAAGGAATCTCAAGGTATTCAATGGCAGAAATATTAAAATCTCAACAGAATGCTTTTCAACTAATTAAAAGCCAAAGTCAACCTCAACCAATCAGACTCGGCCGAGTCTGGAAGCAAGACGCGATCTGGCGAAGATGAAGAAATCAATCGAACCGCATCCCGCAAGCTCTCAACGATGATACATATTGTGCTAGTCCAGCTCACTGATTGAAGTTTCTTACCTCCATGCATGGAAGTTTCCACATGCTGACAAGTCAAAGCAGAATAGTTGCAGTGAACTAAGCTTGATCGATCTATTTGGTCAGTTTATACAAACCACTAAGGAAAAATCCAAACAATTTAATTAAGGGTCCCTAACGAGGCCTACCACGCAATATCATTGTTCATAAAAGACTTTTAAGACTTTCAATTTGTCTCCCACTTTCTTCGAAAATTGTTATTGTAGATTCGATTTCACATACAGGTAGGGTGAGACCGAGACTGGTCCATATTTGAATACATATTAATTATCACCGTTTTCAACAAGCAAGATACTCCCTTGTTTCAGTACCCTTCATTCATTCTTGAAATCTTGCCAGTTTCACCAAGGTTGCGTCGGACTGCTTGATCAAGACGAAAACCAAAGATGCATAGGAGGGGCAATTCACGATGTAAGGCTTCATCATCTAATCAAAACATGACCTGTGAAGCTGCCGGCACTACAAGTAAGGTAAGAAAACTGATCCCTTGTTGTTGATACCAAGAAAGATCAGGGAATTAGTACAGGATCAAGAGATGCGAGAAAGAGATGAGGAGATAAATTCATGAGGTTTGAAACACTCAGGATAAAACACACTGTTTTATTTCAGCAACAAGAAGATTATAAATAACTAAAAGCTCTTTAAATACATCTTCTCTTTTTCTCTAATGTTTCTCTCTTATATTTCCCACCAACAAAGAAACCCACGATTTGTTTGGCTGATGTGCATTTATGGTAGATAAAAGCACAAAAAAGCGATTCTTGGATTGCGCTACTGAATTGTGAGGCAATCAACGATGATGGGGTTTCTGTGATCGCTACAAGTAGCTAGCTAGGAAGTGAGGGGTAGGAAAAATCACCGTAGCTCAGATTTTACGTTATGTTGATATAGTGTTGAAGTCTTTTGAATTAAGGCTATGGGTTTTCGTTCTTGATGTTTTGTTAACAACAACAATTCTTCTGCAGGCAATTCCTTTGGAAACTTGTAAGTTGAGCGATGATCTGAATTTGCTTCAATTGATGCTAAGAGAAAAGCTTTCTGGTAAGAGATGCTTGATTATCTTAGACGATGTGGACAGTACTGAGCAATGGGATCTTCTATGCAGACCCCTTTCAGCCGCCCGCGCGTGGAGTTAAGATAGTTATCACAACAAGAAACGATGGCGTCCCATCGTTCATGGGTGGCTTTTCACACCACCATCTAGAGGCATTATCAGAATATGATTGCCTGTCAGTGTTCGCACATCATGTTTTAGAAAAGCAAAATTTGATGCAATCCAAATCTGCAAGCTTTTGGGTAAGAATAGCAAGCTAGTGTAAGGGCTTACCGTTGGCAGCAAAATTTTTTTGAGGGGAAGCTGCGTTCCACGCTAAACTATGATGAATGGGAAAAGGTATCAAATTGTGAGATATGGGATATACATGAGAAAATGGAAGGAGTTTTTCCACCCCTATGTTGCCACAACAGGATAGTTTTTTATGGTAGCCGACGGATTTGTACCATTTGTTGCCGCACTTTGTCACTTGAGGAGTTAACTGGATGTACTGATGGCTGCACTATTCCGAATAAGCTGAGGAAATCATGTAGGTAATTTACTGTTTGTAACTAGCACAACACAATCACGTTTAGCTAGAAATTAGTTCTTAAATTAACAGTGAGGATCTTAACCAGCACAAGCACGATTAGCGATATTGAAGGAAGGAACTGGTTAGGAGCGGCGCCAATTTTATGTGCTTGATTTCAATTTATTTACAAGGCAATATTCAGTTAATTCTACTGGTTTTATACTTGATAACCTGCAATAAAAACAAAGATAAAATACATTTAATCCCATGGTGCAGCATGTTGGGAATCCTAGCTTTCATGCATCTTCACTTTATGCTTATTTTTTAGCAGCTAGTACTTCAATGCAATGGAGTCCTGGGTTGGATGAGGCAATTCATCAGTGCCTGATTGTGAGCACTCTTCGACTTTCAAACACCGATCATTTTGCAGTTTCCATGGAGGTATGGGATATCGCTAATTGAACGATCGATGCATTATCAATAACCTAACGAATCTTCCCTATTCACCTTTACGTGTTCCATGGCATATACAGGAGTATTCAACGAATGAACAAGGATCGATCTTCTCATGGTTTGGCCACATTGGCCGTGGAAAAAACAAGTGGGGATTCCAGATCTTGGAGCACTTTTCGTATCTTCTTTCTGTAGAGCTTTTGGCTGGCTCGGATAATTCAGGTATGGAATATTATATCTCATATATATCGTAGCTAGCTAGCAGTACTGCAATAAAATCTGCATATTTTGGCACACCTGCAATGAACTGTATGCGGTCGAAGCAAGGTGTGCTTATAATTTCTACATTAATTATAATCTCTAGCTAGATATTGCTTCATATTATATATAATCAGTCAGTTGAATGCACAAGTCTTGTGTTATATATAGCTAAATCCAACAGAACTTAATCATGATCAGATCAACAAAAAGGGAAATGAGGGGGGAAATATCAATAGCGCGCAGTATTAGGAAATATGGTATGATCAATGCGAAAGGCGAGTCGTAGGTGAGTCAGGTTCTTTTATTTATTAGTTTACAGAGTGTAATCCTATATAGAGACATAGTCTTGGTTGGGCGAAGAACATATCTGCAGTAAGATCGATCGACCAAATTCCTCCTGGAGTTGGTGATGGAGCTGCACTGAGCGTGGGGTTCAATTTCTAAGACCTAGGCTGCAATATTGAGCTTGGGTGGCCAAACTACTCTTGGTCCAGGTGAATGCATCAAAATCTAGGTGAGATTCTA
>Ga0307510_10012207_pt1 | contig 10184 bp, 16 predicted proteins | sample 12_EM_MG_FD_207224 | JGI IMG/M metagenome (GOLD analysis project Ga0307510, IMG submission 207224) | Populus trichocarpa ectomycorrhiza microbial communities from riparian zone in the Pacific Northwest, United States - 12_EM | ecosystem: Host-associated > Plants > Roots > Unclassified | place...
CATACCATGGGCCAATGCGAGAAGCTGCTTGGCAGCTATTGTGCTAGCTTCAAATGGTGTTGGCCAACACGACAGCCTGGCTTCAGACCTCATTATGCACTTGATGGGCCAATTCGAGCCAATTATCTAGAATGAAATTGGCCCATCCGAGGTCTTGTGCAAGATTGCTTACAGGCTGTTGAGGGCCAGTTCAAGCACATTGGCAAGGGACAGCAAATTCATACCATGGGTCAATACGAGAAGCTGCTCAGCAGCTATTGTGCTAGCTTCAAATGGCATTGGCCAACATGACAGCCTGGCTTCAGACCTTATTATGCACTTGATGGGCCAATTCGAGCCAATTATCCAGAATGAAATTGGACCATCCGAGGGCTTGTGCGAAATTGCTTACAGGCTGCTGAGGGCCAGTTCAAGCACATTGGCAAGGGACAGCAAATTCATACCATGGGTCAATATGAGAAGCTGCTCGGCAGCCATTCTGCTAGCTTCAAATAATGTGGGCCCATACAGCAGTCTTGTGCAGCATCACATTGTCACTTGATGGGCCAATTCGATTCAATTATATAGAATGAAATTGGCCCGTCCAAGGTCTTGTGCAAAATTGTTTACAGCTGCTGAGGGCCAGCTCAAGCACATTGGCAAGGGACAGCAAATTCATACCATGGGCCAATGTGAGAAGCTGCTCGGCAGCCATTGTGCTAGCCTCAAATAGCATCGGCCCATACAACAGTCTCGTGTTGAGCCTCATTATGCACTTGGTTGGCCAATTCAATCCAATTATCCAGAATGAAATTGGCCCGTCCGAGGTCTTGTGCAAAATTGCTTACAGGCTGCTGAGGGCCAGCTCGAGCACATTGGCAAGGGACAGCAAATTCATACCATTGGCCAATCCGAGAGGTGTGCTTGGCAGCCGTTGTGCTAGCCTCAAATAGCATCGGCCCATATGACAGTCTTGTGTTGAGCCTCATTTTGCACTTGGTTGGCCAATTCGATCCAATTATCCAGAATGAAATTGGCCAGTCCGAGGTCTTGTGCAAAATTGCTTACAGGCTGCCGAGGGCCAGCTCGAGCACATTGGCAAGGGACAGCAAATTTGTACCATGGGCCAATCCGAGAGGTATGCTCGGCAGCTGTTCTGCTAGCTTCAAATAATGTGGGCCCATGTGGCGGTCTCGTGCAGCAGCTCATTATGCACTTGGTGGGCCAATTCAATCCAATGATCCAGAATGAAATTGACCTGTCCAAGGTCTTGTGCGAAATTGCTTACAGGCTGCTGAGGGCCAGCTCGAGCATATTGGCAAGGGACAGCAAATTCGGACCATGGGCCAATCTGGGAGGTGAGCTTGGCAGCTGTTGTGCTAGCCCTGAATAGCATCGGCCCATATGACAGTCTTGTGTTGAGCCTCATTATGCACTTGGTTGGCCAATTCAATCCAATTATCCAGAATGAAATTGGCCCATCTGAGGGCTTGTGAAAAATTGCTTACAGGCTGCTGAGGGCCAGTTTGAGCGCATCGGCAAAGGACAGCAAATTTATATCATGGGCCAATCCGAGAGGTGTGCTTGGCAGCTATTCTGCTAGCTTCAAATAGTGTTGGCCCACCCAACTAACTGGAGAAAGAATGGGCCTACGCAAGTTCTAGGTTGGGGAATAACAACATTTACTGATGGCCTAGGCATAAAGATATGCACCATATCCATATGGGCCCACACAAACTCATGCACTTGTTACCAAAACTTGGCCCACATTGTTCTTTCTGATACACATGACAAGTTTGCATGTGGGTTCTGCCAACTACTACAACAACATATACTACATGGGCTCCTCACTTTATGACAATCGCCAGCTTTTCGTTGGGAAACTGATTTGTGTATATAGCTGCAATGAGATATGATTCCTTGAGATGTCGTTCAAACAGGTGGGGAAGCTTGTTGAACTCCCGGAACTTCCACTGGGCAAAGAGTGTTTATGTGCGATCGCTGATGAAAGACGGGTTCTGGTAAAACTCCTGTTCCTTGCAATGAGAATTGCCACATCATGTGAAGAGAAAGCCGTACGTTGAAAGATCGGAAGAACCAATACATGAGCAGATACACCAAGATGAATGGCACGAAAATGGTCAAGATACTCATGAATATGAAATGTCTTCTGAGCGTGAAAAACCTCATCAACCAATGCCGCTCGGTTCTTGCTCTTTAGGAACACATTCCTCACCCATCCCCTTCTATCAACCAGGTATTCCATCAGAGAAAATTGGAGATTCCACTCCAGGGCACATGTAAGTGTCCGGCCATTACATTCCTCTGCAGGCAACCCACGATGGAGTGACACACGCAAGTCAATGGGCCCTTTGTTAAAAGGGCGATCGGGAAGTTTTTTTTATTGTAAGATCCGATTTGCGATATCGTGCGCATCCCATTTAGCGCCCTCGTTGGCATGTGGGTGTGGAGACGACGAGGAGAGTCCTGTGAGTGGATTGGAATTACAAATAGTTCCGACCCATCGAACGAATTCGGGCCAAGAAATGACCTGATTATCTTCCTGGTAGGTGTTTGAGAAATGAGCAGTGGTATATGGGCAAGAGGCATACATCAGGTCTGAAGGAGATATGCATGAAAGTGGTACATGTCCACCAGCCGCATTATGCTCAAGACGAATAGAATGGTTTGCCACATATAGAAGGCGCAGAATGAGAGAAAGAAGAGGAGCGTGAAGCTTGAAAATCTGCAGAACAAGATCGATGAGAAATATGATCTGCACAGTCAGAATGAGAGAACTCACTGGGAAACGCAGCGCTTGGCGGCGACATCGCACAGTCGTGTGACTTGATCAGGGTGTACGCGCAAATAATTGATGTAGCAGAGGAGGAATGTCAAGGCGGCGATGACAAACCCGGTCATGCTGAGCTAGGCATCGGCGAACCACTCTGACATACAAAGGGGACACCCACAGAAGGTTCAGTCCCCACTTAAGGACAATCCAACATATTCCCTTCCCGTGGTAGTATATGTATACCTTCTAGAGAAAGGCACCGAGGTTGTACACATTCACCCAGTTTCACAGCGCACGCTCATATGCATCAAGGGCAGGCTTTGGATTGGGCTGCACGGCTACAGGTGGGGATTGAGAAGGTGGATGGTCTGGATTAATCTCCAAAGGACATGGGGGTACTGGACAGACAGTATCCTGGGGGTGGCCGTGTCGTGTGATCAACCTCTGCACAACAGCGGTTACACCATGTAGCAGGCAACTTGATCAGGAAGCTCTGTGAAACCTCATTGTCAGATCCCGATTCCTCCTGTATGGGGTAGTCCTTGCGAACGTTGGGTCGAAGGACACCAGGCTCGGTGGTGCCCCAGGTCTCCTCTTTGAGGAAGAACTAGTTTGTGGCTAGATAGCACTAGAAAATGTGCGGCTGTGTTGGTTGAGCATGTTGAAAAAGGGACGGGAGGAGGGACTGGTGAGTTTGTAATTGGACTGGGAAATAGAGACAATGAGCAGCCTGGAGGAAAACAGGCATTATTTGGTGGAGAGGTCATCGTGGCTGGCAGCAGCCTGCATGCGTCGAAAGTTGGCTTTGTTTCATGTGACAAGATGCCACTGTGCTTTACGTCGCTCCTCGCTTGTGAGTTGTGACATTCTCCTTGACTTTCCATTCACCTGTCGATTTTGCAACTTGGGGCATACAGTATTTGCAAGTAGGCTGTGCATGCAGGTGAGGGATGGTCATCGTGTCCATGATGTCAATATCAACAGTGACCGAGTAGGATTGTCCCATGCACGACGGGTTCACACAGAAACACACCGCGCACCCCCGCTAGCTAGCCCAGTATATATCTGTGCCAGCAGCCCAGGCATGCCCCCGTCCACACCAAGCCTCTCCTCCAAGTCCGCCACTGGTGCCTACTGCCATAAAACCCTTGTGACTCGATGCGAACATGCATGAGCACGCATCAGGAAGATGACATGCAGCTAGAGCAACTGGAACAACTGGAAATGCTAGGGTTTCTAGGAAACCAATCCTAGTGGCCCTAGTCTGCATTTCCATCAATTCCAGCCATTCTAGTTTGACCCAATGTCCTAGTAACATGGTCTGGGTCCAGCTCTCCTAGAAATGAGGAAATTTCCTAGAACTGATGAAGTTTCCTAGAACTGATCAAAATTTCTAGAACTGATGACTTGGAAAGTTTCATCCCCAGGTGAAAGATAGAAAGTGAAAGAGGAAGAAGAGGCTGCGATCTTGACTAGCAAGAATGTGCGAGTAGGTAGAAATGTGAAGGACAAGGTCACTGATGTGTTGTTGCCAAGGCTAGCTAAGAACTCGAGATTTTGACAAGGTGATGGCAAAAGCAGTGGCAATGACAGAGAAAGTGGCAAAAAGTGGGTGGCCCTGTGCATGTGTGCACACATGGAGAGAGCATCAAGGATCGACTGATGATGGTACCAGGGGGCTCTGTGCAGACGCAGTTGTTCTGCCATGTAAGTGAGCGCTCCTTCCCTGAGCTGTGGATGAGATGGCCATGCAGCTAGCCCTGCAAGGTGTGCTCAAGCTTGAGGTCAGCCCGCTGAGCTGCCTTGATGCACACTTCTGTAAGGCATGCACACGCTGTGGCCTCAGAATCAGCCATTTCCGACCATGTGACAGCTCCTGAGTTGCCCAAGCCTGATGCCGCAACGCCTTCAAACCTAAGGCAACTTTTTGCCTTTCCCACGTGCCACTCCTCCTCGTCCCCTCATTCCTCCCATTTTCCCCACCTCCCACCTTCATTGTCAGCAAAATGGACCCAGGTCACATACAGTCAAGATGCTCTGCCCACCACTCACCAAGCATTCTCAGCTGCAGAGACTCAGATCGCCCATATCAGACCGGCCAACGACAAACCTGAAGGTGACATTGCCTCTTGTTGCACATGCAGCGCACTGCCCTTGCTGACCGTCCCAAGGTCTGGACTGATAAGGAAGGATTCGGAGTAGAAGGAATTGGGTTTTGTTGCGTATTTTCCCTTCTTTTGTTCTAGTTCACTCACTTTTCATTTTTCATTTTCTCCATTAGACTTAGAGGTCGGTGTCAATTACCGCCATACCATTCCTTGCTCCCGTCGCCTTGTGCTCAACGTTGCACCCTTCGTGACAACTCAGTAGATTTTCGACATCGCTTCCCACTTCCATACAACGCCACGCAGCCTGTCGCCGGCTTAGATGTTTGTTTTATTTTATTTTCCTTCTTACTTACTTCGCGCATAGAGTAGCTGTTGTAGTACAAATACCCCGCCCTTGATCTTGTCAAGAGGATTTTCGGAGAATACAGAAGGCAATCGTGGCCTCATTCCCCCTCTTTTTCCGTGCGATCTCTGACTACATAACGACTTGTGAGCTTGCTGCGCCACGATCGTCTTCTCTGAATCTCTTGTCTTGTTTCGTGCCTGTGCTCTCTCTCTCGCCCTCGCCCTCGCTCGTCCCTGCCCTTGTCTGTCCCCGTCGTCATCACCGCCTTCCGCCACCACCTCCTCTTTGCCTTGACAAATCCTCAAGACTCCCGCCAACGTCAATGCCAACACACTGGCATCAACGCTTCTCCTGTTTCCCTCTTGTGCGTTCTCAAATCTTTGGGATCGCAGTCTCTCTCCCTCTCCCTCTCTCTCTTATCACCTGGGGATCTTATCCCAAACTTGGCACGCAGACACCGTTCTGCATTACACTTCATTGAGTGGCTCATGGAGGAGTATGGTGCAAGTGTTGTCAGACTTCATGGTGCTTGAAATCTGTTTGTGTGTGCAAAATGTGACGCATGTGGTACTGTTTTTGCTATTATCCATTAGTATCAATGTAATTTCATTTTTGTCCAAAAATACATGATTTTGTGCAAATACACCAATCCAATCCTATTGAACATCCTGGAACTATGAACTCACATTGGTACCAGGTCATGGTTCTGGCCCTACCATGGACCTATCTCAATAACCTGGCTCTATGTGCTGGCACTAGGACGACTGGCACCAGTACATCCATGCAAGTCTGCTGGCACCAGACAGGCTATTACACTGCTGGATCTGCTAGGAGAGCTGGCCCCAGCACTTCCAGTGACATGTCATCTTTCTGATGCACACCAAGGATGCCAAAGCCAATACCGTCAACACTGACGCCCACGAAATGCCAGAACGCAGGATGACACAGCCCGCCATGCCACATGGACACAGGTGCAGTTGTCTGCAGGACCTGCACAGACAGAGCCAGCAGTAGGGCCCAGGCCTTATGCCAGACTGGTCAGACACCTCGTGCGTGCGACATTGTTCAGTTCTAACTTAAAGCCCAAATGCCTGTGCGACATCCAGTGCATATCCATCGACTTGAATTGACCATCCTCTGACCTTCCTTTTGATAGAAGTAGGTGTGACTCATATGGCACGGCTTTGCTCGATTGTGCCACGGGGATATCGCGGATTGACGAGGAGTTGCAGAGAACGGAAGTGCGTTGTCATGCAATTGCTGGCTGGAAAGCCCCCAGGTGCCGCTGGGCTGGGAGGCTTTGGCTGGTCCCCTCCTGTCTGATCATCTTCTGAGTTTTGCATAGTAGTGTTTCTTTCAATCAAAAACACATCTCCCCACTGCGCGCGCAACCTACCCACACCCCTCCTCAGCCCCTGCTATGGCCTTACTACAATCGTGTATTCTCAAACACCTATCATTACATCCCTGTGAATATTATCCAAAAAGGATTTGAAAGTGACAACAACATAACGTTTCCAATCCTGACACAGGCAACAACTCAGCTGATGACCCATACTTTAGGCCTCAATCAACAAGGACTATATCTTGTGGCCTGTCTATGTGTCTCAGAGACCAAAATTGATAGCAAGGGGAGAAGTAGGTATGCATTTTACTGATTTCATCCTGATATTCAGCTTCCTAGCCATATTGTACATGGAATGCTAGCGGAACGGTAATGGCCTGATGCATCACTCATACAAATATGAAATGATGATGCACAAAAGTATATACTATTGGTCACTGTTCTGATCATGCACCGTAGTGAACAAAATTCACCCATTGCTCAAGAGGAAGTCGTTTCTCCATCCTAATAGATCGCACAGCATCCCGAAGTGCCTGAGCAGATCTCTCATGGTATGGAACTCCTGGTTCATTGCTCAAGAACATAGAGTTGTAGAAATGACTTGCCAGATCACTTCCATCTTGATCTGCCATCACCCACATTGTCCCAACTACGCTCTGGAATCCACAGTATTGAACCACTGCAGTAAGGTGGAGTCCCTCGTTGGCGATGCTTCCTTCTGTCAATTCTGCTGTGTGGCAAGCTGAGAGGAATGCAAACTCTGCATTGGGGAGTCAAGATCGCATGATGTCAAGCAGAGTTAGGCGATTGCTCTTGTTACAAGTCTTGTAAAGTCTGAATGATGCGTCAAATGGCTTCTCTGGTACCAGATCTCCATGGCAAATGAAATGAGAAAACTGATGATCCTGAAGGTGTTCAAGCACAATAGGAGTCTTTGCCCTCTTACCCAAAAGAGTCGTCACTCTTGTCACGGTATTGAGGCATTGTACCAACCAGATCTCAGGCCACACCTGTTGCAGGGAATCATCAGGGCTTGCCACAAGTAGTACAGAGGGTTTCTTGAAAGACGATTTGCTGGGCTTGCGGGACTCGATGAGTGCAGATAACGTTGAGGTATACAAAGGGATGTACAGGTCCGAAAAGTAACGCAAGACACCGCCGTCTGATGAAATTGGGCCCATTGCATGAAGGGGAAGTGAACAAAACACAGATGTCAGACACCACCAAATTCACGATTGACCTGGTATTTTCAACCTCCGGAGTTCTTTGATCACTGGTCGTCCCGCAAGTTCATGAAGGCTCTTGAGTATGAATTGTAAAGCGCGCTGGGATTTGCCTTGATTCGAGCAGGTTATTGTTTTGCGTGCACACCAGCCGGTTCCTCAGTTCGATTGCACGGTTGTAGAAATCGTCAGGGGTAGTGATAAGGGAAGGGTGGGTGTGATGGAGAATGATCAGGATATCACAGCGCCACTTGGAATGATTCACGATAATAACTGGACCATGCACGGCAGCAGAACGGAGAGTGTCGAACGATGGTGTCTTCAGAAATCCCTTGAGACCTGGTAGCGCCTGTATTTGTGAAACAAGCTTGTCATGCTTCGCCAAAAGCTCGCCATGCCGCACCACCAGATGACCAAATTTGTCCATCCTCTTGCCATCTTCATGTCCATTGTCGTCGTTCGTTATGATTTCCAGAGAGATGGACATTGTCAACATCTCGAGTTCACAATTGACCATGGTGAATTCCTCAGCGAGGTGCAGGGTGAATGCAATTCGATCAATTGAGGTGCGAAGGCCTTGCATCTCAGACCAGATCAGGGCTCTTCCCTGCTCCAGAGCCTGGATGGCATGTTGTAATCAACCTCTGCTGACCTCAAACGATGCCACATTCTGGGGAAGCTCCTTGTGGACATAACACTTGGAGACGAGATGAAGATGCTGTGTTTCAAGGGTTGGGGCAAAGAGCACAGTATCCTCCATCAATGAGAGGGCGGTCTCATATGCTGTTGGGGTGGTGTGGTGCCCATGGTGCTGTGCATTTTCTGCCCATACATATAATAATTCGAGTTGGTCTGGTACCTTGGTATATGGATCTTTGGAACTTATGGAATACAGTTGTATGAGCTCATCGAAGTCCTTCCCGTCTTTAAAAAGATTCCAGTGGACTGATAGGGCATGACAAAGACGGCCAATGACATGGAAGTGGGGCCACCTTTTATTTGCCATTCCAAGCATGTCGCGGCAAGCAGCAATTGATTTGTTGAGGTACTCTATATTATCTGTGCATTTGAATGCATAAAGGAGGACCTTCCCCAAGGTGTCAGCAGGAAAATATGTGAAATTATTCCTTGGGGGAGATTCTGCAAGGAGAAGTTGACAGTACTCGATAGCCACTGCAATCTCTGCTACATCTGGAGAGTGACACACGGTTTTGAGTGCCTGAATATGCTTAGCCCTCTCTTCTGGCACCACCCACCAGTCAGTCTTGTCAATGGTGGATCTGGTGTGAAGAGACGCAACAAGGTGGCGGAAGGAGGTAGTGTTGCCGCGACTCGGTTAACCACAAGTCAACTTACTAAGCCATGGCTTCTCCTGGATATGGCTTAACAGACTGCAGCTTTTCACACTTTGGCTGCGACTCGACTTGAGTTGCGACTTTTGAGTTGACTCAAGCCGTTTAAAAAAAAAAAAAAAGAAGATTTATTGTGTGCATATAGCACAACTAGAGGGAGCTATTTACATCTGATCTGACAAGCCTAAGGTATCACCCTCGCGGGACTCAATGTTGCCCTTCCAGAACTCGACATCGCCATCCTAGAACTTGACACCACCCTCCCAGAACTTGACATCATTGTTCCCCCACAAGGTCCTAACACCCCTCCTCACATGACGCTTGTCAAGAAAATGTTCCAGACCCTCTTCCCCCCTCTTGCACCACACGAGATTGCGCTCTCTCACCGCATCATCCTCATCATGTACAACACCAAATGCAGGATGATCAACTGGTGCCATTACCGCATCACGGTCAAGCCGTATGGTATCTTGCAGTGCGTGCGGTGCGCCCTCCAGCTCAGCTGCATGAGTGGTGATAGGCAGTCCAGTGATCGATTTGGGGAATGAGAAGGACATCGCAGACTATGTGCTGCATGCGCACGGAAGTCCGCAATCCAGTGCAAGTGCCAGCGTGGATGGCGGTGGCAGTGGTGGGCATGAGACTGAAGCGTCGGAGGAGCACGCTGGGAACAGCGGTGTACCCATGCATGTCGCCAGCCCAGGACTTGACAAGTGCTGTGGTTGTTGTTGGTATACCAAGTTGGTCAGGAAGCTGGAAAAAAAAATTGAATCAGCGTCAGGGAAAGAAAGAGAGGCAGCGATGCACCCAAAACGATTGTCGGCGAAAAGGCTTGCGTGCCAAACTCCAGGACCACAGGCCGCGCATGTAGAAACCGCAGGAGGCATTGGCCTTGGTCCACGTGATGTGCGCCGGGCCAGTGCGCAAAGCAGAGAGACCGATTGTACATGTTGTGTGTGGTACCACGATCACTGAAGATCCAAATCATGTCAGGACTAAGGGGGTTCAAAATAGTCAGCTCACCGTCCAACATTCTG
>Ga0307510_10012208_pt1 | contig 10184 bp, 8 predicted proteins | sample 12_EM_MG_FD_207224 | JGI IMG/M metagenome (GOLD analysis project Ga0307510, IMG submission 207224) | Populus trichocarpa ectomycorrhiza microbial communities from riparian zone in the Pacific Northwest, United States - 12_EM | ecosystem: Host-associated > Plants > Roots > Unclassified | place...
TGTTGTTATGAACTTATGATTGCTTAATAATTAGATTACTTTAGGGGATATGACATGACTCTCTAGCAGGAATTTTTCCTCATGTCAAATTTTACTCGGGGATCGAAATTAGTACCGGAAAGCTACACTTGAGGGAAAGCTTTGGGAGGACACATGGATTGAGTTTGAGTTGTTTTGGATTGTTATGTATCATTGTTGTCATGCTTGCATGATAATTAGGTTAAGAAGGTCACAGTTTCAAAAAGCATGTGCCTTTACATTAACTTCTGTGAATCTAAATTAGCACTCAAAAGGTGCTCTTGATGGAAAGCTTTGGAAGGACATAAATGGATTTGAGTTTGATTTGGTTGGGGTTGTTATGATACACGTATCATCAGCTTTGTGCATGTTACTTAATTCTTTTTTTTTTTTGGAAAAGTTTAAGTTGTATAAATCCAAAAATAATTACAAGATACAAGGGGTATACCCCAAGTAGTACAAGTCTGAAGACCGGATAAAGAGACCATAAGGTCAAAACAAAGAACAAAGCTAAAACAACAAGAAAACAAAGCAAAAGCTAAAATAGAGACATCTGGTTGACTGGTTTCTGGGAAATCCAGAACCGGTTGACCAGTTAAACAAAGAAAAGCCTAGGAACCGGTTTCTGTCCGGCCGATAGATGATTGATTGAAAAAGATTAAAAACCCAAGATGATGCAAGACATATTTGAAATTTCTGTTCTAGGAAGGATTTGTGGTGAGCTAGGGTTTGTTGTTCGTAGAATTAGAGTAGCTTAGAGCTTGTTTAGAAAGACATAAGGAGAAATTAGGCTGTGAACAGTGATCCGTTACTGTAGCAGCATTGCTTTTATGCAAGAAAGAAATAGAATTACGAGAAAATAGAACAGAGAGTGAAAATGTAGTATCCCTCATTTATAGAGATTAAAACTCCTTAAATGATCAGGATTTCCAATCCTTACTTGACTAGGACTGAAACTAAATAGGAATACTCTATTAAAGACTAAGATTACAAAATAACCCATGACATAAGACTCCAAATCCCAAACATAGAAATCTACCAAGGACACTATTGTTTTTTTTTTTTTTTTTTTTTTTTACCAAAAGACCTGCTGGTTGAAGAAGAATCGCTTGATGTAGCTTTGGGTTTCCAAAGTGGAGAGTGTTTCTCTAAGAATAACATAGCTACTTCATCACAATGGTTGGTGAGTTTAATGTTTTAAATTCCTAAACTTCTGGAAAATCAGCCAAAATCTATATCAAAATAGATTTTCTTGTAATTGAATGCTATATGTGATGCAACTGTAGGATCGTGTTTCTTAAAGATAGACACACATGTCATTGTTCTGTAAAATGTCTATTGGGAACTCAAAAACATATTTAACAGGGGGTTTTGGTACTCAGGTCTTATTGGTTTGTCAGTGGCGTATACTACTTGGATGCATGCTTGACATGACAAAGTGCATTTGCTAATGTGTTTATAGTTGCCCCCCCTCCTAGATGCACTGCTTCATTAGATTCCTGATGAATCTAATTGACATTTTGGTGTTTTTAGCAGTAATTTAGCATTTTCTTCTATAAAATTTCTATCACACTCAAATTTGTCTTATTCTATATTTACTCTTTTTAAATAGCTGATCCAGTGGGATTGGAACTTGTGATTCCTAATTGCTACGAGGACAAGGAGGCCATCCCACAAAAAACATACTTCGGTGGACAGGAAGGTGCTGGAGAGTACATTTGGTTTAGAACAAGGGACAAGCTAAATAAATCTGAATTGTTGGATATATCAAATGCTGGTGATGATGATCTTATATGTGGTAAAACCTTGTAAGTAACTTGTATAATATATTGGGTTCAAAGAGTTGAGAAAGTTCATCTTAACCATGAATTTCTGAGACTGATGTGCACTCGTGGCAGGGCATATACTCCATCAATTGAAGATGTTGGAGCTTATTTGGCTCTGTACTGGCTGCCTACTCGTGCAGATGGCAAGTGTGGAAAGCCTTTAGTCACAATTTCCAACTCTCCAGTTAACCCTGGTATTCATTCATAAATTTCAACTTCATATGTTCTTTGACAACAAAGACCTATCTTGTTATGCAAGGCTATAGATAGTCATAGACCTTCCATAAACATCATCACAGGTGCATGCATTTTGGAGTTCTGTTAATCTTGTGATGAACCTATTTGGCCACCTTTTGAACCACAGTATGGTTCATTATACCAATCCATGGTCTGGCCCAAGTTATGCCAAGAAGCTGCATTTGTTTAGTTCTTCTTTTCCTTAAATTAGCTCATTAAAAAGTGGAATTGATATCTTGTGGCAGCTCTTCCAGTAGTTTCTAATGTTCATGTGAAGGAGCTGTCTTCGGGTGTTTATGCTGGAGAAGGAAAATATTTTGGTGGGCATGAGGGATTGAGCCTCTTCAGCTGGTATAGAGAGACAAATGAGGGAACAATCATTCTTATTAATGGGGCTAACTCTAGAACGTACGAAGTCACAGATTTGGATTACAATTGCTGCTTATTGTTTGGGTAACTGTTCTTACTCTTTTTTACCATCCCATCTAGGTTCCTCAAGTTTAAACTTAGTTATCTACTGATGTGCCAAACATTTGAATATTACTCTAGAATGATTTTCCAGTATTCCTTTGGTTCATAAGGCTATGTGATGATATACTGCAATAAACATGTCCAAATTTTTCTCATAGGTACACACCTGTTCGTTCAGATTCAGTAGTAGGTGAGCTTAAGTTGTCCGAGCCAACTAACATCATTCTCCCAGGTGTGTAGTCTCTTTTGGGAAAGAATGGGGAATATGATTTTGCATTTACTTGCTAAATAGCGAGCACTTTTTTTTTTTACTGTAGATGAGCTGTATAAATTGGACTAGCTGACCTTATCACTTATTCATGCCCCCCCCCCCCCCCTCGCGAACTCTTCAGTGGTGTTGTTTTCTGTATTCTTGTAGATCAAAATGCTGCAAATTTCTGTCCAAATGTTATGTTACCTTAAAAACATTAAATAGAAATGAAGGTGGGTAATATCATCGTTCACAAGATTTATATTATCTCAGTTTCCCTGTTTTTTGTGTAGATGAAGAGAAGCCTTGAAAGGTAAATTAGAAAATCATGGGAGGGAGTGTCCTAGATTTATGAGCTCTTTTGATTTCTTTACTATTCCTGAACAACTACCTCTAGTCAGCAGGATCTAGCCTATCATTCACAAGATTTATATTATCTTAGTTTCCCTGTTTTTTGTGTAGATGAAGAGAAGCCTTGAAAGGTAAAATAGAAATTCATGGGAGGGAGTGTCCTAGATTTATGATACTGTGCTCTTTTTGATTTCTTAAACAAAGTTACGTGGAATTGAATAAAGAAGTTACTATTCCTGAACAACTACCTCTAGTCAGCAGGCTCTAGCCTTTGCCTTGTGCTCTAATTATCTCATTCTACAACTCACAATTTTAGGTGAGTTCTGTTGATGAATATATCTTCTGTGAAACCAAACCATACTCTGTATGGATTCAATTCAGTCAACCTGAAGTCCAAACTAGCTGGGAATGTTGGGGGAGGTGTGGAAAAGGATAGAAGCATGAGATTGTACTTTGATCTAAATTAGGCAGTGTAAGATTGTATCCTTTTTTGGGTTGTGTTCATAAGTTGAATTGGGAAATGGGAGATTGCTTTTTATTAGAAATTTGGATTTTGTCCTTATTTTAATGGGAAAATCGTTGATGGCATTTACTAGGATTTTGATTCCTATTTATTCGAGTTTAGGGTTTTCATTAGAGTGCTATAAATACTTGCATGATGGTCCCTGTAAAATGGATCCACAACGAAATCTTTCCTTTTACTTTTTCAACTTTTTTCCCTTGTTTTCCAAGAATCTGATGTAACTCAGAAACCTTCAAACTTTGCTCTTGTTGCTTGCAAGATCGTCATGTACTCAAGTGGTTGAATTTCCTCATGACAATCAAGATTGTCATTATCATTGTTCAAAAACTTTTGTAGTAACTCTTGCAAAGGTTTTGAAGCTAGACCTGCCTTCCGAGTAGATTTATGTTTACATCAAATTATTATTTCAACCTAGTCAATAAGACTAATTCTCGAGAAACTAGAGCTCATGAAATTAGAAAGACAATTGGGTTTACTATGTTAAAAAGCAGGATTAGTAATGTTACCACCAAAAGTTTTTGAACAACCATGAAAAAATTGTCCTAATTTCTTGAGCTTTGGTTTCTCATGAACTAGCTTTTTTGGCTAGTTAGAGTAATAAATTTATCTAGACATAAGTCTATCTAGAAGACAGGTCTAGCTCCTAAACCCTTGCAAGAATGATCCATGTGCGTAGCCATTCCTCTTTCCAAATTCTTATCGAAGCTCTTACTTGCAAGGTAATTTTGTTGAACATGGCATATAGTACTTGTTTGCAGACAGATGTGACCTTATATATCTGTCCCCCTTCTTTGATTCTTTGCTTTCCTTGCTGCATTACATTCTTCTCTTCCACCCTGTTGCTTTTATTGATACAGTTGCTGAACATTATATATGCTATGCTCTATTGTATACTGCGTTGTGGCTACATCTCCTTGGGAGCATCATGCAAATTAAACTATATTTCTTATTTGTCCCAGAGCTTCCACAAGTGGAAATGGTTGCTCTCACAGGAAAGGCAATTGAAGGTGATGTACTTACTGCTGTTGAAGTGATCCCGAAGAGTGAAACCCAAAGAAATGTTTGGAGCAAGTACAAAAAAGAAGTCAAATACCAATGGTGAAATGCAAAATTCTCTTTGATTTTTTTTTTCCCTGTTAGATTTCTAATAATAACTAGTATTGTTAGGCATTCTTTCCCTATATCCTTAGCAAAATTTTAAAGTATATTTATGAAGGGTCAATGCAATTGAAGTGTTTTAAACTTGTTCATATTACAACAGCAACATGTATCTAACCCGATTTTCTTTTTACTGAAACCAAAATTTGTATGTAGGCAAACATTTTTAAATCATTTTACTTCTGTTGGGAATCTGAATAAATAGATGCTAAAACACTTTGGTATACTTTCTGGCTATTGGTGAAATGACATGCATAACCATTAGATGGCTGGTTTCTGTTTCAGAATATGGCATGTATGCAATGAAGTCAGAAATATTTCCAGTCTCTTGAATTTCATCACAAGTCCTTAGCTATTGTCATTCTCTCATTTGACACAAAGATGCTGCAGGTTCTGTTCAACAGTGACAGGGGATGGCTCTTTTGAACTCTTGCCTGCGCAGCACTCCTGTTCTTACAAGTTGCAGTTAGAAGATATCGGTAGACGCTTCAGATGTGAATGTATTGTGACTGATGTCTTTGGAAGGTTGAGTGAACTAGCATATGCTGAGACTGCTGCTGTGTTGCCAGGTCTTTTGCTTTAAACTGTGTTTTTTATCTATTCAGGGGAAATTATTTCATATTTTAATCTATCTCCATCAATTTGATTTCAAAATTTTGTGTCACTCCATGAGATGTATGTACTTATTCTGATGGGACATGGTTTTTAAGTAACACACTCCATTTTCTTGATTCAATTTTTCCAAATTTAATATTTTTTTGACATTTTGGCCAACTATGGATGTCTATTTCTGAACTGACTATTAATCACATGTTGCAAATGTTTCACTTATGCTTGGATATTTCCTCATTCAGGTTAAAGTCGCCTGTTTAATCTAAATGTTTTGAAAGTAGTGTTATATCGCTCTCTCTCCACTCACAAACACACACACACACACACACACTAACACTAGGGATACATGTATTTTTTACTAAATTTTACAATATTAGAGGAAGTTTTTTTAAGTCATGATAAAGTAAATCTTGCTATTAATGTAACATTTACCATGGATTATCTAAGATCTATCATAGATTCACACATCTGTTAGTAAAATATTTAATAAAAGGGTGAACCTTTTATGTGTGTATATATATGTGTGCGTGTCTATTTCAAACTATCCCATTATTTTGGAGAGCATTCACACCTGAACCTTTAATGTCCTTTTTGATTATCTATTGCATGATTTTACAAATAGTTGTTTTTCTTGGATTTTTCATTGATGAAAGTTTCTGTTCTTTTCTTTTTGTTGACATGTTCTTTGCTAAGATTTTATTGTACCTGCTGCTATTGGCAATTTTTCTTGAATGCCTAACACTTGATTGCATTCTTATATTATTTGGTATTTGTTCTCATGAACTCTTCTTCTTGTTTAAGTAATTGATATATTGATTGATTTTAGGGATTCCTAGAATAAATAAGTTGGAGATTGAGGGTAGGGGTTTTCACACCAACTTATATGCTGTTAGAGGCATTTACAGTGGAGGAAAAGAAGGCAAAAGTAGAATTCAATGGCTTAGATCAATGATTGGTAGTCCCGATCTAATCTCCATTCCAGGTATGACAGCTGAAAAACCATTAAATTGTTCTATAAAATGCTGGAACCATACACTCAAACAAAAAGCTCCACATGGACATATTTGTTGACAGTAATCTCTTCATTTAGTTTCATTGCTGGTGGTGGGTTCCACTCGAATGTTGTATTTGACTTGGAAAATTATTTGATCTTGTAGGGGAGGTGGGAAGGATGTATGAAGCTAATGTTGATGATGTGGGGTACAGGCTGGTGGCAATTTATACTCCTGTGAGAGACGATGGTGTTGAGGGGCAACCGGTGTCTGCATCAACAGAGTCAATTGCAGTTGGTATGCTCGAATTCCCTCTGCTACTTGTACTTCTCCTTTCCCACTGTTTATTTTAAACAATTTAGCAAATTGTTGTTGGTATAAAATCAATGTCGCCTAAACAGGTTCAGCAGGGTTTGAATTTTTACAGTTATCTAATCCCTCTGATTCTAGCCTAAACCCTAGAAGGAACTGTGGAACAATACCCAACCAAAAGAGCACTAGTATCTGTGTGAAACAATGTCTAAAATAGAGATTCCTTATATGTATTTAAGTGAAATTTTGAGAAAAGAAGATAGAAAGTCATGGATTTAAAACAGGAAGAACATAGGTTGGTTCGGATGAAATTTATGTTACTATAGTTGATATTTTATATGAAATTAATTTGTTTCTTATCATCAACTCAAGCTCAATAACAATCATGTATTTTATCTTTAGCTTTGGGAATAAGTGATGTTTATTAGAACGATTGGTAATTAAAAAAATAATAAATCCTTCCTTTTAAGAGTTAAATAAAGTTTGCTGCAATTGAGCTTGCCATAATTATGTTGAAATTTCTCCGTTGATTTCTGAATCATAGTATTTATCTTTCAGTAATTGTCATGAAGGTGTAACTTTTTTATTGGGTATTTAGGTGGTAGAGTAGTGAACATCTCATTTTTAAATATATAGGAAGCAACTTTCCAGAAATTTTACAAAATCGAGACTAGGATTGGGAACTTGAAAAGCAAAGAGATTAGGGCAAACAAAGTAAAGAAAAAGAGAGGGTTCGAGTTTTTTAGTTTGTATATATCATGCTCTTTCAATTTTTTTTTTTTTTTTTTTTTGGAAAATAGGATCTAATGTGCCTTGCTTTTATGAAGAAAAGATTTAGGAAGTGCCTTGTTGAAAAAGAAATGGAAATTAAAAGATTTCCTGGTTGAACTCTGCTGGACACCCATCTTATAGTATTTGCCGCTTGGTTCACCTTGAGCTGATTGGGCTTTGAGCAAGCCTGGCATTGCAAGTTTCATGGCGGATCAGTCATGTGACATGAAATCATCCAACATTTTTTTTGGTTCAACAGAACCTAAGACAGGTTTTGGACTACACAATGGGGTATCTCCTTCCATCTTTAAATCCCACAAGCCCTTCTATTGCTTGGACTAGAGCACTCCAAGTGGAAATGGCCACTGGGTGTTCTTTTGGGGACAAATTGCAGTGAACTTTAAAATCTTAAATAATGTATTGATTAAGAAATGAGTTGTGTGTGTTGAATTTGATGTATAAACAGACAAGATTTGACTTGCAATTCTTTTGTCCTGCTCCAAGGACAAACCCACAGGAAGCTTTATGAATGGGTTTTCATGTCCATGTTCTACCTTAGTTTCGTTTAGTTTTTCCCCACTCACTTATGTGAAATACCTTCTCTAATTATGATTAATCCTGTATAATCTCTTAAGTTTTTTGATTGTCTGTCATCAATTTCCCCCCCTGATTTTGGCATGATTAATTTTCAGAGCCTGATGTTTTTAAAGAAGTTAAGCAGAAGATTGAACTTGGATCTGTGAAGTTTGAGGTGTGTATATTTTAAGTATTGTGATGAATATAATTTCCTCTATACTAATTGATTTTTGGTTCTCTTGGTATAGTTGCTGATGTTCCTTGTACATCTTCAGTTTTGTTGAATTTATTGTAAATTATGCATCTCAGAATGCACCAAACTATACTTTCATGTAAAGAATAGTATTTCAAGATTGTTTCTTATATAGTTTTTGTTTTTCTTTTTAACTGAAGCTGTTTTTGGCCTCTTTTCTGTTGAGTTATAAAGGTTTGGTGGAGGTGTTTTGAACATACATCTCATGTTCTAGAACTCTTTTAATTGGAGGGGAGAAGGATAGGAGGATGAATTTTGACTTCTGTTCTTTTGGGTTTTCTCTGTGAAAGTATGAGAGAGATGCTTGCCTGAATTACCATGTTTGCTATTTTTGTTTGGTTAAGATCTAATATATTATTGCTTGTCATGAAAGGACTGCTTGAAGATGACAATTGCAATAGTCTTGACTGTCCAAGCCAGCTCATTTATGTGTATTCTCTTACATTATTCAAGAACTGACTGCAAATCTTTGTATACAGGCATTATGTGACAAAGACCGTTCTCCAAAAAAGGTTTTTCCATGTCATTGCAATTTTGAGGTTAAAGTTGGAATGATAAAAAAAAAATATAGCATTTTATTGTTACTGTTAATATTGCAGGTTCTTGGAGAGGGTAGTCTTAGTCTTGAGAGAAGAATACTAGAAGTTAATAGGAAACGAGTGAAAGTTGTGAAGCCTGGTTCTAAGACTTCTTTTCCAACTACTGAAATTCGTGGAAGTTATGCTCCTCCCTTTCATGTGAGTTTGTGTCTGAACTTTAATAATTTTGTATACACCTTGCTTACTTTGTTCCGTGGCATACAGTATTATTCCAAACTTGTTTCTTATCATGATTTCAAGAAGGAATTCGTTTTAGGTTTTCATTCAGTCTAATCGCATACCAATTTTGCTTTAAATTATCAATTCAATGTCAACTTTAACCAACATTATACTATAAATGTAGAAGTACTGACAGTTTGGTAAATGAATTTAGAAGTACTCTGATGTGGTAAAAATAGAAAATTGCCCGGGTTCTTTGTCTTTTTCAATGCATCTCACTTTATGTTGCTCTCTTCCCACATCACAATAATGTTTTTTGCTCACAATTTATTTATTTAGCTTTGTCAATAATCAGAGCTTAAACTTAAAGCACTTTTAGTCCACTTATAGTTTGCTTTTCCCAATCTTATTACTACCAGAAAAGCTAAGGTTAAAGATATTTTTTCAGGTGGAGCTTTTCCGAAATGACCAACATCGGCTTAGGATTGTTGTGGATAGTGAGAATGAAGTAGACCTGATGGTCCACTCGAGACATTTGCGGGATGTCATCGCTCTTGTGATTCGAGGCTTTGCTCAGCGATTCAATAGCACATCCCTCAATTCTTTGCTCAAAATAGACAATAACTATGGTGTAAAATGACTTTGCATTTATGCATAGGTTTTTAGTTATGTGGGCGTCCACTCATCTGTCACGCCCATTTCACTTTCATTTTTTTCTCTTGTTGTCTGTGGTGCCTGCATGTATTTCAGAACTATTTTGTAGAAAATATAAGGGTGAGGTGTTAAGAGATTTGTCGACGATGAAATCAAGTTGTTAACCTTACATTTTGATGTATGGTTTCGGACTAGGCGTTCAGAATAAAATAGTAGTTCACAAAAGTCTTAAACTTTTAGCAAGTTTGATGACCATTCCAGACACTTTCTAAAACTTTTTGTAAATAAAATAGAATGTTCTGTGGTAGTTGACCAGCTACAAATTTCAAAGACAATTGATAAACTAGATAATAGCGCTGGATCCAATGCCTTAAGATAATAGGTATGCTAGACATGGACAATTTTCTAACATGTGATTGATC
>Ga0307510_10012209_pt1 | contig 10183 bp, 5 predicted proteins | sample 12_EM_MG_FD_207224 | JGI IMG/M metagenome (GOLD analysis project Ga0307510, IMG submission 207224) | Populus trichocarpa ectomycorrhiza microbial communities from riparian zone in the Pacific Northwest, United States - 12_EM | ecosystem: Host-associated > Plants > Roots > Unclassified | place...
TGGATTTCTACGTAGCTCCAACGTGTCAGTTACAATGTCCGGAGAAAACGACGCCCAACGCATGGTTCTGGAGTGTGGCGTACTGTGTCTTTTTTGCAGCCCGTTGGAAGCACCGTGAGCCTGGACAATCGTTAAAGAGCGTGGTACGGTTCGGATGTATCCTCGCTCGGTTTTCCATTGGACAGCAAACAATAACGCAGCCATACGGAACACGCGGCTTCTCCGACACACTCCCCCTTCAATAGCGTTGGCTCGGCGTGCTGACCAGACACCCTCAAGCTATGGTGATCCGGCTTTGTCTTCAATCAACAAATTGGGACTTCCGCCATGACTTTCTGTCTGCCGAGTCGAGAACCCTCATGCCAGACCAGCACGTCCACTCCCCTGGGTTCGTCGACCGCGTCGACCTCTGACCGCAGACCCGCGACCACGGTTAGCAAGAAGGAAAATATTTAAGTCGCTTGTATGAGTGGTATGTGCCTCCTCTCACCGCTCTCCCCAACCCAGAACAATCCCTCCCCCCCCTTCACAATCCCCCTGTTTTCACGCCCCGTGATGGATAAACAACGAATCATCAACTTTCAACAGGGGTCCGCAAAACCCATCAAGTTCATCAACCAAACGTACGCGAACCCCTGCATGCAACCACCCTACTTCTCCCACTTACTACTGCAAACGGCAGCCCTGGGAACAATCCAAGTCCCTCCAGCAATACGAGTATGTCTCTACCTCCATTTCGCCTTGTGCGAATCGATTGATCGAGCGAGGCTGATCCGCGCATTTTCGTTCTAACCTAGATTGTGGAACCACAAGGTGAGCATAGGGATTGTTTTCGTACCGCAAAACTGACGTCGCGATTAGCAATCCTCTCGTTCAAACCAACCCTCCCGCTCCAGTGCACGCCTCTTCACAACCCACCCCCACCCAGGGAAATCCACTTGACACACCAAATACAAACTCTCCGCATCCGGCCCCTCAGAAAGGTGAGGGCGAGAAGCCCTCCAAGCTGAAAAACCTAGCCCCGAGAGTTGCTACTCATCCGCCCCCCAAGTGCGTAATGCCCTTGTTCTAAATTTTCGTCAAGCGTTGTGTCTAATGCCCATAATTCATCACAGCCAAACTAACTTCAAGTTTGCCGAGTACGTGATCGCCCGTTTGCTGACAACTTTAGTTTGACATCTTCATTGTTTCAAGACCCAACAAACTCCCGGGAAGGAGGAAGCTTGATCTCACTCCCGAAGATTTCTCCGGGCGTGGCTGATTCTTGGACGTTCGGACCCCCTTCTTCAAGCCGGACACTACCCTCGTATAATCCGCACCATTTTTGCACCCACATTGATTTGTTGTTGCCCCTCTAACCCATCACCACTCTCATCACTCATCCGAGTCCTCACTTTCCCTTTCGTTGCCACCTTCCAACACTTCTCGGATTCTATCCCATCGCATCGTCACTCCATTGATCTACATCAGCAAAACCCATCGAATGCTGTTACACTGTGGCGGGCGTTTGACCACTTCTCAAACGACTGTCATGGCCTCGAGAAGTAATCAAACGCCCGCCACAGCATTTGGTGGGTTTTGTTGATGTAGGATGGCCAATTCTCTCAGTTGAACATGGGACCCTCCCACTCACCGTTGGACGGATGTTCCACTATTCAATTTTTTCGGCCCCCTTTCCTTGCATTCCTCATACTTCCTGTTCACAGCTTTAATCACTTCCATGTTTTCATCCCATCTCGTTTCGGTTCGATGTAGTGCTAGCGGCATCACCTTGTATTGGGTCATCGGAATACACTGTTTTAACCTTTACGACGGCTAGCGTCCTTGGATGCCTCGTGACCGGTCTATCGCGCGTTGAGTGCACTCAACGTCCAACCTCAGAAAATCACGTCCCTGGATAGATTTGGGAGGGGGTAGCGCTCGTCCACTCTGTGGTATGTATGCAAGCGCCACATCCCAACTTGTGTAATTAACTCGCCAGTGTCCAACGGGACCCCACACTAAAAAGCTTAAATCCGTCTAGGGCTAATAGGTACGCAATAGATGTCTTGGTTTTTTATATACCTCGCTGTCTAAAAAACAGGCACGAGTACAAGAACGGACTCCAAGACACATAACTTCTCGGGGGCTATCGGCCGCCGCACCCGCATACAGAAACCGGAAGCCACAACGCACGGGGCGTAACGTTCTCTACGCTTTGCCTCAAGTTTCTCGTCGACTGGCGCTAAAACTTCGAATGTGATAAACACGCGGGCGATGTTAGGGAATAAGGTGCAAGCTTACTGTCTCTCACTTCTGGTGAAGTCCCGTTGCCCGTCGGTGCCTCGGTACTCTAGCCTGGAGCTAGGTGGGTGAATACGTGCCCCTGAAGTTAAGCCTGTAAGGTCCAGTTTGCCTGCTCGTCACTTTCGTGGGCGGTGGGCGACCGATAGGCGGATCCTACCCTTAGAAGTTGGTGGCTGGCCCAAGACCTGTCGTGGGGAGAGACAACATGACTCGAATGGTGCGTCAAAGATGTATGCTGCCCAGCAGGAGTTTCATGGGGACGTAGTCACGCCGCTGTTCGAAGCCACCCTATGTGCATCGTCCTGAGGAACCATAGCCAACCTCAAGAAACCCGCGTTGTTAGAACGCACCGTGTGGAGGAACTGGTCAACCTAGGGACCAAAGCAGGGTCTTGGTCAAGAACGGCGGGGCCACGTAGGCTGGAATCCAGCCTCAAGTCCACTGGTCCAGACGGGTTTAGAGATCTAGATGGGTGATCGCGCCGTTTTTCCGAAGGCCGGTACGGGTCTCCGTGCCAAGCGCGGAAAACAAATGGCAATTGATGGGCGCTGATTGTGCGGATGCGAATAGTCGGACGAGGGCCTTGATAAGGTATATGAAACCGAAAAGATCTGATTTGTGACAACCCCCCACAGTCGGGGGTGTGACAAAAGACCCATTGCTTTGGGTCGGGAGAGGTTGCGTGCTTCTCAGCCTTTGCACTCATCTTCAATCTCCCATGCCCCACCTGCGCATATGCTCGTCATCCGCCGTGTCTCGTTCCTCCCTTGCGCGAGCCCGCCCTGGATCTGCCCACCGTGTGCGCAGCGTTCGGTAGTTCATAATTAGCCAATCCTTCATCACCCGTCCGTCGTGCGCTCTCGCCCGCTTTCATCCATCTATTACTCACCCAACATTCGACGCCCGCCGAACGCGAGGTTCGTGCCAATAGCCGGTGCGTATGTGTGGTACGAGTTGGAGAGGGTCTCACTCACCTCACCCTTGGGCTGTACAGAACCCGCCCACCGGTCGCGGGTAAGACGCGTCTCGTAACACTTGGACGCGTTTTTTTTTTCCACGAGCACGACCGTGGTTGATGCCACGCACGATACTATTATATTTCCTCATCGATGCTTTTGTGGACCGACAGCAGCCGGTTCCCCGTTCCCAATCCCAATCCTGGCCTTCAGAGGACTCGCGTTCGTTTTATCGCGCACAGATTCACCTTTGGAAGACAAACCCCAAACCCGTTGGGTTAGCTACCAATGTTGAATGACTGTATACCAAGCGCACTTCATACTGCACCCTCGTTGCTGACGTCGAACACATCCACCATAGACCCGCCTGAGTCAGGCCTTTTCCATTTTCCCCTCGCTGATCAATCTGTTGGTCGAGATCAACGTCGATGGTCCCTCCTCCCAGCCTCGTTCAGCAGTGAACTCCCATGGATTGGATTCAAAATCCCGGAATGGCCTGTCAAACCATATCCCCTACCTCCTCGGTTGGGGTCGAGAAGCGACCTTTTACTTGGACTTCAGGAGATCGTTAATTCTGTGGTATTGTGATACCCAGCTCTTGTGGCCGTTTGATCATTTTCGACTTATCCTCCATCCCGTTGTCATTACTCTTTTTATAGAAACGTCTGCTTTGGTTCTTCTCTATTTCGTCGAGTGCTCTGTCCAGTTGAAGGCGTCAGATGAATCCCTTTGCCTCTGCCTGGAACCCTCCGAGCTGTTTGATCATTCCGTAAAAACACAGAACACAGTAATATATCCTCATCTAAGAGTTCTACTGTAGCGCCAGGATAACAAGTGAGATCGTCCCACGATGGTTCGCCTGGGTGGCCAATGATGTCATAGAGAAGTTGAAACTGGCTCTGCCCGGAGCCAACGTTTTGGTTCCGATAGGCACGTGTTGGGCTGAAATCCCCTCGGCCCTGCGTGTCAATATTTCAAATTTCAATATTTCAATGCTGAACGATAATGGAAAGAAATTAGCCCGCAAGGGGGTGTCTGAAAGATGGGTGGCATTTGCGGGTTTGCCTCAGTCCCACCCTTAGTGTTCTTGATGCACGTCGCTCGGTGATGAATATCGAGTTGTGATGGGTAGGCGGTAGTAATCATAACCCCGTTGTCAGGCGCAGGAGCGACACCCGAAGAAGTGGAAGTTGTTCGATGGAACTCCTATTAGTCCACTGCTAAGACCATGAGGTAAGGCGGTGCCAATTCATTTTTTGTTCAATTGTCGTCAAGGCTCGGATTATACGCTGACTTGTTTAGCGTTTGTGGTCCTCGGGTAGGCGGGTTGGATGCCGACTGAAGACTCACCTTTTGGCCTCTGGAGACATCTTTGCTGAAAGCTGCAAAAAGGTCATGATTAGATGCACAAATCATCCGAATTGTTGGTGAAGAGAACGGATGGGGAACGTGCAAAGCGAGGATAGGAATCGGTCATGCAGGTAATTCAAGAAAGGCAGATGCGGTGATCCTCAATGGTATCCAGGTAACCAGCGCTTTAGGCCTGCTGATCAATTAATGTTTCTTGTCCTCCCCAGCCTCGGTCCGCCACACATACGGAATCTCAGCATGGCTGCATACGCCAACTCCATCATACCCGGCCTCCTTATACCTCTACCTTCTAGGTCCTCTGTGTAGCCCCAAAATGCAAGTCGCCATCATCAGAGAAAATTACGCCCGACGCATGGTCCCGGAATGTGGCAGACCGGATAGGTCCTAGTGGTGGCACACCGCACACCGCAGCATAAATCCTGGAGTGTGGTGCGTTTTGGGTAAGTCCCTGCAGATATGTCCTTGTACGATTCAATTGCCTGATTTTCTATCAGAGCAAATAATAATGGGAGCATACAGAACGTACATAGCTTCCCCCGACACCCCCCCTTCAATAACACGGTTCCGAATGTGGCGACTCGACGTCCTCGAGCTATTGTTATCTGGCTTCCTTTTCAATTGGCAAGTTGCGACCTCTTGAGCTATCTGAACATTTTCGAGTCATACCTTTTTTCACAGCTGCAATTCGCCCAGGCGCTTCCGAGCTATCGTTGTTTGGCGCTCTCCTAATCACGATTCTCCACGCCTCCCAGCCATACCCAATTGGAAATTGTCGAGATTTTTTCGTCCAGCCATTTTCGAGGTATTTTTATTCAGCTCTTTTCAGTTGTAAACTTTCAAACTCCTCCACGGTGTCGAGAATTTTCGATATATTGTTGTCTGGAAATTCCACATATCTAGCGAGGGGAATAATATATAAGTCGCTTGGATGAGTGGTATGTGCCTCCTCACAACGCTTCCCCCTCCCCCCTTCCCCCTTCCCCCTCCCCCTCCCCCACAATCCCCCTATTTTACGCCCCATAATGGATAAACAACAAACCGTACACTACCAACAAGGATCCGTGAAGCCCACAAAGTTCCAGCACCAAACGTACACGAACCCCCGCATACACTCATACCCCACCTTCCTCTCTTACCATCACAAATGACAGCGCTCCAAGCAACCCAGGTCCTTCCACCAATACGGGTATGTCTCTACCTCCATTTCGCCTTGTGCGAATCGATTGATCAAGCGAGGCTGATCTGCGCATTTTCGTTCTAACCTAGATTGCGGAACCACTGCAAGGTGAGCATAGGGATTGTTTTCATACCACAAAACTGACGTCACAATTAGCAATCCTCTCCCTCCCCCCCCAGTGCACGTCTCTTCACAACCCACCCCCACCCGGGGGAATCCACCTGGCACACCAATTAGGAACCCTCCGCATCCGGCCCCCCAGAAGGGTGAGGGTGAGGAACCCACCAAGCTGAAGAAGCTCGCCCCAAAGAACCCTATGCATCCGGCCCCCCAGAAGGGTGAGGGCGAGGAATCCACCAAGCTGAAGAAGCTCACCCCAAAGGCTCCCAATCAGCCGCCCCTCAAGTGCGTAATATCCTTGTTCTAGATGTCCGTCAAGTGTCGTGTCTAATGCCCACAATTAATCGCAGTCAAACTAGCTTCAAGTTTTCCAAGTACATGATCGCCCGTTTGCTGACAACTTTAGTTTGACTTCTTCGTTGTTTCAAGACCGAACAGACTCCCGGGGAGGAGGAAGCTTGATCTCACTCCCGAAGATTTCTCCGGGCGTGACTGATTTCTGGGTGTCTGGACCCCTTTCTTCGGGCTGGACACTTCTCTCTCGCCTGCAACCAATATCATGAACGTGTCTGACCTCTCGAAGGACGACGACTTTCCTCGGTTACCTATTCATCATGAAGCTTGGCACAGGGGATGTCCCCCCTTTTCATTCACAAGATGGATCCACCCGAACACCTTCCCGAGGCCGATGCTAATGACATCCTCCAAATATTCCGGTGCGTGCGTTCGTTTCTCGGCCATTTGTAAAGCAGTCAAACGTACTGGAGGATGTCGTTAGCATCGGCCTTGGGAAGGCGTTGGGGTGGATCCATCTTGTGAACGAAGAGGGACCTACAGATTGCACCAACAAAACCCATCGAATGCTGTGACACTGGCAGACGTCGAACCACCCCCCAAACGTCTGTCATGGCCTCGAGAAATGATTAACTGTCCGCCACAGCATTTGGTGGGTTTTGCCGACGGCCTACGTTGAATCGAAACTACGACATGGGGTGAGAACACTAAAGGTGTGAACACGAAGTATATAGAATGCAAGGGAAAAGGGGGCTGAACAGAGTGGATAGCGGAATGTCCACCCAACGACGAGTGGGAGGTTCCTATGTTCAACTGAGGAGGAGAGAATTAGCCATTCTAGGCCGCTAATTCTCTCCTCCTCAGTTGAACGCAGGAACCTCCCACTCGCCGTTGGGTGGACGTCCCGCTATCCACTTTGTTCAGCCCCCTTTTCCCTTGCATTCTATATACTTCGTGTTCACACCTTTAGTGTTCTCACCCTATGTCGTAGTTTCGTGTTCAATATACTAAATACTAGCGACATTACTTTGTATCGGGCGATTGTAATACTATTATACGACGGTCGTTGTCCCTGGGATACCTCGTGACCAGTTCATCGCGTTGAGTGTGCCCAACGTTCAGCATCGGAAAATCACGTCTCCAGATAGGTACGGGCAAGGAGGGAAGGGGTGATACTTGTTCGCTCCTGTGGTGTTTACAAGCGCCACATTTTAACTCGTGTAATTGATTCACCGGTGTCTAACGGGACCACACTAAAAAGCTTAAATCCTTCTAGGACTAACAGGTACGCAATATGTCTTGATTTTTTATATACCTCTCCGTCTAAGAAACAGGCCCGAACACGAGAACAGACCCCAAGATACATAATTTCTCAGGAGTTATCAGCCACCGTACCCGCATACCAGCTCCAGACTCGCGGTAGAAAGAGGCCTGGGTACACGCTTGAACGGGAGGAGCCTTCGAACGGCCATCAGCCTGAATTGCAGAACGGGGACAAGAGTAACGAGGCAGAAATCGGAAACCACAACGCACGGGACGTGACATTCGTTGTGCTTTGCCTCAAATTTCTCGTCGACCGGCGCCAAAATGCCGAATACGAAAAGTGCGCGGGCGATGTTGGGGGGACAAGGTTCGAACTTACTGCTTCTCGCTTCAGGTGAAGTCCCGTTGCTCGATGCCCGTCAGTGCCTCAGGACTCTGGCCTGAAGCTAGACGGTCATGTATACACCCTTGAAGTTAAACCCGTAGGATCCAGTTTGTCCGCTCGTCGCTTTCGTGGGCGGTGGACGACCGATAGGCGGATCCTACCCTGAGAAGTGGGCGACTGGCCAAGAGCTGTCGCGGGAGACAGGCGAGTGAGGGGATGGGTGAGGAGCAGAGGGTCAACGTGACTCACGGATGGCACGCCCGAGATGTGTACCCCCGGCAGGGGTTTCGTGAGGTTATAACTTCGCCGTCGTCCGGAGAGACCCTATGTGTGTCGTCCCTAACCTCAGAAAACCCGCGTCGTTGGGACGCACTGCGTGGAGAAACTGATCGACCTGGGGACCAGCACAAAGTCTCGGCCGCGGTCGGGTCGTACACTTGGAGAGAACGACGGGGTGATCGGCTTCTTCCGGTGGCCGGTACGAGTCTCCGTGTCAGGCGCGGTGATGGCAACTCGGCCCCGACAGGAACGCGGGTGGATCTCCTCCGGTGGGTAGGTTACTATGTAAGCAGCAGCCCCACCGCTTACCATTTCATTCAGAGATCAGACGCCCTAGGAATCGTGGTTTGTAATCCCAACCAGAGCTACTTATAAGCAATAGCCGTCACATCGTAAACCGCTGAGATCTACGACTCCCTCTCTCGCACCATGTCCAACGAAATCCTCTTCTACGACATCTCCATTCAGAGCTCCGCTCGTTCCAACAAGTGCTACGCACCGAACACGCTGTACGAGTATCCCCGAACCAATCAACGTCGACACTCGCAACTGATGCTTATGGCCGGATATCCAGTCCAGTTCGTTACGCACTCAACTACAAGAAGCTGCCGTACAAGACCGTGTGGATCGAGTACCACGAGGTCGAATCAGTCGCGAAGAAGGTCGGCGCGAAGCCTACCAGGGTTAAGCCTAATGGGTGGGCACGTTTCGTTGGCTTATCCGATCCAACGCGATAGAATAACGTCGTGATAGGGATCCCTGGTACACGGTCCCATTCATCCACGACCAATCGACTGGAGTCGTGATGTCCGAATCGTCCGACATCGTTCAGTACCTGGACAAGCAATACCCCTCATCGCCCCGCGTTATTACTCCAGGAACCCTCGCCTTCGAGATCGCATGTTACAAGTACCTCGTTACCGGAGTGATGTCCAAGTGGCCAAAACCCATCCACCAATACTTGTACGAGACCATATCCCCCGAGGCGGCCGCTTTCATCAAACAATTGAGGGAGGAGGCGTTCGGGGATACTTTGGTGAACATCGCGAAGAACCCTCAGTCGCATTGGGACGCGTATAGGGATGCCTACGGCGCCGTTGCGCTCCCGATATATGAGAAAGCGGAAGGGAATTTCTTGAAAGGAAGCGAGCCTGGCTGGGCGGACTTTGTCGCCGCCTCGTTTTTGTTGTCCATCAAGCTGTTGTATGGAGCGGAGTCGAAGGAGTGGAAGTTCGCAGAGACGTGGCACGATGGCAGGTGGGTGAAGCTGATCAAGGATTTGGAACCATATGCGTACATCGATGAGTGAAGGTCGGAATATAGCTCCCGGAATCGCACCCGAGCATACAATGTAATGGAAAATAACATCACCTGGTCAGCCAGAGCGCGCGATTGCTCAATAGAACACCTGGAAGAAACGTTTTTGCGCATTGATTACCTAGGTGGCGTCTGTGGGGCTCCGCGCTCGGGAAAGTAACGACCTCCCAGTGACCGAGCCCCCCAAGGGGTAGAGATTTCACAACTTCCGGGAAACACAGATACGACAGATTGGTGTGTACTAAACTGAGCAAAATTCAGACGAATCTCTTTTCTCTTTCCCCGATTTTCCGTCAACTTGAACTCGATAGAAACTCGGGTGAATCTCTTCTAGACAGTAAGTTATGATTGCCACATAAGCAGCAGCCACCGCTGATTGTTTCATCCAGAGATCAGGCGCTCTAGGAATCATGGTTTGTAATCCCAACCAGGGCTACTTTGTATAACTATAGCTATCGCATCGTAAACTGCTAGCACCTAAGAGTCTCTCGTACCATGTCCAACGAAATTATCTTCTACGACCTCTCCGTCCAGAGCTCCGTTCGTTCCAGCAAGAGTTTCTCACCGAATACATTGTACGCACATCCCCAAACCTGCCGGCGCCTGCGACTGATGCTACGAGTCTCAGCCCCGTTCGATATGCGCTCAACTACAAGAGGTTGCCGTACAGGACGGTATGGGTCGAATTCCACGAAATCGAACCAGTCGCGAAGAAGGTTGGCGCAAAGCCTACCA
>Ga0307510_10012210_pt1 | contig 10183 bp, 10 predicted proteins | sample 12_EM_MG_FD_207224 | JGI IMG/M metagenome (GOLD analysis project Ga0307510, IMG submission 207224) | Populus trichocarpa ectomycorrhiza microbial communities from riparian zone in the Pacific Northwest, United States - 12_EM | ecosystem: Host-associated > Plants > Roots > Unclassified | place...
TTTTCACTTCGCCTTGTCTATGTTGGTGTGCCAATATTGTTACCTCATCACCTTTTCTCTTGTCCAACACTAACTGTTCTGAATCTAGAAGAAGTTACTCAATTTCCTTGCACTGCATGTCTTCCCAATCTGAAGAAGGTAAGATTGTCATGTTGTTTACTTCCGCATCAGCAGTCACTGTTGCAGTTCTTTTCCGGTTGCCCAAAATTGCAGAAGCTGATTCTGAATCGATGCTTTTGGAGGGATGCAAATCTTGGTTTTATTTCTACTCCCATGCCTGAACCGGTGGACATTACTCAACTTTCTTCTACTACATGTCTTCCCGATCTGAAGGAGTTGGAATTGTCATTTTGTCTACTTCCATATGGGCAGTCAATGGTGCAGTTCTTTGGTGATTGCCCAAAATTACAGAAGCTAACTCTGAAAGAATGCCAATGGGGGCTAGCAAAGTGTCTCTACATTTCTACTCCCATGCTCGAATCCTTGGTCATTTGTGATGCTACTTCGAGTAGTGGTTGTAAAGTCGTGATTTCTGGAGCGAATATTAAATCCTTCTCCTACCACGGTGATCTCACAACTACTTATTGTTTATGTTCATCCTCGATAGTTGATGCATGTATACATGTGAGTTCAAAAGGTATGATTGAAAGGGAAGGGAGAGAAAAAGAAGTTGCCCATCGTCTCCATAAGCTTATTATGGAGTGCTGTAATGTGAAACACTTGGAGCTATCACCTGATACTCTTGAGGTATGTTTCCAGTCGATTAGAAGTCAGTTAATTATGTCATTAGGACAGTGTTTCTTATGAATACGAGGTTGTTTTCTTCTACTTCTTCTTAAGGATTTAATTCATGTTAATCAAAGGGGAGTTTCTCGATTGCAATTATAAATTTCATGCTATTTTGTTTTTGGATTTCTAGGCTCTTGCTTATGCAGAAGAACTAGATCTTCCAGTGTTTCAGAGATTGACTCGTCTTGAATTGAAGAGGAAGAGTGTGGATTTATCTTGCAGAGCACTGAATAGATTGCTACAGAAATTGCCTCATCTTGACTGTCTTGATTTCCGAATGGTATGATTTTCAAGCCACCAAATAGATTTTGCTGTGGTTATCTGGGGTTAAACTTGAATATTTTGATTGAAATGTATGATTGATTTGCAGGGTATCTTCTTGTCTAAGAAACATAAAAATTTCGCATTGGATCCATTGCCTCCTTGTTTCTTGACACAACTCAAGATCATCAAGATCCACACATTCTCTTTAACTGACGAGGAATTGCATGCTGTCGGGATTTTATTCAGAGTTTCAACAGTTTTAGAGAAGGTGTATATTTCAGGTGGCAGGTTGAACCAGAATAAGATATCCATGCTCGCTAGAGAATCAAAATTTGAAATCATTTCCATGTGAACCATGCACCTGATTTGAGTTTTGACAGAAAATCCCATGTGTTGAGCCATTAAAACAACTTGTGCTTTTGCTTTTATTTTTCTGCAGTAGTACTTTAGGTCAATGGTATTTGTAACGGTTCTAGCTGTTCAATAGGGATATTTTGGGTCCGATTCTGCTACACGTTCTAGTTGTTCTTCAATTTCCTGCAAATATTTTTGGGTCTGATTCTGCTCCATGATTAGAGTAGGTTCTTCGAAAATTCATCTGGGATTTTGTTGTATCTTAATGTTTTTATTTATTCCATTGATGCACAAGCTTTTATTGCTGGTCTTCATTTAACTGCTTGTTTTTTAGGCTGTAAAATATTCCTTTGTGCTTCCTTTTTCTTTCTCGCGGTGGTTAAAACCTCCTCCTCCCCTATTTTCTTGAAGAAATTTAAAGGCTTGCAGAAATTAAAATCTAATTAGGACTTCTTGCACCCTTTTCACTTGCGCGAGGATCCCAAGACGAGTGTCTTGAAATTCAACGATGCAACAAAATCTGTTAATTGTGTTCATAAAATATGGCCACATCGGAGATGTAGACACTGAATGAGATGAATTATATAAAAAAAGAAAAAGAAAGTTGCCTTTTTTTTAAACATATAATCAATTGAAAATAATTTTCAAAATTTTCCTCATCACAGCTCCTCACAGCTGAAAATCAAACAAAATTTTGGAAAAATAAACATCTACCACCTCCACCATTCACACTAGTAAAGAAGGCGCCTCGTATCCAACGGTGGTTAACAGCTCATATCTTTGACCTTTGATTTCAGAAATTGAAAGAAAATCTAAGACTGCATTCAAGGAGGCACAGGTCAAGTAATAAAAATGTTTCAGGCTTCAGATGTCCGAAAATAAAAAATGAGATTTTACTGCAGCAATAACAAAACCAACCTTTTAGGCTGAAATTATTTCTGTCAAACAACAACTGAAAGATACAGTGCTTAAATTTAGCCCCATCACAGGGGCTTCAGAGCAATCGATGTTTGAAAAATAAAAAAGGATGAACAAAATCTAAATTGTTTGTAAGTTGTTGTATCATGAGAACATCTGGCTGCTATTCCATTTGTGAAGAACCAATGGAAGTTGTAGAGGAGGAGCAAACACAAAGACTTCAACTTCTCAAAGAGAGTGGAAATTCACTTACTTTCGCTGTCATATATATCTGTTCTGAACATATATATCAAGGAAACCCAACAAAGTAATATAGAAGGCAAAAGAAAGAGTAATGTTTTCTACACTAGCAAACAGACAATTGTTTATAATTTCACTATCAAAATGCATCTTATTTGCTTCTAATTGGCTGCAATCTAATTGATGATGGGCAGGCAACCACATAGACACTACAGACCTCAGACTCTAACGGTCAAATCAAAATGGCATGAGACAGATTGCCTAAAAGGTCTGCATGCCAGTTTTCACTGAAGTGATAAAGAGAAAATTGTTGAATTAAGCTGTTATGAATTCAGGAAAAAGAAAATAATCATAATCATATAAAATGCAGCATATCATACTCTGCATTATACTTTGCCATCAGCAATGACATTTTGGTTCAGACAGTTTTTCAAAAAGAAAAGGAAATATGCATACTGAAGTTAGGAGATTGGCCCTGTTTCCATTTTCTTTTCAATGGCTTGATTTGCTGTAGTCATTTCCATGAACTCATTCGCAGAAATCTTCCATAGTTCTCATGTACTCATTCACATATACCCAGTGGAGCATGGAAAGAACCAAAAGTGGACAACATTAAACTGCAAAAGACCATGAAATGGATGTTTTGTGACCGTCAAAGAACCAGATTATCTAGAGGAATTATCTGTACAACTACAGCATGAGATTCTGACTAAACACTATACAGTTTGCCAAAAGTGCAATTAAGTGTTTTTGGTAAAGTGGTGCGGGTGCTTTTCAACTGAAAAGGGTATCAATTTGATAGTTTTTTAGGTGTTTTTCAATGGTTAACATCTTCACATCAAAACCATCTAAACACACCTAAAAGGCATTGATTTTGATGCTTTTACGACACACTTTGAAAAGCAATTTCAAATGCACTGCAACTGCATTACCAAACAGAGAGTACTACAATGGAACTTGCCTATCCAGCAAGTCAGCAACCAATTCCGATAGAGAGACTCATAAACAGAAATGTATTCCAATACATAATATTTGATGGCAAAGCCACAAAATAAAACTATGCAAGTGTATCTTCTTGTTCACTAATAACACATCCTTCAGAGTTTTTCAGCTTAAACATCTGTAATAGCCACCCCCCAATATCAGATTCCCTAACTTCTTGTAACCTCCCCATATAAGCCTAGTAAAAGATTCTAAATATTCAAGATTTAGCAGCAAAATCACAAAATGCTATGAATCATCCATCTATACCACCCTGAATCACAAAATGCTATGAATCATCCATCTATACCACCCTGAATCACAAAATGCTATGAATCATCCATCTATACTACCCTGAATCACGATGGTGTAACAGCTTCTACAACTATTAACTCCAATTTAAGAGTAGTATGACAGCATACAAAATACCACATATCTGACTTAACAATGTAACAAAAATTACTTGAAATTAAACTCCATATCTTTCTTCCATCTACTTCCATTACTCACCAAATAGCAGAAACGGAGGTTTATATATAATTTTATTGCAATTTTTATGAAAGACGCTCTACCTTCCACTCCTTGTATCCATTCTATTTTCTCAAATAAAATATAAACCAAGAAATAGGAACCCTTCAAACGAAGGCCACAGTCATTGAGAAGCAATAAATTTAAGGACCAAAATGAGCATATTAAGGCATTCAACACAATGACATGACTGCTCAAACATTCACAAGCCAGAATCACATAGCACTAGAATCAAATTGCATTACGGAAGAACAAGAAAAACAAAAAGGATACACCAAGTAAAAGCCATGAGCAAAAGCACCAACCAAGACAGCCGTGAAAAGACGGTCCCTTACAACAGGATTCTTACGCAGGGTGAGTCGAACTGAAAATATTAAAAAAAACAAACAAACTCATCATTAAACACGAAAATGGACAAACCCATTTCAAGAAACATAAAAAAGTTCCCTTTTTCAAGAAACATAAAAAAGCTTACTTAGAGGAAGAACAGGAGCATAGACAAGAGGAACCAAGAACTTGATCGGGGGTCCATTTTTTTTCCTTCTAATCGCTGCTGCCGCCTCCCTTCATCAGATTCATAAATAAAATCAATTCAGCAATAATATATAAGCATTTACATAACCTATGGACTCATACACATGTCTCCGGCAAATAAAACTCACGGGTTGGTGGGATCAGACGGTGAAGCCATGAGAGGAGGGGGGCTGGACAGTGGGATACCTGCGATGGCTGAAATTCTCAAATCTGAGGAATTTCTACTTTGTTTCCTCTTGTTAGTTTGGGCTGAAAATTGTGCTCTTTTTTCTTCTTCTTTTTTGTGTCAATAGTAAGGACTGTAAATTCATGGGTTGGGTTTGGGCTCCATTCACCAAAATCAATCACTTATTGAAATTAATCTAATTACTTTTGGGAAAAAGATTTTCGATTTTATTGAAATAATGCCTGGAAATTTGAGAAAACTTGTTTAATAATTATTGTTTGTTTCTTGGGAATATAAAGCTTTCTCTTTTTCTATTTCATTAGTTAGAAAGGAAAGCCAATAAATGTTGTCTTCTAAAACCTTCCACTTTAAAATACAAAACTTTTGTTAGATTTACCTGTTATTTTAGATATATCTGGTTAATATGCACGAGGAAACATTTCAAAAACCTAATTTTATTTATTTTTGTGGCAATTAAAATGAATATTTAAAAGAATTCTAATGATTTAAACTCTTGAGTTAAAAATGTATTTCTTAAAGAAATTTTCTCTTTTCTTTTGCATTTATTTGCAGCTCATAGCGGTGTGATATGTGATTTATATTTAAAAATTCTAATAATTAAATAAATTAATAATTATTTGTGCAAATAAGCTAAAAAATCATTAACAATAACTAGAAGCAAAACTAAAAAAATTTAGAAATAAACGTACATCAAAATATTTAATTTCGCAACATGAAACATTTACCAAGATATGTCGAGTGAAACCAAAAAGAAAAATCAATCACACGAAAGGGTCTAAAATAAACAATTATAATTAAAAGAATGAGGGTGAAAATCAAAATAAAAAACAAATTAAAGGACAAATCAAAATAAAAAGTGTCAAATCTAAAAAATAATACACCATAAACTTTGATTGAATAATGAAATTGAAAACAAATAAAACTTTAACAAAAAGATCAAGGAAAAAAATAAAAATCAAAAGAATAAAAACTAAATTGAAAAAAAAATATATAAAAAATTATAATTAAAGGACTAAATTGAATAAAAACTCTTATAAAAATGGCCAAGAAAAAAAATTAAAATCAAAAGAGAAAAGACCAAAACTAAAATACTAAAAACAAAAAGGATAAATGTGTACCTTTTAAGGTATGAGAGAGAAAATAAATGAATAGAAAAAAATAATTACCGGTAACAAACCATACATTAGTCTTCATCATACACCATATCAGGAAGAAGAGGGTTAGGTGTTGCTTCCAAAGACATGATATAATAGCAAATTTTACCACAGATAAACATCACACACGCTACCAATTATTTTAACTAAAAAAATAATTATTAAGCATAAAAAATCCAAAATTCCTTTAATGATTACATACTCAACAAAAAAAATTAAAGTAAAAAGATGAAAATATCCCTAGATACATGCTTTACCTTTTTTTCCGATCCTAAAAGCAAAATTGTTATTTTATTGTTCTAAAAATGAAAAATACAAAAATAACCTTGGTTAACAGTTTTGATTTTTTTTACTCCAAAGATAAATAAGTCATTGTATTGTTCTAAAAAAAAAACCCTTTTAACAATTTTTTAATGATCAATAGACCATTTGAAAATAACGAATTTTTTCTTCAAATGACAAAAGCGTAATTTAACTGTCGCAATAAATAGGTTTTTGTATCTACGTGCACAATGATCTTCACAGTATTTTTGCTACTCACACACACGTATTACATACTAGTTTGATTCTTAGCGATTTTGAAAAGGAGAATAATATATAATTATTTTTAAGATTTTATTTAATAAAAATGATTTTCTAATATTATATTAAAGATTTAATTATCAAACGATCTTCATCATTTTATTCTATCTAATTAAATTAATAAAATTAAATATAATGTATTTTGAGTTAAAATGATTTGTTGAAAGAATGTTTTAAGTGTTCATATAGGGAGAGAAATGGGAGGAAATTAAGTTAAAGAGTATTTGCGAAAAAAACAGAGAACAAGAAAGGAAATGGAGTTTCGAATTTTATTTGTGAATCATTAACAGTTTAAGCTCCCCTCTTGCATCTCGAAAATGTTGTCTTTCCCGGTCATCAGACACTGCAGTTCTTTGATGATTGTCTCGCACTGGAGGAGTTGACTCTAACAAGTTGTTCTTGGAACAATGTCCATGCTGTCGGCATTTTTTCATTCAATCTAAGGAAACTGGAAATAAGAAATGGTGGAGCAGATGCACTTGTTGACACAGATGATGTGGATGAAGTGGATTGTTCAAGTTCTTGCAAAATTATTCTCGCAGGATGTCTTCTTGAATCATTTTCATTCTAAGGTGAATCCAAAGATCATTTTACCAAATACTTGGAGCATCCCCAATAAGGAATTAAAGCATCTATTAAAATATCAAGAGAGTGTGGCCATGGAAAGACCTTGCTGATCGTGCTGGTGTGTTTCTAACAGGGCTTTCTAAAGTGTGTTGCCTACAACTTTTCGATACAGCAGTTGAGGTAAAGCATGCACTTCTTACAGCTAAATGGTTATTAACACTTGTTGCCCCCTTCTTTTGAATTTATCGAAGCTGTACTGGAGCATGTTATATTGTTCTAGGCCCTCATTTATGCAAAGGAACTCCTCGCTAGGCTGCCTGTTCTCTGTAATTTGTCATGTCTCACATTCCCCCATTAACCGTTGGAGTTTCATTGCAGAGGATTGCAGAAAATACTCCAGCATGCAGCTTGCGTCAGAAGGCATTGAATTTTCAGGGGTAACTATGTCAGGCGACTACTTTTCTACGTATTCTTATGAAGTGTATACCATTGCTACAAGAGCTAAATAGTGTCCTGTGATTGACATGCAGGGGTTTTCCCCGGAGACACTTGATGTGCGAAGTGAATGGATGTTTGATCCTAAATGTTTATCAACACTTAGATGGTGCACAATCTGTGATTTTTCTAGACTTCAGAGTGAGGTAAATGCTGTTGAGATGTTACTGTAAAGCGCGACAGTCTTGAAGAATCTTCTCATTGCCTTGCCCTCTGGTGATGGCAACGGGGATCTACAGGACTTGAAGGGAGCTAGTGTATTGAATCAACAGGTGAATATTTTCTGTAGTTGAGCCATAAGGTTCAAAGCATCAATCTTTGGCTTAAAGAAGTCGAAGAAACCTTCGAGTTGCCTCCTTGTTTGTATACCTGTGAATCACTGACTATGTTGAGTATAGATATGAAATCTGATCACAAGCTTCCTTCTCATATATTTCTTTCGAGTCTCTAAACATTGAAACTTTGGAATGCTGTTTCACTTGAAATTTACTCCACACAGCGGCTTTTCTCATGTTGTCCGATTACAGAGGAGCAGATCATACATGACTGCAGATGGGAGAATGTGCAGGCTATTTGCATTGATGCTCCCATGCCAAGAGAACTGAAAATAATAGATGAGATGGACAGTGATGATGATGGTGATTCAAATTATGAAAATGATACAAACGATAGTCAGCATGATGCTAGTTTTTGTCAATTTGATACTTTTCTTTTGCCCTACAAAATTATACTGATCATCCAAAAGCAATTTCTACCAGTAGTTTCCAATGAATAATAAAAAAAAAAAAAACTGATCATCCAAAAAATAATAATCAAATTGCACCCAAGTTGAAGTGTCATCAGAATGGTTAGGGTACAAGAATCAGTTCTCCAGTAAATGGAACTTGATTTCCAAAAGTTGAAACATGTGCAGTAGAAACAATTCAAGTGCGTTCTACAACCAAGTGACTAAAAATCATATTCCCTCGTGCCCTTCGAAGTTCAAATTTGGACAACTGGGAAAGTTGTGTGCAATCAATATGACCAGAAAATGCTCAATCGAAATTGATATTGCCGATCTCTGACCATCTAGGGAGGGCAAGTAGCTGTTGATGAATCTCGTTCGTCTTGTCTACACCCTGATCCCTACGCGCAGAACCAGAATAAATTATATCCATAGATTCTAATGCTGTAGCATTCTTTAAAAGAAAGCCAACTGCATCCAGCTCCTTTTCATCACCACCAAATCTTCCGACTTGAATGAATTTGAGACATGACAGGAAACAAGGTGGAGATGGGTCCAATGTCCAATCTTCTCGACAATTTGAAGGAACCTTAGGCATGCTGACCTACACATTCATCGTGATTCAATTACTGACTGAAGTCACAAATATGGAACTTGACAGCGAGAAGTGGAAACTTGTAAAGTGCAGAGAGTTACCCCATAAAACTGAAGAGCTATAAGATGAGGAGAGTTGTAGATGATGTGCCAAAATCCATCACTATGAAGATTTGACTCCTCTGATTCAAACAATAAAGAGGTCAAGTTCCTAAATTCAAGCGGGAAAGCAAGCAGCTCAGGTGCGTCATCCAGAACCTGCGAATAAAGAAAAAACTGCATCACACCTGTGAGGCCCGTAGATCACATAGGAGCTTAAGGGAAAAGGGGAAGCAAACACACATCAACAACATTAGTTGTTAGACATAAGGATTGAGCACTAGAAATTCCTTCAAGGAGCTTAGAGGCACGATAGGCAGTTTGCCTCGGTTTGTCAGCAGCGGAAAAAATAGAAATGCATGTCTCGACCACAGAAGATTCATATAAGCAATAGTCATTTGAAAGTGTGCCGATGATAGTAAAATCGGCGAGATGAGTTCCAAAAATCCTGACATGACATCCACCTAAAGAAGCCGGACTGCTCTGACAAGGTTCATGTATGTCCAAGCTCTGAAGTTTGGGAGCAGAAATGCTGACAGCCACGAGATTCATCCAATTGCACTCATGTATTTCCAACTCCACGAGGTTTGGGAGACTGAATAGTTGCTGGGTTGAGTGGTCATCAGTAAAGATAACCTCATAGAGGTTCAATATCTTCAAACATGAGAGGGATATTGAAGAAGGAAGCTTGAGAATATATGGCATATTTATTTCCAACTCTGTCAATGTTTCGCAGTTAAATAAGCAATGAGGCAAAACAAACGATGCTTCGAAATCACGAAGTTCGAGATATAAATCCTTGACGTTACGATTTACAGCGGCAGAAATCCATGTACCAACCCGAGATGGATCGTCCTTGACTTCACATGAGAGATAGAATTGTTCAATATTAGAAGGACCACGAAGAGCAAGAACCCTATCCACAAAATCCATGAAGAGCTTTCTTTTGGGAGATTTCAGACCAAAAAACGTGAGGTTGGTCGTGGATTTCCACAGATGTAGCCACTTCTTTGATAATATGCTGGTTCTAACAGCAGCTTCTGTCAAGAGGAACGACAGGATATGTTCAAGAAGAGCATCAGGTAAATTGCCAATGCTTTTTTCACCAGAATCGGTTTCCTTTTCTGCCTTCAACTTCTTTCTTTTGGTTTTGCGAGTCAAAGATTTGGCCTT